>WNGK01005172.1_pt1 | contig 13883 bp, 20 predicted proteins | sample 5400601 | NCBI WGS metagenome assembly WNGK01 (sample SAMN13153376, study PRJNA577476) | soil metagenome | isolation source: 60 cm soil or saprolite under Garry oak tree replicate 1 | place: USA:California | collected 2016-06-15 | reverse complement strand
ATCCCAATCCGCAACTACCTCGCCGACATCCTGCCCGGCCTCGCAAACGCATCGGTTCAGCGCACCGCGGAAATCACCCCTGTGGCTTGGGCCGCAAAAAATCCATAGTTATCACCATGCGTTTGCTCTAACGCTTACGCCTGAGGATCAGTCCTCACAAACGCGCATGTTCTCGCCATCTAACGGCCACTGCCAAGAAGGTGACTGCTAGGCGAACCGAAACTGCCAAGCACGGAGGATTGGATCAAGCTCGTCATTGTCTGTGAAGGGAGCCACGCTTCCGCAACGCAAGCTGGGCTGTTTGTGCTTCCATGGCATGAATAACCGAGACCATGTCTTCATCCTGGCGACCGGCCGATATGGTTTCCGTGTACATGTCGCGGCAGCGTTCCACAAGGCTCACAGAAACATCGGCTTCCCTGGCAGCCTGAAGAATTAGGTTGGCGCTGTTCCAAGCGTCGTTCATAGCAGCTTGCGGGCTGAAGTCGCGAGTAATAATCTTCTCAACTTTTATGCGGGACACATCACTCGCCAGCTGACTAGCGTTTAAGACCTCTCCCACGAGATCCAGATCGAGACCTTGCTTCTCGGCGAAGTGAATCGCCTCAGACAACCCGGTGAGGGTGACGATGAGAAAAAGATTGACGGAAAGCTTCATGAGAAGTGCGCTGCCAACCTGCCCGCATTCAATCATGTGACGGCACATCGGCTTTAGGATTGGTTTTACGGTTTCGAGAACCCGCTGATCTCCCGCCATCATAACGACAAGTTGCGCCTTTTCGGCTGGGATACGTGACCCGGAAACTGGGGCCTCCACATAGTTTCCACCAGCTCGGGCGATGTCTGCAGCCAAAGTCCGCGAATATGTCGGTGACACTGAGCTGGTATTGACGATCGTGTGTCCGGCTACAAGCCGCGCGAAATCGGCCTCGCTGCGGCCAAGGACAGAATCGATGGCATTGCTATCGAAGAGCATCAGGACGACCGTATCGGCTTGCTCGAAAGTTTCTGCGACAGTCAGTGCGATGGTGGCCCCCACTTCACGCAGCGGTTCGCATCGGTCTGACGTTCGGTTCCAAACAACTAGTGGAATCCCTCCACGTGCCATATTCAGAGCAATCGGCAGGCCCATTTTGCCTAGGCCAATAAAGGCGACCTTCCCGCAATTGACTGGTTTCTTATCAATCCCGTCCATTATGTCCACTCCTCTGCCTGTCAGCGGCTCCCACCTGCATTCAATGGCGGGATAGAGCAAGATCCTTGAACAATTGGCCCAACACATATCCATTTCGCAGCCATTTTTGCAGAAAATCGCGTGGAAACGGAGTTGCGTAAACTTTATGACCACCATCCCTGGATTCAACCGATCAAAAGAGTTTGCGAACGATTGAGCGAGCCGGCCGCCTGTCCAACCTCGACCTGGCCGGGCAATTGAACCTCTCGCCTCGACTTGGCTCCGGCGCGTCCGTGCTCTTCAGGACGCTGCCATCATTGAGAAATATGTTGCCACCCTCAAACCTGCGAAGGCAGGCATCGGCCTCACAGTCTTTGCTCGCGTGTGGCTTGAGGTTGCTGGCCATCCGCTTTGAGAAGGACTTCGAAGTCTATCTCTTCTTTATCTGGCATCATGCAGTTTTTACGAGCTTCCACTGAATAAAGAAGCTCTCGGCTGTAGTAACGCAGCATCAGGTCCTTCGTTGACGCGGGACCGTCAAGTATCCGCCTGCACATTTGCACCAAATCAAGATGCGGCTCCAAGGCTAGGGTCTTCGCAACCAGATCGATGTAAAAGATGGTGATCGTATGGTGATAGCCGGAGGTATCGGTATTTTGGCCTCCCTGCGAAACGTTATAACGACGGATCAGGTCGGGAAGGTCGCGTCGCCAATCGCGATGGGGGAAAGTCCATAGCAAGTAGACGGTTGTCACCAAATGTTCCCGGTGGTGGAAATCGGCGCCCGGAAACGTGCACGCCAGAAAGCCTTCACCAATAGAAACAATCTCGGTTTCTTCGATTGCAGAACTCACGATGCCAATCTCCCCTCCCCACGCAACGAGCGTTCCAGTGCCAGAACGAAGATTACATTCGCGGCATAGAACAACAGGTTAGCCGGTACGGTTCTGCCAATGGTCGTCACCACTACTGCGATACCAAATACCAGGAGCAATATGACTCCAGCTGCCTTTCGGGTAGCTCGGAACGCAAAGAGAATTGACGCGATGATCTCGACTGTTGCAAGAGCTAGAACGTGAGCGTGGCCGTGATGGCCCTGCGCTCCGTGAGCTTCCAAGATTGCGCGAATACTGGCAAATGTTATGAAGATAGCAAAAATCCAGGAGTACATCGTGATGATTGAACGTGGCGACGCGACTCTCATTGTTGCTCTCCTCGCCGCTCCACCAATTCGTGGGAACGATTGACTCCAAGCGTCAAGCCGCGGATGGAGCGCAATTGGGGCGCTACTTCAGGGGCTGGATTAAACAGTGACAGCGGGCCGTCCAATGCATTAAACATGGTGGCCTCGATGCGGTTGCACTTGGACAGGTGATGTAGTTCGGCAGGAGGGCTTGAGAACCTCAAGGGCCCGACACCTGCATGAACGCGAGTGAGTACTCCAGCGATGATTGGGAAATCAATGCCCCTGATCAGGTCCAGGGCATGGCTGTTCCACGCTTCTACCCAGTGGTTGGCGAATTTCCAAGCATCGTCTCTTGTCATCGATCTTCCTTCCTTTTGCAGTTCGGTTGTTGGGGTCATCGGCTAAGGCCGCCCCGAACGGAGCCAAGGATGTCGCTTAGCCTGCGGGTTTCTGGTTCTGAATGAAGCAGAATTTTCTTCAATGAATCTGAACGATACCGCTTGGTCCGAGCCTGTCGGTATTGACCACCGTGGATGGAAGAGGTGATATGCGCGCCAATCCTGCAGCGACCGCCGGCACAGACGGCGGTCGATAGCAGGTGAGAAACCATGTAGAAGAAGGTCGTGCAGATGCATGATGTCTCCAATGGACGTGCGTTGCGTGCAAAAGTTTATGCAAGTACTTCCTATCGTCACGCACCCGCGCTAGCACCTACGTCACTTTCGCGAAGCCGCAAGGTAGTCGTTAATCTGTGTCTCCCACTCGGGACCTGACTGGCTATCATGGTCAGCCATCTTCTGGACCATATCGTTGGCAGCAACATTCAAAGCAGTGCGTTCGTATCGGACTTCAGCGTGTGTCGATGAGCCGTGAGGTGTGAGGTTCACCGTTATTAAGGTTGCTACAACGTCTGGCGTCACGTACGCATATTGGAAAAGGCCTTTTACCGGGTCGTTCGCAGTGGTGATCCACACCGATTTCCTCTCTCCCCGCGTAACCGTGAAGACCGTTCCTTGCTGATCTTTGACGTTCACTGGCCAGACAAACGACGGGTCCCACCCCGGCGCCCAGGCGCGCTCCTTATCTGCCCCGAAGAGAGGCGCAGCGAGCTCCATAGGGGCTTTGACAGTGAATCCAAAGGTGCGCTCCGTATGCACGCGCTCGGTCGCGCCTGTGGGTGTGCTGCCTGAATGCTGAGCGTCTGCAGCTGTGTGGACCTGCGATATTGCAGTCGGCAACCCGAGACAACTCGCAGCAATGAGCGGCGCACTTAGTCCTATCTTCATAATCTCTCCTCATTTCCTCATTCTTGTTGGTTCACATTGTCGGTTCGGTCGACCATGTATCCATGTACCAACATACCACAGTACACCCGGTTGGCCCTAGCGGCCATTGCCAGGCTCCCGTCGTCGTTGCCGCATGGCATCTGACTGTGTATTCGAAAATCTCTTCATGCGAGCAGCGTCTGAGAGACTGTAGGTCCGACGACCGATACAGCTACGGGGGACAGATGCTCCGCGCACGGTTGCGGGACGAGGTGCACCGGTCTCCATGCAAGCAGGGTCAGGTCCTAGATTTTCGGTATCCGAAGGAGAGGGTCACTCAGCACGAGGACTCATTACGCGGGTTGGAATAGGAGCTCTCCAAGAAGCCACTGTCATACGATCACGCACAAACGTCATAGCTCCGGTTTTGGCCACACAATCGCAAAATTGAAGAGTCAGACCAGCCGTCAACCGACAGCGCCTTCCCCTCCAGATCACATCCGGGTAAACACTTGCTCAATTGGAAGGCCAAAGCTGTGAGCGATGCGAAAGGCAACAGCAAAGGATGTCGAGTGCTTGTTCGTCTCAATTGCGGCGATGGTTTGACGCGCGACTCCCACGAGGTTTGGCAACTCAGCCTGAGTCATAAACCGTTTGGCGCGAAGCTCACGGACCGTGTTGCGAAACTGAAATGGGCATCAAGTCCTTCGCCTTCGATGATTGCATTCGGGCGATCACGGTTCAGTCAGGCTTCGATCGCCGCTTGCCCTCTTTGAGGTGGTGACTATCAGAAGCTCGTAGAGTCAAGCCGTAGATCGTCTTGAACTCCCCGATCTGCTTTAGGGTTTCCGGGCTAAACGCCAACTTTCCTTCAAAGGCATGGAGAACGATTCCTTCAAGAAGATCGCCTACGGACATGTCCTTGAGTTCGGCTGTTGCCTTCAGGACCTTCAGAATACGGCGCTCCATTCGGATTCCGGTCTGGACACGCTCGATTACAACTTCTTTCGATGTCGTCATCGTATGATGATACCACTGTACCAACGTACATCCTCGCGCGACGCTGGAACGTCATCTTTTAGGAAATCCAGAGGCAATTGTGAAGCTGACCCCATCTCTCCTTGACCAGTGGCTTCTGCAGAAGCACACCGCACAACCGCCCATCGAGTTTGACCTGGCATCAAACACCGGGCCAGTAATGACGTTGCACGATATTATCGCCCTCTCTGATGAAGATCTCCTTCGAGAACTGCTCCATACTCCTGTCTCTTACATATCGGCGGCGGGGTCGACCGAACTTCGCAATGCGATTGGGCAACTTCAGGGAGTCGACGGCGATGCGATTCAAATCGTGACCGGGGCGTCCGAAGCCTTGCTGATTTTTTGTTTTCTCGCTGCGGAACCAGGAGCGAACGTAGTGCTTCCGGATCTCGGCTATCCGTCCAATACAGCAATCGCCGCCTCGTTAGGACTGGAGGTGCGTCTGTACCGGTTGCGAGCTGAAGCTAATTTTCAGCTTGACGTCGATCAGGTCGCCAAATTGATAGATCGAGAGACACGATTCTTGCTGGTAAACTCTCCGAACAATCCGACGGGCGCTGTGATTGGCGACTCAGACATGGAGATTCTTTACCAGTTGTGTGAAGAACGCGGGGTTCAATTCATTTCCGATGAGGTCTACCACCCCATCTTCCACGGGCCGCCATCGCAGTCGGCTGCCCGATTTCCTAATGCTACGGTGGTTGGCGATCTCTCGAAGTCGCTCTGCCTCAGCGGATTGCGCGTCGGTTGGATCGTAGATCGGAATCATGGCCGCATCGAGCGCTATAACAACGCGAGAAAATACTTCACGATTTGCAACAGTCCGTTGGGTGAGAAGCTAGCGACAGCCGCCGTGAGGCACAGCCGGAAAATATACGATCAGACACTTTCGACGGCGGCGAAGAACCTTGCGCTCCTTGAGCCCGTGCTCGCTACACACTCCGACCTCATTCGGTACCGACGACCGGGCGGCGGTATGACCGCGTTTCCTGCGCTGGTAAGTGGCGATGATAGCCGTAGTTTTTGCTTGCGTCTTGCGAGACGAGGTGTCCTCGTCACCCCGGGTGACTGCTTCGGTCGACCAGGGCATTTCAGGGTGGGATTTGCTGCGAGCGGTGACCGCTTCAGTTCGGCGCTTGAGCGCTTCGATTACTTTCTCAACACGGAATCTTGGAATCGTCGCTGACGACGCCGGACGAATACTACTGTCCCCATTTGGTCTTCATTGGAGTACCACGAAGCCCGAATTACCTTTGACTGGTCCTAGTAATCGCACATGTCGCCGCGAATCACTCTCAGTCGTTATGCGGCCAAGGCCGCGGCTGGAGCCGGGCTCGGATCCCACGGCCCCGGAAGCGGGGGAACCAATCGAGCTATGTCATCCGATCCGCAGAGTCCGCAGCGCCGCCCAGTTGATGTCGAAACTGTTTCGCAGTTCTCGCAATAGACGGCGCTCTCTATAGGAATGGAAACCAGGCCCGGCTCGGGGCGAATCATCAATACATTGCGCATGTGTCCTCCAGCGGGTCCAAGGTGGAAAGTTCGTGCGATTAGGCGGCAGTCCGCGCCGCCTCCTGCTCAAGCTCAGCCACCAGAGTCTTGAGGCATTCGAGCCTGGGAATCGCCGTCATGGACTCGATTCGCAACCTGTCGAGGATCGCGACGAAGGATGTCTCACCAATCTGTTCGGCGAGGGAGTGCGCCTTACTAAATCCGCGCGAGGCTCGCTCCATCGCGTCGGCAACATTGGCTTGCAACTGTGCATTCGGGATGGCGTTCGCTTGCCGTGCATGCGCGACGCGCCAAAGGATCTCCCCGTAGATTGGGTCACCCAAAATGCGCCGAAAGCCTTCAATCCTCACCGTTGTCTTCTGGTCGATAGGACCTCGTTGCACAGCTGGAGGCCGCGAACCAGCCGCGGGGTGGGACTTGCCCGTGTTGTTCCCTTTGGGCAGCGCCCAATGCGGGAGCTTAGGAAACTCGACCGGCTGCCGATATTCATTGAGCGGGACCCACAACTCGGCGAGGTTGTAAAGATATCGCCCCAGGCCATAACAACTGGCAGCCCGTTTGAACGCTTGCGCTTCCGCCGTTGTCATAGCATTTGCCTCGTCTGCCCAGTCCTCGCCACTGCCGGCATGGCAACCCAATCCAGTAATCGTAAGCGTGCATGTCACCAGAACTTTGCCCGTCTGGATGAGTTTGTCTTTCTTCATGCGCGTGACGGCCGATACCGTGGAAACCTCGTATGTCCGGGTCCAACCAGTCGGGGTGAACAATTGGTTGAGACGGTCTGTGTACGCTCGCGGGTCAGCGTATGCAACGACCGCGCCACGGCTTCCATCGCGGGTTGTGTGTGTAACGCGCCACTTGATTTCGTTCGGGTCAAACGGCTCCGCCAGCTGAGTGAACAGAGCGTCCAGCTCCGCGTTTGTCTTGACTTCTTTGATCGCCATCGTGGTAGCTCCTCAAAAGAAAATGGCGCCCCGAAGAGCGCCCTGATTCACGTTGATGAAGACACCTCGTTCTAGAACGGGATCTGATCGGGGTTCAGTTCTTCGTCGGAGTACTGCTCATCCATCTGCTGCGGCTGGTAGCCCGATCCGCCAGAGCTCCTCCGGGAATTGTCCCGACGATTGCTGTGAATGGAGCCGCCATTCTCCCCACGGCCGCCGCCCAGCAGCGTCAGATCATGGACGAATATCTCCGTCCAGTACCGCTTCTGCCCGCATTCCTTGTCATCCCAGGAGCGTGTCTGGATATTGCCCTGGATGAAGAGCTGCGTGCCCTTGCTCACATAATCCCGTACGATCTCAGCGGTCCGACCGTAAGCGACCAGGTTGTGCCACTCGGTCCTGTCGGACCAGTTGCCCTGACGATCCTTCTCCCGGTCGGTGGTTGCGAGAGAGAAGTTGACGGCAAGCGTGCCGCCCGGTGTAGTTCCGACCTCGGGATTCTTGCCAACGTGCTCGAGTAGAAATGTCCTGTTGACGCTCTTTGCCATGGTGATGTCCCTTTCCTAGTGGTCTCGGTTAAGCACGTGGTCGAGAGCCACAGCTTTGGTGACCTCGACATACGCTCCGTCGGAGTAGCGGTAGAATCGCGGGCCGTCAGCACTGATGTTGAGATAACGGCGCGTGAGCCAGTGCTTGTACAACTCGATCTCCCCAGCTCGGCCCATGTACATGAAGTTTTCGAGCTCGCAAGCAGGAAGGAGCAGTTCAAGCGGAGTCCAGTTCGGCTCACCGACTGTAATCGCAGCTTTGATAGGAAGCGTCATGGTCTCAATCCTCCGACGACTGGCGGCACTCCCACATGCGTGTGTTTGCAGCCCACACAGCAGACGGCCGCCGTTACTTTTCTGATCGCCTCTTCAAACCGCTGAGGCAGATGCAGCGCCTCTCCGGCGCGGTCATAGAAGATAGGAGTCAACTTTTCACGGAGCGCGCGGTGTTCTTCCTTCCAGAGATCGAGGGGGAGAGCACCATCCCGTCCACGAAAGAGCGGAGCTGAAGCAACCTCCGGGCGATTGCGGCCCGGCGCGTGAGACAAAGTGTGGAGCGTAATCGCCAGCTCGCATGTCCTCACGGTGCGCAGCATCTCCACGCGCACCAGGCTCTCCGCAAGGAAGATCGCATGACGGCCATTCACGGCAATCGAGTCGAGCGACTGTAACCACGGCAGCGGATCTCCTTCAGGCGAAACGAAAGCGCACGCCTTGCCCATGTCGGAGACCGCGCCGCCGGACTCCACGCCGCGCAGCACATACCGTTTGGCAAGGTGCTGGTGTTCCAGTGAGATTCCGGGGGTGCAGTAGATGCCTCGCTTCTGAAGCGCCCTGAGCACGCTGGCCGGAAGCGCGAGCCCGTGAAGAGCGCGGCGCGATGCGGCGGATTCGGGGTTCCGTTTTGCGGGCACGGCCATCATACTCACTCCCTACTCACTCCCTATACCGCCGCGCGTGTGTGGATGGGCTGTCCAAGCGCGGCCCGAATTTCCTCTTTCGTGCAGCCGGCCCAGCATTTGTAGAAGCGCGGGTTCTTGATCTGGATTGCAAGGTTGTCGCCGGAGCGGTCGCGCCCGACCCCCGCACAAGAGGGGCACTTTGCCCACCAGTTCCGGCTGTCCTTGCGCGTGGTCCGAACATAGTCCAGGATTCGGAACTCTGTGTACTGCGAGGATGAGGCTGGCGGAGTGTACGGCGCCGCGACGACCGGCCGGTACGCTTCGGGGAGATTCATCCCCTCAATAAATGTCCTGAGTTCGGACTCGGTGAGCTTCTTCAACTCGTCGAGATAGGCAAGCTGCGCTTGCGGAGTGGGCTCGGCTTCGTAAAACCAGTAGCGCCGATTCGTCTTCCGGTGCACGCCGAGCGGAGCACGAATCGCGTTGCCGTACTCGCCATGATCGAGCTTGTCCTGGCGCGGGAAGACTTCTATGCCATCCTTCAGACCGCCGCCTTTGACCGGAACGCCGAGCCGGAGCGCGAGGTTATAGACGTAGATCCGGCATTCAGATGCCAGCAGCGGCTCGGCGCCGAAGATCCAGAGGTGGCCGCCGCGGCGGGATTGCTCCAGCGCCGCCTCCACTCCATCCTGTTTGAGTTCCCATTGCAGCCGGAACAGGGAATCCAACGCACCATCGAAGTCGGCGTCGATTGCGACCCACTTTGAGCGTTGCGTCTCGGGGTTGATTGCATAGAGACTGATTGTGATGTCGCCATTGAGGTGCATCCGCACGACGCCGTCATCGAGTGGTTTTGGTTCCTTGGTCTTCCAATCCCGCGCCGGGTAATAGGGGACGGAACCGTTCGGCAACGGTCGCTCTCCCTGGATTGCATAGGCCCGCCGGTTTACGAAAAGCCGCATGAAGCTGCTTGCTGTTTCCCGGTTTACACAGAACTTGGCATACATGGCGTCCTGCCTCCTTCATCCGTTGTGTGGTTGTATCCCGGGTCCAAAACTCGGTCAAATTCGCGGAATGGGCGAGCAGAACAGGCTGGTCCAGCATGTCTCCTCGCCTGTTCCGGTTGGAGGCCCTACGCGGCTTTGCTCCTTGGGACCGCGACGATCTTGACGAACTTGGAAGCGTTCATGGGGAAAACTGGTGCCGGGTTGGTGGCCGAGTGGCCGTGAGTTCTTCCTGGCGCGCACCAGGCGGACGACTGAGCCCTGGCGATCGCGCGGTTGATCGAGCGGATACGACTTGCGGACAGACGCATGACGGCTCCTCCGTGGATAAGGTTGGCTTTGCTTGGTCGGGGTGTAGCGAGGCAGACTAGGCGTTGGCCAGCTGGAGTTCAGTGAGCAACAGGCCAGGCTGCTCAACAAGGCGGAACAGGTCGTACTCGGAGAACGCGCGGTCGAACTTCTCCGAGGTGAACTGGTCTTCGCAGCCTTCGAACGAGAGCATGTACCATTGCTCGCGCTGTCGATCGAAGACGTAGATCGCTCCTGATTCGCTGTTGTCGGGCACCATCTGCAGGAGCAGGATGCCTTTGGCTGTCTGGACCCAGCGGGTGGCAATAGCCTCACCGAGTTCCAGAAAGGCAGCGACAGTTTGCTCGACTGAGTTGGCGGCACGGTCCCGCCAACTGAACAGCTTGTACGCGGACATCTTTCCCAAGCTGGATTGCATGGCAATTCTCCTTTCTTCTGGGTTGGGGATCATGGGATGGAATGCGGGTCAGCGGGTCTGGCTCTTGAGGAACCACATCCGAGCAAGCGATCCGAGCAGAGCTGCGAACAGCAATGTCACTCATACCTGCTGAAGCGGGTCGTGGTTGGTAGCTCCATAGAGCGTTCCAGCGTACCTCGCGACGATGATCGCGTAGAACACGGTCTGCACGAGACAGATCGCGAGGCGGCGCTGCAAGGGGTTTGAGGGAGACTTTCCTTCCGCCGTGTGGTTGGCGCTGGCAGGGGCGTAGTGGTGCATAGCGATTTTCTTCCTTTCGTGGCATGGTGGGCCGGTTGTCGTTCTTGGAGTGGGCGCGCTGGGAGTCATTGACGAGCTGGCGCCACGGGTGGCGCATGAGCCTGCCTCGGAGGCTCTGAATGTTTGGAAGTGTGTACTGAGAGCGGATGCCCCCGTTAGCAATAGAAGTTCCGCCACAGTGCGTCCTCAGCTAGCGTTGAGGACTGGGGCCCAACAATCGTCCTGACTGGCGTCGCATCGCTCGTTGGCCCTATTGAAAATCACCCAATTCCATCCGTCCTTCTACTCATCTCATTCCCGTCATCTCAAAATCGCCATGTATACAAGGGGATAGTCAGAATGGAAGTTTCTGAGCGGCCATAACTTAGGGACTGCCGATTCCGTTCAATAACGAGGCAAAAGAGGTCAAAGCAAATGCATTGACACGTCAATGCGACGTAAATACAACCACAAAGGACAGTCGAAGGGATGCTTGCCCAGCGCAATCGAACTACGACACTCTCAGATCGAAGAGTTCGCGGAGTGGCACAATTTCTGAGCTCGCCGTGTTGGTCAGAGTGCGCGTTTCAAGAAGAGAACGGCGGAATGCGTCACTCAGTGCGAAGCCGATTCGCTTCCGAGTCGCGCGCAATTCCATGGCAAGCAAATACAAAATGTCGTCACTGGAGGTCAGGTACAAGACCGTATCCGTAGCCTTGTCTCTGTTGAGAGCGTCACGAATTGCGTCATAACGGGATGCCGCTTTCGCGCTTTTCTCGTATTCGATCCCCATCGTTCGTGTGCATCCGTCGACTTCGATCTCCGCGACGGCGTCATAATCTTTGGTCGCTCCGCTGGCGGCAACCAGGTTCCGCGAGGTGATCTCCACGTCACTCTTCCACGACCGAAGCAAGCCTGATCGGGCGAGAGCCAGATGGATATTGACCAGTTCCAGCGCGTGAGCGACCTTCGACGGATGAAGAATTTGCTCCGTGTCACTGGGCAACGACACCAGGTAGTGACCGCGCGACTCCAGACATTCAAGACCCTGTTGGGTGATTCCATAGACCGGCTTACCCAGAAACCGTTGTCCATTCAATCTCTCGATCAGGCCAACTTTTTCGAGTCGTGTCACCCGCCAGCGCAACGAACGAACGATCGCCTCCAGCATCTCGTGAGCAAGTAGGTCGCGAAGCTGATCGAAAGTGATCGCGCGCGAGTTCCGCACTTGGAGCAGAACCGGCACATCACATGTGTCGGATAGAGCGATATAGCCCTTGTAATACCTCACGGGAGCGCTCCTTCACTGAGTCGAAGTTGGCATCCAGCCTGATCAATTTGCCATAGTCCGAGGTTGCTCTCGACCCAATCTTCAGCGCCGAACAGCAACATTGCCTCGTACCTTTCGCCGCGCAGGCTGATTGAAATGGGCCGGACTCCTGCCGACTTCCAACCGGATTTAGCGAATTGGATTGCGCCATGCTCCGCAGATTTGAGCGTGACAAGATAGGCGTCCGGCGTCATCTCGCCCGCGCGTCGCTCGAAAAGCAAATGCGTTTTCCCTGCGAATTGGCGTGGCCCAGAGCAAAGGAATGTCTTGCCGAGGGCGCGCAATGGAAATTCGGGATCAAATCCGCTCTTAGCGTTGAAGCGAATTTGTCCTGGAAAGATCGCGCTGTGATGGAGACGCCTTCCCGACATAAGCCCGGCGGCGTTGAAGTAGGCGGACTTCCGCCAGAAGCACAATGGATCGCTTGTGTCGCGTGAATGCATCGCCCACCAGTTCGTACCAAAGCTGATTACGCGGATGTGCATGCCCCCAACTCCGCCATAAGCGTACCCAGGACAGCGCGTGTCTGGGCCATTCTTTCGGGACCTCGGAGATAGTGGAGGAACCAGATGCGCTCGAAAGCGAGCCTGGGAAGAGGCAGATTATCGTCATGAAACAGGGTGAGAAGTCTATCCAATTCGACCATTGCGCAGGCGAAGTCGATCTCCTCGGCGCGATCCGGCCCGAGTTCCTGCGCCAGATAGTCGTCCCATTTCTCGGCAACCGAGCGGTCTGATACGCCACTTTTGTAACCACTCCAGAGCGCGAAATAGGGGTTCTTCTGCACAAGATGTCTGGACAGTTCCTCAATCTGTCTGCGGGGAGATGCTGGTGTCTGCCACTCATCGATTGAAGTTGGCGACTGCGCCCGATTGAAGAGATACACCGTGAGACTTTTGAAGATCAGGTCGTTAAGTGCCTCCAATGCGGCTGTTCGCTCAGGGTCCAGCATGGTCACAGTGCGTCTTGCCTCCTCCGCGAACTGAGTTGGAAACGGAAGTCCCTGGAACCGATAGAAGCTCCGAAAGAGATCCGTGCGGCCGACGGCTAGCGCATAAGGCTGCTCAGACATGGGAATCTCACTACGGACATGCGTCAGCCAATCGTCATGACTTCCAAAATCGGATCGGGTCTTTCTGGTCATTCTGGTCCTCTCATGCGCCCTTGAGGGTTGAGTTACGGCGACGCTCCTGGTCGAGCAAGACGGTCGCTTGGTTGAGACGCTGCTTCAGATTCTGTTCACTGTTCTGCAGCGCCTCCACGCGCCGCTGTAGCAGAAGATTGCTCTGTTCGAGGCTCGCAGAAGTCGCATCCGGCGCCGAGGCGGCGATCTTCTCCGCTTCCGCTGGCGAGATTCCTTTGCCGTCCGCCAGAGCGCGAACGCTCTTCGTCAAACTTCCATTCGTGCCGGATTCCTGTTCCGAGGGGCCTGTTTTGCGGGACAGGGCTGCTTCAGCCTCGGCATTATGCGCTTCGACCAGCTGATTGAATTGTTCGGTCCGGCGCTCTATCTCGACCCGATCGCTGACGCGGCCGTTCCATAACTGTGCGACGAGAGACGCTGCGATAAGTTCGCGCTTGTTCATAGCGCGCCATTGAAAGAGGACAATTGCGACCAGTCCGCAGAGCAAAAGGAGCGTCACTACATTCGACCAGAAGTAGAGATCGTCGATCGTGTATTCAACGACTGCATTCCGCGCGGACGCCATCTTGGAGCCGTAGTCCGTGTCATGTGGATTTACTTTGCCCAAAGCGTAATCAATGAACCCTTGGCGCTTGCGCGCCGACTGCACCGTTTGAGCGCCCGGTTCGCTCTCAGTCCGGCCGAAAGATGGGCCGGCGACGCAGCAAAGCACGATCGCTATAAGCATCCATTGCATGACATCTGCTCTTCGAATCTTCATTCTCCACCTGCCTCGCCGAGAAACAATCCTGCCGTTCTCCTGCGGCGCTGCTTCCGGTTCTCCGCCT
>WNGK01013150.1_pt1 | contig 13884 bp, 14 predicted proteins | sample 5400601 | NCBI WGS metagenome assembly WNGK01 (sample SAMN13153376, study PRJNA577476) | soil metagenome | isolation source: 60 cm soil or saprolite under Garry oak tree replicate 1 | place: USA:California | collected 2016-06-15 | reverse complement strand
CGCATCCGCGCGCTTGATCTCAAGTTTCCTGCACCCGTACCGGTTGGCGGCACGGTCGAGGCCGTGGCCGAGGTGCTGGCCATCGATGGCCAGAGCGTGCGCTGCCGCATCACGTGCACGCTCGATCAGGCCGGGACGGTTGTCGAGGGCGAAGCAACGCTCGGGCCGGCGGCCGAGAAGGATTGAGCCATGTACGAGCTCAAGCCCTTCGACAGTATCCGGGTCGGAGACCGCGTCAGCATCTCGAAGACGATTACGGAAGCCGACGGCGCGCTCTATATTGCGGCCACAGGCGACTTCGGCCCGGTGCATATCGACGACGGTTATGCATCGACGACGCGCTTCAGCCGCAGGCTCGCGCCCGGCATCATGATCGCGGGGCTGTGCACCAGCGTGCTGACCAGCGAGCTCGCCGGCACACTCGGGGTCTCGATCGAGGATCGCTTCTGGTTCACCGGGCCGGTGTTCTACGGCGACACGATCACAATCGACGTGTGGATCGCCCAGTCGATCCCGGAAAGCCGTACGCTTGTCTGGGAAGCTAGCGCGCGCAACGAAGAGGGGCGCGAGGTGTTGAAAGCGCAGGCGACTCTGAAGTTCCCGCGCCCGAAGCCATCGTGAGGATCGAATGACCAGAAATACATGTAAGCTCCACGGCGTGGTCGTCGCGACGGTGCTGCCGTTCGGGCGGGATGGTGCGATCGACTGGAAGGGCTACGCGCGCGTGCTCGACTACTGCGCGGTGCCGGCCGGCATCGACGCCGTGTTCGTGAACGGTCATGCGGGCGAGGGAGCCTCGCTCAGCGCCGCCGAGCGCATTGAGGTGGTTCAGCGTACGCGTCGTCACGTCGGCGCAAAGCCGCTGCTCGCCGGGATCATCGCGTACTCCACCGCAGAGGCGATTGCGCAGGCGCGGGAGGCGCAAGCCGCGGGTGCTGACTGCGCGGTGCTGTTCCCGCTGCCGAGCTTCGCCGGTGGTGCGCTTGCGACGCCGCGCGCGCCGCTTGCCTACGTCAAGGCGGTGAGCGAGGCGATCGATATTCCGGTCTCGATCTTCCAGTACCCACTCGCCTCGGGTCTCGGCTACACGACCGAGACGCTCACCGAGATGGCACGCCTCCCAAAGGTCATCGCCATCAAGGAAGGCAGCGACACGATGCTCGCTTACGAGGAAAACTGGCGGGCCGTGAAGGCCGCGCGCGCCGACGTGGCGATTCTGCCCTCGAACTTCAATTGGTTCCTGGCGCAGCTCGCAGTCGGCGGCGACGGCATCCTCTCGGGGCTTGCGAGCCTGACGCCGCATTGGCTGATCGACCTGTGGCGGGTGGCGCAAGCGCGCGATCTCGACGCCATGCGGGCCGCAAGCGACCGGCTCCATCCGGTGGTGCGTACGATCTACGGCGCTCCGCCGCTCGTCGACATGCACACGCGCATCAAGGTCGGTCTGAAGAAGCTCGGGCTGATTGCGAACGCGGACCCGCGTCCGCCGCTGATGCCAATACTCCCCGACGTCGTGGCCCAGGTGGAGCGCGTGATCGAGACGTCGGGTCTCGCCACACAGGCCGAAGCTGCCGCGTAGGAATGACGGGGCAAACCATGACGACCTCGCGCCACTTCCACGGCATCTATGCCTCGACGGTTTGCCCATTCCGGGCCGATGCGACGATCGACGAGGACGCGCTGGCGCGGCATCTCGGCTCGGTCCTTGCCGAGAGCGGCATGCGCGGGCTCCTGGTCAACGGCCACGCCGGCGAGAACGCGGTGCTCAATCACGCCGAGCAGCGGCGCGTACTGGAGGTGGCGCGCCATATCGCCGCGGGGCGGCTGATCGTTGCTGGCATCAATCACGAGAGCAGCGAGGCAGCGGCTGCGCTGGCTCGGGATGCCGCGGAGGCTGGAGCCGACGCCGTCATGGTATTCACGCCATTCTCCTGGGCGCTTGGCGCCGATCCGCGCGTGATCGTCCAGCATCACGAGCGCGTGCATGAGGCGACGTCGCTGCCGCTGTTCCTGTTCCAAGGCTCGGTGAATGCGGGCCGCACGGCCTTCACCCCCGATGTGCTGCGCGCCTTGCTGCGCCTGCCGCGCATCGTCGGCATCAAGGAGGGGAGCTGGGAGACCGCGGCCTACGATGCAGTGCGCCGTTTGACCAAATCGGTCCGCCCGGACGTGGCGGTCATGGCCTCGGGCGATGAGCACCTCTTTACCTGCTTCGTGCTCGGCAGCGAGGGCAGCCTCGTGAGCCTTGCGGCGATCATCCCGGACCTGATCGTCGCGCTCGATCGCGCCGTCGCCGCCGGCGACCTCACGGCCGGGCGCGCCCTGCACGAGCGCATCTACCCGCTCGCCAAGGCGATCTACGGGACGCCCCTGGGCAGCCTCGCCACGGCGCGGATCAAGGCCTGCCTGAACCTGCTGGGCCGGCTGGAGCGGGCCACATGCCGGGGTCCGGTGGGAGATCTACCGGCCGAGGAATACACGCGGCTCGAGGGCGCGCTGGCAGCGGCCGGTCTGTCCGGCGGGACGCCGGCGCTCAGCCGCAAGACCGCATGAGGCGTTGAGCGCGGCTTTTCCCGGGACGGGCAGACGCCTTTCAGTTAGCATCCAGCGTCGATCTCGCCGGATCTGGGCGCGATCCTTGCATCGCTGGATATATGAATCTTCGCCAGCTGGAAGTCCTCAGGGCGGTCATGCGCTGCCGCACCACCATCGGTGCTGCGCATGAGCTCGGTATGTCCCAGCCGGCTGTCAGCCACGCCATCAAGCGCACCGAGCAGCAGCTCGGTTTTCGCCTGTTCGACCGCGTGCACAACCGCCTGGTACCGACCGATGAGGCGCGGATTCTGTTCGAGGAGTCCGAGCCCCTGTTCGCGATGCACCAGGCGATCAAGCAGAAGGCGGGTGATCTGCGCGACGGGCGGGCTGGCCGTATCCGATTGGTCGCAACCTCCGAGCTTTCCGAATCCCTTTTGCCCGGCGTCGTAGCGCGCTTCGCCGCTCAGTATCCCGAGATCAAGATCGCGCTCGACACGCTGCGGCTCGATTCCATGCTGGAGGCGATCGAGATGGGGATCGCCGACATCGGCTTCGCGATCGAACCGCATCCCCGCCCGGCACTCGCCTACCAGCCACTGGCCAGCATCGGCATGGTGTGCGCGTGCCCGATCGGCAGCCGGCTCGCGAACCTCAAGGTCGTCGCGCCGAACGATCTCGTGACCGAGCGCCTGATTTTCGCCCGTACCACGAGCCGCATGAACGCGCTGATCGAGCATGCCTTCGAGCAAGCCCATGTGCGCTTCGCGCCCGCGATCGAGGTGCGCTTCCTCAACGTGGCGGCGCATTTCGTGGAAGCCGGGCTCGGCGTTGCGATCGTCGATGAGCTGACGATCGCCTCCGGCCACTATGCCAAGCTAGTGACTCGGCCGTTCAAGCCCGACATCGAGCTCATCGTGAACGCGGTGCACCCCAAGGACGCACCGCTGACGCGGCTCGCACGCATCTTCCTCGAGCAGGCCCGTGCAGAGATCAGCGCGGGACGGCGCGCCAGGCTCCGCGTGGCGCGGTAAGGCAATACACCCTCCTACCTTATCGATTGCCGTCATACTTCATCCCGATGATTTCATAGTGGCGCGGCCGCGCGCAACGCTCGGGCAGGTTTGGGACGTGCTATCCTCTCTTATCGCCGCACGCCGGACGGCACCATGATGGAGGGAGTCATGTCCTTGCCCCTGCTCCGTGTCGTTTGGGCGCTGGCGATCGCAGCGATCGCATCGCCCGCGGCGGCACAAACGTGCGCCCCGACAATCCCGGCTTCCGATCTGACCGTACCCGGGAAGCTGCAGTTGTCGATCAACCCGACCTTGCCGCCGCTGCAGTCGATCGACAGCAAAGGCGAGCTGCAGGGTCTGAATGTCGAGCTCGGCAAAGAGATCGCGAAGCGCCTCTGCCTGCAGATGGATTTCCAGCGCATGGACTTCCCGGCCATGATCCCGGGACTTGGGGCCGGACGCTTCGACGGCATCGACACCGGCATGTTCTGGACCGAGGAGCGGTCCAAGATCATGTTCACGGTACCTTACGCACAATCCGCGATCGGCGTGATCGTCGCCAATGGCTCGAAGTTCAAGCCCGCGGAACCGGTCGAGCTGCAAGGCCATCCGATCGGCGTTGACGCCGATTCCTATCAGGAGCGCTGGCTGCGCAATTCCGACAAGGAGAACGTCGCAAAAGGCATGAAGCCTATGGACATCCGCGCGTTCATCACGCCCACCGAGGTGATGGCGGCGTTGCGCGCCGGACAGGTCGATGCCGCGGCTCTTCCCGCCTACACGACTGCGGAGCTCGTGCGCCGCGGCCAGGCGACAGCCGCCATCAAGGAGATGGGCGCGACGCTGGTGACGATGGCATTCCGCAAACGGGCGGTTGCCGATGCGGTCGCCAAGGTACTGAACGACATGCGCGCCGACGGGATCTACGACAAGCTGCTCGACGAGATCGGCATGCCCAAGCTGCCCGAGAAGGCGTTCGCGATCCGCGGTCCGGGGCCCGGCTCCTGACCGTCTTTGCATCTGCTCAGAACGACCTCGGTAACGCCGCGTGAATGATCTTCGCGCGGCGTTGCCGTTGTGAGGCTAAGCTTGCGGCGACACCGGGCGATCGGGGAGCAGGTCAATGGCAGGGTTCGATTTTTTCGGCTTCCTGAGCTATTTCGGCAATGCCTTCCTGTGGGAGGGCGTACTGATCACGCTCGGGCTAACCGCAGTACCGATCGCCGGCGGGCTCGCGCTCGGCACGTTCGTGGCGCTGATGCGCATGTCGGACCGGCCGGCGCTCGTGAGAATCGCCCGCTTCTACATCTGGATCTTTCGCGGCACGCCGCTCTTGATTCAGCTCGTCATCGTCTATGCGGGCTTGCCGCAGCTCGGACTGCGGCTCGGCGTCGTTTCGGCCGCGCTCGTGACGCTGACGCTCAACGAGACCGCCTATCTCTCCGAGATTATCCGCAGCGGCTTCATGGGCGTGCCGGCCGGGCAGAGCGAGGCGGCGCGCTCGCTCGGGCTGCCGACCTGGCTCGTCATCTGGAAGGTAACCTTGCCGCAGGCGTTCCGGCTCATGATCCCGCCGCTCGGCAATTCCGTGAACGGCCTGCTCAAGTCCACGTCGATCACCTCGGTAATCTCGATGGAGGAGCTCATGCGGCGCAGCCAGATGCTGATGCAGCAAAAATTCGGCGTACTGGAAGTGTTCGCGTGTGCGGCGGTGCTCTATCTGATGATGACCACCGGCTGGGGCGCGATCCAGCGCTGGCTCGAGATCCGCTTCAAATGCGAGGCTGCGCCCGCGACCGAGAAGTAATCAACTAACGCGTGATGCCGACCCGTCGGCTCGACGATCGAGATCGAGAGCCTGCAGGATGTCCTCGAGGCCCGCATAGGTGTGCATCCGCACGACAGCTTCGGCCGCTCCGCGATCGAGGCGCGTGAAAGCCTCCATCAGCATCTTGTGCTCGCGGACGATGACGTCGAGCCGGTTGGGCCGGTAGCCGAAGCGCATGCGCAGGGCATGGATCAGCTCCCAGCCCAATTGAAACAGGCGCCGCGCCTCGAGATTTCCAGCGATGTCGAACAGATGCATGTGCAGGGTGCGATTGGCGTCCACGATCTGCCGCATGTCGCCGGCCTGCGCAGCCCGTTCGTGGGCGAGCCGGAGCGCATCGATCGTCTCCAGCTTGTCGACGGTCATGCGCTCGATGCAGCGCCCGACCGCCAATATCTCGAGCTGGGCGCGTACCTCATAGAGATCCTCGAGGAACTTGCGGTCCACGCGCCGAACCGTCGCGCCGCGATTGGCCTCGATCTGCACCAGACCTTCGCCCTCGAGCTTGCGCAGGGCTTCGCGCATCGGCATCGCGCTCAGGCCAAAGCGCTCGGTCAGATCCGACAGTTTGATGCGCTCGCCGGGCCCGTATTGACCGGTGATGATCGCCTGGCGAATGAGCAGGCTCGCCTGGTCGACCGATGTCTGGCTCGGCTCGCTGTCGGCCTCGCGTCTGGTGCGGGACGGAGCGTCGATGTTGCTCATGCCACGGCTCCTACGCGGCCGATGGCGATCGCGTCATCAGCAGGCTCGCGTGCTCGGCTTCGGTGACCACCGCGCCGTCCTGGTTCACCAGTTCGATCGCTTCGACCACGATGCCGCGGCCCGGCGTCTTGCTCTTGCGCTTGCTGACGAAGCGCATGCGGACACGAACGCAGTCGCCAGGATAGATCGGGGCACGGAAGCGGACCTTGTCCCAGCCGAGCGAGCCGAACGAGGTGGTCTCGTAGAGCTTCAGCTCGGTCTTCAGGCCTTCGATCAGGGATAGGCCGTAGAGGCCATGGGCGATGGGGCGGCCATAGATCGTCGTCTTGCAATAGGCTTCATCCGTGTGGAGCGGATGATGATCGCGCGTCACGTCGGCGAAGGTACGCACGTCGTCCATAGTGACCCGATGCGCGTGCGTAGAGATCGTCTGCCCGATTTCGATATCCTCATAGTAGAGATTGGTGAGGGAGTCGCCCGGCATCATCGTGATCCTTGTTGATCGTCACTCGGCTGCCTGGCGGGAAGGCGCGCGCATCGCCAAGCGTCGCGTATCGGGGCGCCGGCGCGCCGTCAGATTCTCCTTCAGCCCCATCGGGCCAGGCCGAAAGATGCACGCATCCATGGTCTTCAGCGTGGGCGACACCAGGGGCGCGAACGCAATTTGATCGAGCACGTCCTCCTTAAGGCGTACGCCCGGCGCGATCTCGGTGAGCACCAGGCCCTCCTGTTCGAGGCGGAACACGGCGCGCTCGCAGATGAAGGTCACGTCCTGCCTGCGCTCGCGGGCGGCGCGCCCGTTGAAGCTGATCTGGCCGACGCGCTCGACGAACTTCCTGACGCGTCCCTCCTTGCGGATAACGAGTTGCCCGTTCTCGACCGCGGCATCGAGCCCACCCGTGAGCGTCCCGCTGAAGACAAGGTGCTGCGTGTTCTGGGTGATGTTGATGAAGCCGCCTGAGCCGTCATAACGTTCGCCGAACCGGGTCACGTTGACGTTGCCATCATGATCGACCTCGGCAAATGAAAGGAACGCGCGCGTCAGGCCGCCGCCATCATAGAAATCGAATTGATAGGCCTGATCCAGTATGACGCGTGGATTGATCGCCGTACCAAATTCGCGCGCGTGGCCGGGCACGCCGCCGATGACACCGGATTCGACCGTCAGCGTCATGGCCTCCTCGATCCCCTCCTCGGCCGCGACATTCGGGATCATCGCCGAGATGCCGACACCGAGATTGACCACGTCACCCGGGCATAGCTCGAACGCGGCGCGCCGGGCAATGACGCGCCGCTCCGTGAGCGGGTCGGGCGCGATCGCCGAGATCGGCAGGCGCGTCTCGCCGGATCGGCTCGGCTCGTAATGTGTTCCGTAGGTCTGCCCCTGCTCCGGATCGAGGACAAAATAGTCGATCAGAAATCCGGGGATCTTCACGAGCTGTGGATGCAGGCTGCCGCGTTTCGCGAGCCGCTTCACCTGGCAGATGACGATGCCGCCCGCATTGTGCACGGCCTGCGCGATCGAGAGGTCCTCGCGCGTCGTGGCCTCGTGCTCCATGGCGACGTCGCCGTTCTCGTCCGCGGTGGTCCCGCGGATGAACGCGACCGTAGGCACGGGCGCCTTGTAGAGCAGCCATTCGCAGTTGCTCAGTGTCACGACCTCGACCATCGGCTCGCGGGTGCGCGCGTTCATGCGTCCACCTTCGAGGCGCGGATCCATATAGGTCTGCAGGCCGACGTGGGTGAGCACGCCCGGCTGCTTCGCGGCCATCGCGCGGCACATCTGCGACATGACGCCCTGCGGAAAGTTGTAGGCCTCGATCGCCTCGCCGCGGATCAGCTTCATGAACGGCAGTTGCAGGCCGAAATTGCCGCCGATGACGCGCGCGATGAGTCCCACATGGGCAAGATGGCAAAGCCCACGGTCGGTCACGGCGCCGACGCCGGTGATGTGGAACAGGGTGAGGCCCTGCGGCGACCGCGCGGCGAGAAAGCGCTGCTCGAGCGCATCCAGGAGGGTCTCCGGGGCGCCGGTACCGCCATTTCCACCGACGATCAGCACGTCGCCGTCCTTTACCAGCGCGGCAGCGTCCTGCGGCGTGATCAGCTCGATCATGGGGTCATTTCCTTCGCGACCTGGCGGGCGATGATCAGTCGCTGGATCTGATTGGTACCATCCCCATATCGGTGGTGAAGAGCTTGGCCTGCGCGGCCTCCTTGGCGATCGAGGCGCCGGCGTCGAACAGACGCGCGGCATGGTGAATCAACAGCCGGGCCGCGGCAATGTCCGTCGACATGTCGGCGAGCATGAATTGAACCGCCTGGAAATCGATGATCGGATTGCCGAACTGCTTGCGCGTCTGCGCGTAGGCGACGGCGTCCTCGAAGGCGGCTTGCGCCATCCCGAGCGCCATCGATGACATCATCAGCCGGCTGAAATTGAAATTGCGCATCGCCATCTTGAACGCATCATGCTCCGGGCCGAGGCGGTTGCGGACCGGCACGCGCACGTTTTCGAAGGCGATCTGCGAATCTTCGAGGCCGTGCATGCCGAGCAGTTCTTCCGGCTTGCCACGTATGACGCCGGGGCGGTCCGCCTCAACCAGGATGCAGCTGATACCGCGGTGCCCGCCCTCGGGCTTGGTCTTGGCGAAAACCAGGATGAAATCGGCGACGGCGCCGAACGTGACCCACGCCTTCGTGCCGGTGATCACGTAGTCGTCGCCCTCGCGCGCCGCGCGGGTGGTCATGCCGGCGACGTCGGATCCGAAATCCGGCTCGGTGACCGCAGTCGCGGGGAGGAGGTCGCCGCTGAGGATCCCGGGGATGAGCGCCTTATGGCTCGGCTCGCCATGCTCGTGCAGGAACAGCGCGGCCTCGACCGGCAGTGCGAAGGCATTGCCGACGCTGCCCGAGCAACGGGCGATCTCTTCCATGATGATGCAGGCCGCGATGGTGTCGAGCCCGCTGCCGCCGGCCTCATCAGGCAGGCAGACGCCGAACACCCCGAGCCCGGCGAGATCCCGATAGAGCTCGCGCGGGAAACGATCCTCGCGGTCGATCGCCGCAGCAGCGGGCAAGATCTTCGCCTCGGCAAAGCGGCGCACCGTGTCGCGTAGCGTGCGTTGGTCGTCACTATAGAACCGGTCCACCCGCGTGTTTCCCTCTCGTATCTCCTGCCGCAAATTTGATCAAATGATCATATCCTAGTCGCTCGCGAGAATGCCCCCGTGCGCGACCTCGTCCGGCGCGCGGTCGAGGAAGTAGACGGCGATACGTTCCACCGGCAGCGCATAGGCCACGCTCAGCCCATCCGTGATGCCTCGCGCCGCGTCACGCCGTTTTGCTGCGTCGCGCCGGAAGGCGTGGACCTTCACAAACACGCGTCGGTCCTCTGGCGGGGCCGGGAAAATCCCAGCGTGGCCGTATCTTTCGCCACCATGGTCGCAGAAATACACGGAGGTAATCGCATCCGTGATCGCAAACGCCGCGCTCAGCGCGCCGGTAATGGATTGTGTTGCGCGCCTGCGCTGCTCCGGTGGCACATCGAAATCATGGACCTCGACAAACGGCACGATGTGGCTCCGCTTCGGCTGGCCGTCCGGCGATCCAACGGCTGGAATGGAACTTGCTTGGGTTATTCTTGATGTTTGATTTGGTCAAAAGTCAAGGTAATATGCCAAAAGTAGATATGATTTTGGCTTCATGAGGCACGCGGTGGCAGAGTTTCGCGGCAGCTACACGGTGATGGTGACGCCGTTCACGGAGCGCGATCAGGCGGTCGACGAGGGTCGTGTTCGGCAGTTTGTCGATTGGCAGATCGCCGAAGGGACGCACGGCCTCATCCCGCTCGGCAGCACGGGTGAGTTTCTCTCCCTCACGCGCGAGGAACGACGCAACGTCGCCGCGACGGTGATCGCGCAAGCCGGGGGGCGTGTCCCCGTCCTGATCGGAACCGCGGCCGAGTGGACCGACGAAGCGATCGCGATGAGCAAGGAGGCCGAGGCGCTCGGTGCCGACGGCGTCATGATCGTGCCGCCCTACTACTCCTCGCCAACCGAGGACGAGATCTTCGCGCATTACCGGCGCATCGCCGAGGCGATCACCATCCCGATCATGATCTACAACAATCCGTTCACGTCGAATGTTGATCTCAAGCCGCACCTCGTCGCGCGGCTCTCGCGTATCGACAACATCTCCTGCATCAAGGAATCGAGTGGCGACGTCACCCGCATCAATCAGATCGGGGATCTGTGTGGGGATCGCATGACTGTGTTCGCCGGCTACCACCCATGGGAGTCCTACCGGGTGGGCGCGGCGGGCTATGTGTCCGTGTTCGGCAACATCGCGCCCGCGCTTTCGCGCGACCTGTTCGTCGCCTCGACGGGCAACACCGATCTAGAGCAGAGCCGTGCGATCTACAATCGCGTCCGTCCCCTGCTCGATGCCATCAGCGGCGACCTCTATGTGTCCGCGACCAAGGCCGCGCTCGGTCTCGTGGGCATGCCGGTCGGCGAACCGCGGCCGCCCCGGCTCCCGCTGCCGCCCGCAAAGCTCGAACCTCTGCGGGACGTGCTCGCGGCCCTTGGCCTGCTCGAGAAGCGGGCCGCCTGAGCTTAACCATTCCAGCCAAGAAGGTATGCCCATGACATTTGCCCCGCGATCCTTGATCTTGTCCGCGCTCGCTAGCGGCCTGGCGGCGCTGGCGGTACAGTCCCCGGCGTCCGCCCAGACGGTGACCTTGCGGGTCGCACATACCGCCGCGCAGGTTGAGCCCTACCAGACCGGTTTCGAGAAATTTCGCGAGGAGGTCGAGAAGGCAACGGGCGGCGCGATCAAGGTCGAGATCTTTCCCAACGCGCAGCTCGGCGATGAAGGCAGCGTGCTGAAGAGCATCCAGAGTGGCAGCATCGCGATGGCGACGGTCGCGAACGCCACCATCGCGGACTTCGCGCAGGAAATGCATATCTTCGACCTGCCGTTCCTGTTCAAGGATCGCAGCCAGGCCTATCACGTGCTCGACGGCGAGATCGGACAGTCGGTTGGGAAAGCGCTCGCCGACAAGGGCTTCGTCCTGCTCGGCTATTATGAGGCAGGCGTTCGCAACGTCCTCAACAATCAGAAGCCGATCACGTCGCTCACCGACTTCAAGGGAATGAAGATCCGCGTCATTCCGAGCAGCATTAACATCGACACCTTCCGTGCGCTTGGCGCAAACCCTGTGCCACTCAATTACAGTGAGCTCTATACCGCGCTGCAGACCCACGTCGTCGATGGCGCCGAGGCCGCGAACAGCAACTACAATGCCAAGAAATTCTACGAAGTCGCGCCGCACTACGCGCTGGTGCGCTGGCAGATTCTGGTGGCGCCGGTTGTCATCAGCAAGCGCGTTTTCGAGAAACTCACTCCCGACCAGCAGGCGGCCGTGAAGATGGCGCTGCAGGCCTCGCTCGACACCGAACGCAAGGCCTACCAGGCGGCCGACGAGAGCGCGATGAAGGAATTGATCGCGCACAACGTCAAGGTCACGGAGCCGGATCGGGGGCCGTGGATCGAGGCGGTGAAGCCGGTCTGGCAGAAATGGGCTCCCGTGGTCGGCCAGAAGACAATCGACGCCATCGCGGCGACGCAGTAGAGCGTCGGCATGTCCGGCTTACCGTCCACGGCCGCCAGGACGGCCGTTGCTATTGGCGACGGAGCCGCTGGCTCCGTTGGATGGACGGCGCGCATCGACCGGCTGCTAGGCCTCCTTGCGCAATGCTGCGACGTAACTCTCGTCGCGACCATGGTCATCCTCGCGCTCGTCATGGGCGCGGGTGTGGTGTCGCGCTACGTGGAAGGCAGCGCCTTGCCGTGGACCGACGAGATCGCGAGCTATCTGTTCGCGATCTTGACGTTCCTCGGCGCCGCCTCGGGCATCTGGCGCAACAATCACCCGAAGATCGAGATCTTGCTGAACCGGGTCAGCGAGCCGGCAGGGCGTGCGCTGCGCGCGATCAGTCTCGGCGCACTCCTCTCATTGTTCGCGGTCCTTCTCAATTACGGGCTCGAGGCAGCGACCCAGGCCTCGCAGATATCGATGGTCTCGCTGCCCTTCTCGCAAGGCTGGGCGTACTCGGTCATCCCGGTCAGCACGGCGCTGATGATCATGTTCGCCATCCGCAACTTCATCCGCGCACGGCCGGGCCTGTGGGAGACCAGTCTTGCAGCCGCCACGGCCGCGGTGCTGTGGACGCTCGGCTGGATCGCCATCGGCGGGCTAGCGGTTTATGCCTACCTCGTCCTAGCGATGCTGCTGACGCTCCTGATCGGCGTGCCGGTCGGGTTCGCGCTGGCACTGACGGCCGTGCTGGTTCTCAATTCCGCGGGCATTCCGCTCGACATCGTGCCACAGCGGATATTCGACGGCACGAGCAGTGTCATTCTCGTCGCGATCCCTATGTTCATGCTGACTGGCGCGTTGATGTCGTCGGGCGGAATGGCCGAGCGGCTCGCGAGCTTCGTGACCAGCGTGTTCGGCCGGATCCGAGGGGGGCTCGGCATCGCGGATGTCGGCGCGAGCGTGATCTTCGCCGACATTTCCGGCTCGGCGGTTGCGGACAGCGCCGCCATCGGTTCGATCATGATCCCGCAGATGGTCAAGCGCGGTTACGCCGTGGAGTTCGCCTCGGCGCTGCAGGCGGCGGCCGGCTCGCTCGGCCTGATGTTCCCGCCCAGTTCCACGATGATCGTGTACGCCTGGGTCGCGGGCGTCTCGGTCGGCAGCCTCTTTCTACACAGTTTCGTCCCCGGCCTTCTGGTCGCACTCTCGTTCGCCGTCGTGATTTACATCTACGCCCTTAAGCGCGGCTATCCACGCGAGACGACCGGTGGGCTTCGCGAGGTCGCGCGGGCCGGTGGAAGCGCTTTTTTCGCGCTAATGATCCCGGTGATCATTCTTTCGACCATCCTGGGCGGCGTCACGACGCCGAGCGAATCCGGCGTGATCGCGGTCGCCTATACGCTCGTGGTGGGCTGCATCGTCTATCGCAGCCTGAGGTTCCGCAGCCTCTATGCGATCTTCCTGGAAGCGTCGCTGAGCGCATCGCGCGTGACCATGATCATCGCGGCCGCGACGCTGCTGAGTTGGGTGATCGCTACCTTCCAGGGTCCTCAGAAGATCAGCGCCCTGATTTTGGACGTGTCGCACAATCCCTATGTGGTCTTGATTCTCCTGAACGTCCTGATGACCGTGCTGCACGTGATGCTCGAGGGCATCTCGACCATTCTCGTTCTGGTGCCGGTCGTTCTGCCGGTGTTGCGCGAGCTGCATATCGACCCGGTGGTGTTCGGGATCATCCTGGCGCAGAACTCCGCGCTGGGCCTGTTGTTTCCGCCACTCGGCTTCAATCTCTATGTGATCTCCTCGATCTCGGGCGTCTCGGTCGAGCGCGTGGCCGTTGCGGTGCTGCCGTTCATCGCGATCTTGACGCTGGACATCCTGGTGCTGATTTTCGTGCCGCAGGTCGCAACGATCCTGCCGAGCATCGTTGGGCGCTGATCCCCGATCTTCGATGATCTGCGCCGATGCTGAGACGTGCGCATCAGCTCGCAGAACCTCGCAGAAAACTTCCCAGATCAAATCCCAGACTAAACGCAAATCTTAGTCTGGGATCATTTTCGATCGATCATGAAAATGATTGTCTGAGGTTAGTTGGCGCACCCGGAGAGATTCGAACTCCCGACCCCCAGATTCCTAGTTTGGGCGCCACCAGAGTTGGCGGGGTCTCGGCCGCTCCGCTTCGCGCCGTGATGTGCCAGTGC
>WNGK01014043.1_pt1 | contig 13889 bp, 12 predicted proteins | sample 5400601 | NCBI WGS metagenome assembly WNGK01 (sample SAMN13153376, study PRJNA577476) | soil metagenome | isolation source: 60 cm soil or saprolite under Garry oak tree replicate 1 | place: USA:California | collected 2016-06-15 | reverse complement strand
AGATACAGGGCAATGAGCCAGGGCGACCGCAAGGGTGCGCCCCTACCATATACGAATGTGCCTTTTGCCTGATCTCACCGTATATGGTAGGGGCGCACCCTTGCGGTCGCCCTGGAAGATAATAGCTTTGGGCACGCTTGACGCTTAACCTTGAGCGCGATATCATCTTATAAAACAATACGCTCTAGATGAAGGTTGAACTGAATCATGATGAAGCGGCTGCGAGGGCGAAACCTGGCACATCCAGGTTGCCTGGTAGGAATAACGATAGGTTTGACGCTGGGAATCATCCTGGCGGGTATCCTGGCCGTGCAGAATGTAGCTCTAAATACGGTTTTGCTGATCTGGCTTGGACTGACGCTGGGTCTGGGCGCAATCGGCTGGATTGTTGGTAATCGCCTGACCTCGCGGTTTCCCGCGGTTGATGAATCGGCTTCCGCAGGGGAACATATGAGCGAATCCTGAATAGTGTCTTATTTTTCTGGCTACTTTCTGGTATACTATTAAAAAAGATGGTATAGTCTTTTTGCACACTGTATGCATGGCGAGAAAACATGCAGCGTGCTTCTCCACATAGATGAGTAAGGGAGCAGCGCAGCTCCTGGGCGATGAAGCGCGTTTTTTGTAAGACCGTATCGCCGTGGAATCTCCAGCACTGTTGACCACTTGATACGGGGTTTCCCCTACTGTTTGTTCGTGAACTGTAATCCTGCACGAACAGGGAGAATACCTGATGTCCGATAACGAGTTTCGTCGACCTGTCTCTGTAGATACTGCTCCGCGTGGCAGCAAATGTGAGTGGTGTGGCAAACCCGCCGTGGTGCAGTTGACTGCTATTGGCGGAGATGCCCACAATGAGGGTGGACTTTTCTGCAGTTCCTGCGGTGAGGACTTTAAGCGCGCCGTTGCAAACATACGGCAGCGTACTGCCAATACGAGCCGCCAGGCCAGCTAAAACGAAAAACCAGCTTCCAGGGCGATCGCGAGGATCGACCTGGAAGCTGGTGCTTGCGCTAGGTGAACCGTTTCATATATGTATTGATATCGAATGGTTTTGCCTGCTGCGCAAGTTGGTGGGCTGCTTCGTCCATCGTCTGTCGCTCATCCTGGTAGAAGAGGCCGACAAAGGGCTTCTCTGTTTCCATCGAGAGTTCCATCGCCTTAAAGCGATTGTGCGCGTCGTGATCGGCAGGGATCGGTGTGACCGTGGTCTTCCACACGTCCATGGTGTTAAAGAAGGTCGGGCATGGGCTGAGCACATGAATAAAGGAGAACCCTTTATGCTTGATGCCCTGCTCGACGAGCGCGGCCAGTTCTTTGGGCTTGGATGAGAAACCACGCGCTACAAAACTGACGTTCAGTGAAAGCGCGGTGGCGATGGGGTTGAATTGTGAGGCCAGCAAGCCGTAAGGAGTGGACTTCGTCGTGTGGCCGGTTGGTGAGGTTGGCGAGGTCTGCCCTTTGGTCAAGCCGTAGGTCTCGTTGTCCATCGCTACCACAGTAATATCGATATTGCGCAAAGCGGCATGGATGAGGTGCCCGACGCCGATGCTAAACAGGTCTCCGTCACCGCCGACCGCGACAACAGTCAGGTCGGGACGCGCCATTTTCAGCCCCTGCGCCACCGGCAGCGCCCGCCCATGCAGGCTGTGGAAACCGAATGTTTGCACAAAGTGCGGCAAACGGCTCGAACAGCCGATACCCGACACCACTACCGTCTGGTCGGGGGCAAGTTTCATGCCCGCCATGCTGTTGTAGATGGCATTTAATACGCCGAAGTCGCCGCACCCAGGACACCAGGTTGGTTTTACCTCGCTTTTATAGTCCTTTGGCGTAAGAGTCATTACTTGAGTCACGATTAGCTAACCTCCTCAATTGCCCGCAGAATTTCGCCTGCAGTAAACGGAATACCGCCAAACTTGTTGACCCGGATGGCCTGCAGGCCATATTTCGCGCCTAATAGATTGGCTAACTGACCAGAATAGTTACACTCTGGGATGATGACGGTTTGCACGGAGCGGATAAACTCGCGTATCGCGCGATCAGGCAGCGGCGATAGAATCTTGGGATGCAGCGACGCTACTTTATAGCCCTTTGCGCGCGCGCGGTCAACCGCCTCCTGGATAGCGCCTTCGGTTGAACCCCAGCCGATAAGGCCAATCGTGGCATCTTCATCGCCGTAGCGCTGCGGCTTTGGCAGTTCTTCTGCCGCTGTTGCCAGCTTGCGGAAGCGTTTCTCCATCATCGCGGTGTGATCTTCCGGTTCGTAGTTTGGGTGGCCGTAGATGTCGTGCTCCAGTCCGGTCGCGACATAGGTCATAGCGCCTGCGCCCGGCGTGGTCGTGGGCGAGACGCCGCTGGCGGTGTAGGCATAACGCGCAAAGGCATGCTCTTCTTCGCTCAGCGCGTGACCGTTGCTCGCCGCGCCAGAGTGACCGTTTACTCCATTCTGGCCATATTTGAGGCGCTCCTCAATCTCTAACGGACGGAAGGCGCTGTGATCAACGCTCTCAACACGGGCGGTCAGTGACTGGTCGGTGAGGAAGATCACCGGCATCTGATAGCGCTCGGCCATATTGAAGGCCAGCACCATCAGAGAGTAGCAATCCGCCACGTTGGCAGGGGCGACGATCATCCGGGGAGTGTCGCCGTGACTCATACTCAACGCGAAACTCAGGTCGGACTGCTCCATCTTGGTAGGCATGCCCGTGCTGGGGCCGGCGCGCTGCGCATCGACGATCACGGCAGGTATCTCCGCCATCGACGCAAAGCCGAGGGCCTCGCTCATCAGCGAGAAGCCCGGGCCGGAGGTGGCCGTCATGGCACGCGCTCCGCCAAATGAGGCGCCAAGTACCGAGGTGATGGCGGCTATCTCGTCTTCTGCCTGCAGGAAGGTACCGCCAACCTGCGGCAGTTCTTTTGCCAGGCCCTCCATAATGTCACTGGCCGGGGTGATAGGGTAGCCCGCGAAGAAGCCGACGTGGGAGGCCAAGGCTCCGGCGACAACCGCCTGGTTGCCGTTCAATATCACGCGATCAGCCCTTTCGACGGCGCCTAAGCGGTGCGGGTCACGCTTGGTTAGCTGCTCGGTGACGTACTTTTTCGCAACCTCCAGGGCCAGCATATTCTTTTCCATCAGGATGGGATTGGATTTGCGTGATTTGGAGAGTTTGGACTCGACCACCTGGGCGATAGCTTCGACGGGAGGTCCAAATAATCCAGAAATCGCGCCCAGCATGACCATGTTCTTGGTCTGGAAAAGCTGTACTTCTTTGCGGGCGAGGTCGTTGAATGGGATGGGGTAGGTGATAAAATCGCCAGCGTCGGGCGTAAAATCGGAGGGATCATAGATCAGCACGCCGCCATGACGTCGCAGATCGCTGACGTTGCGATCAAAGGCTTCTTTGTTCAAGCAGATCAGCACGTCGGCGAAGTCACCCATAGACTTGACAGGCTTATCACTTATACGCACTTGAAACATACACGGTCCGCCGAGAATTTCGGCGGGAAAGGTGCGGAAGGTATACACATGATACCCCCAGCGCGCGGCAGCCAGGGCCAGAATATCACCACCAGAGATGGTTCCCTCGCCCGACTCGCCGCCAATACGAATGGTTACTTCATTCTCCATCGAATGCCCCCTGGAAAAAATTTGTGACCGCGCCCTATGCTCGACATGTGGCGCGGCCCTTGTGCAGCAGGTCTTGCTTTCACTTCAAACACCTGTAAAAATCTTACCGGTCTCGCCGGGATAGTTACGTCGGGAGTCGTCACTCTTCTATCATTGCCAGGCAGCAGGGAAACTGTGTAGGGATACGCATGACTGCGCCCGTCGGTATAACTGCTCATGAATGTGATCGTGTCGCTTCTGCTCCTGTGCTCCCTCGATGTCATGGACTGTTCCAGCATACTATGGAAGGACCAGTGCCATCGCAATAACACCTGTCATTATATCATACTTCGCGGGTTACTATGCATGTGTATGCACGAATTTTTCAGCTAATTGGGAAAATTCCCTCTTCCCAAGTAAAAAGAGGTATGATACAATACGTTCCGCGAGGGCCCATAGCTCAGTGGTTAGAGCTGCCGGCTCATAAATATGTGCGCCCATGCGCTTTTACATACCATGCCTACGGAGGTAGGCGGCACTGAGGTTAACGTGTCTAAAGCAGGGTCTTACTCTGATGGGAAACCTGAAGGGGACAGTAGCATGACCTGCAAAAGTCTGGTCGAGAGACCGGGCAGCTACGCTGTATATGGTTAAGGCTGAATTGTTTGAATCCCAGTCTATGCGATTTGGAGTTAACGAGCGCGGTTATGAGGCTTGTTAAAAACCTCCTCCACAGCAGATAGGACGAACGGGGAACCTACGTACAGACGTGGTATGTAAGGGAACTTGGGGATCGCCTAAACGTCGAGAGACGCATGGCGACGGAGTGTCCATAGTACTCAAATGACCGGGGCAATGCCCGGTACACGGGGAAGGGACATAGGTGACGAAATCGACAGTCAGGAAAGTATACAAGCTTTCCTGTGTGGTAGTAGTTGCTGGAGAGCCGTGTGCATTGAAAGGTGCATGCACGGTTCGGGAAGAGATAATCGGAAACGCTCCTATTGTCTATTCTACCTGGTAGGTCGCTGGTTCGATCCCAGCTGGGCCCATTTATAACTCGTAGTCTCGCGCCCAACGCACATTCTTCTCTTGCTTGTTCTTCGATGGTTCCAGCCGAAGATGCGCCCTGGTAGTGCCTACATCGTCAACTGGAACCAGGTACACCTTATTAAGCTCAGCGCTATAAACGGCGAAATATTCACATTGCCCCCGGTAGTGCCGCCAATCCCTTTTTGTCCCTGTAACATTATGGTTGGCCGTATCAAACTTAAGGACTGTTCCATTCTCATCAATCCAGGCCGATTTGCATTGGATGCGCCAGAACTTCCCATCAGCATCCTCAACCACCAAATCATAACGTTGGGCACCGCCATAGGGAGTGAGAACTACATAACCGGCTTGCAGCAAACGGGCTGCGATAGCGGCCTCACTGATTTGCCCTTTTTTATTCGAGTCGGGTCTTCCTTTTCCAAGCAGTCCCATTTGCCTCTCCTTTTTGATCGCTTGCTATTACTTAAGCAGTTGATAATTCGCTATATGCGACATACTAGGCTAAAATATGCAGAATATACGTCTTTATACGACAAAAACCTTAGCATCTTCTCTTCAATGTGTCAATATGCGACCAAAAGCGCAGAAACCATCGAAAACTTGACATTTTGCGTCATTATCTCTATAGTAATTTCAATCCAATAATATTCTTGAGGTGGCTATAAGTGACAACACAAGGTGATGAGGATTTCATGACTTCCGGGGAGGCATGTAAACGTCTAGGCGTTTCTCCTCGTACACTTGAACGATATGTGAGAGATGGCCTTTTGAAAAAGTATCGGCGCAGGATCGGACGTGAAGTATTTTATAAGCGGACGGAAGTCGAGGATTTATTGCGGATTCGGCCTGCGGAGGATATAGAAGACCAGTAACGATATGTTACAAACTTATGTTAAGAGCTTCTCTTTTTGGTGCTACTAGGCATTCTGTTGGAGTATATTGTGAATTCTTGAGCATGAATAGTGATTGATTGATGAGAATCCAATAATCCCTTTGCTTGATACATAGCTTCTAGTTCATCATGCGTCATCCATTTAGATCCTAATATATCTGCATTGAATAGCTCTTCAAAGGCTTTATGTGAGACTGCATGGTCTCTAAGTCTTGCGCGTCAGGCAGGTTGCGGCCCCGGCCAGGAATGGTGCTGTGCGCGCGGTAGCCATAAAAGCCGGGATTTGTCCCCCGAACAGGGCAACGATGCGCGGATTGTTCTGGAGCGACGCGGCGCCTGGAGCTTTTTGTGCGATCTTTTTCTTCGCCGCCGCCAGGTGCATAATTGGGTAATCTTACGCATAAATCCATTCCCCTTTCTCAAGTAATCTCCTTACAGGACAAGGGCAGCAGCCAATCGCAAGCGAGCAAACAATAAACTTCACTCGCTCCTGGCATCAAACGCTCGCCTCCAATAGCTGCTGGCTGTTGTCCAGAATACAGGATGAGTAGTTTTTACACAGGAAAAGGAAAGGAACCGTAACACATGCCAATCTCATTCTCACGCTTGTTCAAAGGTCTGAGCCTGCTGGCGCTCATGATGCTCGCACTCAGCGGACTCGTACTCCTGGGCGCACGCGCCGCAGGAGCCTCAAGCCTCTCCGGCTCGCTCGCCCAGGCGAACGCCAACGCGGGCCCCCAACTCAGCTCCCCATTCACCTTTAGCATGGTACCGTCCCCCAACATCAAGGCCTGCCTACCAAAAGCAGCGGGTACCGTCACTATCACTCCTGGCTCGCTGAATGATCTGATGAAAGTCAGTGTAAGCGGACTGGCTCCCAGCACCGGCTACGACCTCTTCGTGATCCAACTCCCTAACAAGCCGTTCGGTGTCTCGTGGTATCAGAGTGACCTGCAAACAGATAGCACTGGCGCAGGGACTGTGAGCGTACGCGGCATCTTCAACAAAGAAACGTTCTCCATCTCTCCAGGCGGCCCCACAGTAACCTTTGGTGCAACCCACCAGTTCCACCTGGGCCTCTGGTTCAACAACCCGAAAGTTCCATTCAACCTCGGCTGCGAACCCGGCGCAACCAGCCCGATCATCACTCCATTCAACGGAACACAAAACGCGGGTGTTCAGGTCCTCAACACCTCGAATTTCCCTAACAACGCTGGCCCACTCTCTCACGTTTCATAAATCAGACCGTCTGGTCGTGAGAGTCATAAGAGACTATAAGAAACGCGAGTAATCTGAAGTAGCGAGGCTGCCGCATCCAAGAGAGGAAGAAGGCAGTCCTCGCTTTGATTTCGACAGAGTAGGCCATTCCTTTTGAGAGAGAGTTTTTCCAAAAACGCTTCCTCCTTTCGTCTATACATACAAACCCACCTTCTCATTCACCCGGTCTCTGCTCTTTTTCATAGAAAATAGATCAGGATGAAAGATTGAAGTTTTTCAAATCGTAAGGTATAGTAGGTTCTGTTACTTTTAGCAACATTTTCTGGCTTAACTTCTAGAATAAGAGCAATACTATAGTGACTTAAACCTGTTATGAATCAATTGGTTCTTTTGTTTGAAATTTCTTTACTAGCAGAGGTGCAAAGATGGTTGACCGTACAGGACAACAACTTGGCAGCTATCGACTTATCCGTCTATTAGGGCACGGCGGCTTTGCGGAGGTCTACCTGGGGGAGCATGTCCGGCTCAACAGTTATGCTGCCGTTAAAGTACTGAATATGCAACTGGGGGGCAGCGATGCAGAAAGCTTCCAACGCGAGGCACATACCATCGCCCGGTTGCTCCACCCGCACATCATTCGGGTCTTTGATTACGATGTTGCAGAGGGTACACCCTTTCTGGTGATGGATTACGCTCCAAATGGCACCCTGCGCTCGCGTCACCCGAAAGGCGCGCGTGTGCCGGTAGCGAACATCGTCTCCTACGTCAAGCAGGTGGCCGAGGCCTTACAATATGCGCATAGTCAAAAGGTAATCCATCGCGATATCAAGCCTGAAAATATGTTGCTTGGGCGCAACGACGAGGTCTTGCTGAGTGACTTCGGCATCGCTACGGCAACCCAGAGTTCTCGTTACCAGCACACGCAGGAAATCGTCGGCACCGTGGCCTACATGGCGCCTGAGCAGATACAGGGCAAGCCGCATCCAGCCAGCGATCAATACGGTCTGGGCATCGTTGTCTACGAGTGGCTCTCTGGTGAGCGTCCTTTTAATGGGTCTTTTACCGAGGTAGCTATTCAGCAGGTAGTTGCTCCTCCTCAGCCTCTGCGTGAGAAAGTTCCAGGGATTCCGCAGCAGATCGAGCAGGTGATCATGATCGCGCTTGCCAAGGACCTGCACCAGCGCTTTGGCAGTATTACAGCCTTTGCCAATGCTCTCGAGCAGGCCTGTAAGACACAACCATCTTCTTCCGCTGCCCCTGCAAGTATGCCACCAGCGCCCATAGGATTTGTGCCACCGCCACCTGTGCTTGAAGCACCGATGACAACTGGCCCGACGATCCAGGCATTTGAAGGAGAGTACAATGCTATCAATACACCTATCTTTCAAGACCCGAGTACTCCCCGGCCAGTTTCATCTTCCACCAGCATCACTCCACCTTCTCAAGACAGACGCACCGTCTCACGGCGGGCTATGTTGATAGGCCTGGCAGGGCTGGTCGTGGTAGGTGGAACAGCTGCCGGTTTCGCGCTCGCAAACCACCTCGGCGCTAGTGGTGGAACAGTTACCACGCCAGTACCCGGCAGTCCCACTACGGTTAAACCCTCACCTACAGGAGCGGCCAGCACTCCCACTCCGACCGTGGCGCCATTTAGCGGCACATGGTCTTCCCTGCCCTCGCTGCTTGCCCCAGAAGCGGATAATGTGGCGATTCATATCCGCCTGCAGCAACACGATTACATCTATATGACCGGCGGCAATCGTGGAAGCACCTTTACCCCACCCAACGACGATGCACTCTACCGCTATGATACCGCGGCGATGCAATGGGAAATCGCTATGAGTACGTTTCCTGGCATGTTCAATAACTCCGTCGTCCAGGACGAGCACAACACCCTCTTTTTTACCGGAGGATACTCTCCTGATAACCAGGCGATCGCGACGCTTTTATACAAGTACCAGCCAGCTACGGGGAACGTACAAACGATTACGCCTCCTGCTTCCATCACCTTTGGATATGGCGGTTCCATGATCGCCGACCAGCAAGGCCATCTGTTTCTCACGCAAGGCTACATGCACGGATTCGGCACCCATACATCGGCGGGTACGGGCTGGTATCGATACGACATCGCGCAAAATCAATGGGCAACGCTCGCGCCATTGCCTGTCGGAGTAGGGTACACCGTGCTTGCTCCTGATGGCCACGGGGGTCTTGTCCTGCTGGGTGGGGTGACCGATACGGAACAGAAAAACGGCAGCACCGCCATCTATCGCTATCGTATGGCATCCAATAGCTGGACAACAGAGCAAATGACAGCGCCAGCAAATATTAATGGTTCGGCAAGTTGCGACCTCGGAAACGGGAGGGTGGTGGTGGTGGGCGGGTATGATCCAACCAATAATATCGTGCTGGATACCGCCTGGTTTATTGACCTGAATACGCTGCATGCGACGCAACTTGCCTCGATACCCGGAGGTACTCGCTTAGGAACCGCCGCCTATGATGGTGCGGGCAATGTCTATGTGGTAGTCGGTGCGAAGAATGGGCCTGAGGTGCCAACAGCAGATTTCTGGCGCTTGAGCCTGCAACTGTAAACTTCATGTTTCGAAAAAACTCTCACATCGCAACGTTTTTTGAGACTGAAGCAATGATAGCCAGATAACGCAGCCCTTGCGCATAAGAAAAGGGGAGTCATGACAACCGAAAAAGCTGTTCCATGGGAGAAGATGAACCGGCGCGAGTTTCTCGCGCTTAGCGCCCTGGGAGCGGTGCCGTGCATCCTGAGCGCGTGCGTGAGTGACTCGCCGAGTTCCGTCACCGCGACGCCGAGTCCTGTTCATGCGACGCCGAGTCCTACCAAACCGCCTCCCCTAAGCGACGCAGATTGGGCGGCCCTTGCCAGGAACCTGCAGGGGACGCTGGTGCGGCCAGATAACCCACAATACCCGATCGCGCACCAACTCTACGATCCGCGCTTCGACTATATTAGACCAGCGGCGGTCGCCTACTGCGCCTCGCCCGCGGACGTGCAGACGTGCCTCGCCTTCGTGAACCGCTTCGGCCTGCCGCTCGCGCCACGTGGCGGTGGTCACTCCTATGCCGGATACTCGACGACCCCCGGCCTGGTGCTAGATGTCACCCGTATGAATACGGTGAAGGTAGACGCGGGCGCCGGAATAGCTACGGTGGGAGCGGGGGCGCGACTGATCGATGTCTACGCGGCGCTCGCGCCGTACAGTATGGTACTCCCCGCCGGGTCGTGCCCGACGGTGGGCATCGCCGGCCTGACGATGGGCGGAGGTATTGGCGTGCTCGACCGCAAGTTCGGCCTGACCTGCGACAACCTGCTCGCGGCGCAGGTTGTTGTGGCCGATGGTCGCGTGCTCACCTGTGACGCGACTCATGATCCTGACCTGTTCTGGGCGCTGCGTGGTGGGGGTGGAGGCAACTTCGGAGTCGTTACTTCGTTCACTTTCCAGGCGCACCCGGTCTCTACGCTGTCGATATTTACGCTGAACTGGCCGTGGAGCAGCGCCGCCGATATGGTCGATGCCTGGCAAAACTGGGCGCCGCAGGCACCGGACGAATTGTGGTCCAACTGTCTGCTCCTGGGCACCGGCGACAAGTCTTCCAGTCCGATCGCGCGAGTGAACGGCGTCTATGTAGGGCCTGTCGCGTCGTTGAACTCACTGCTACAGCAGTTGACCAGCCGCGTGAGCGTCGCTCCTTACAGCCGCTTTGCATCAGAAGAGAGCATCCTTGATACCATGTTGATCGAGGCGGGCTGCTATGGCAAGACGGTGGGCGAATGCCACCTGCCCAGCCAGAATCCGCAGGGCCAGGAGGGTCGGTCAACCTACAGCGCCAAGTCGGACTTCTTCACCAGCCTGCTGCCGCGCCAGGGCATCGATACCCTGTTGAATGGGATCAACCGGCGCCAGGCATCCCCTCTACTTTTTGGGGGCGGCATCCTGCTTGATGCGTCCGGCGGCGCCATCAATCGCGTGGCCCCGGACGCGACGGCTTTTGCGCACCGCGATGCACTGTTCTCCGCCCAATATCTGGCGCCCTGGAATGACAGCGCCTCTAATGCCATCGTCTCTGCGAACTTCGCCTGGCTAGCCGACACGTGGCAGGCGGTGCGCCCCTACGCCAGCGGCGCTGCTTACCAGAATTACATCGATCCAAACCTGGCCGATTGGCAGCACGCGTATTACGGCGCTAACCTGTCAAGGCTACAGAGCGTTAAGTCGATGTATGATCCGGGTAACCTTTTCCGTTTCGCCCAGAGCATCCCAACTACGCATGGAGCCTGAACTCGGTCTCTCCATCAGAACGAGATGAAGCGCATCAGGTGGCCACCTGCGTAGGGACAAGGGGCGGTTGCGGGGGCCTTGTGCTTGTCCTCGTGTGAACGTCATTAACGCTCTTCGTGTGTATGTGCTTGCAGCTGGCGCGCGATATAGGTGAGCTTGTCGGGATTTAAGATCCCACGAATGGCCTGGATGCGTGCATCGACCACCTCGAAGCTAACCACGTCATAGACTCTCTCCCCTCTCCACGAAATAACGGCGGGCTGTCCATTCACCTCCTCAAAGGTGATCGAGAGATCGGCGAGCGCTTTGTGCGTGAGGGACAGCCAGAGGCGCATCACCGCGTCGATCCCAACAACAGGACGGAGAGCAGCCAGGACTTTCCCGCCGCCATCGCCATAATTGACCACATCTTGCGCCAGAATCTCTTTCAATCCCTCGACATCGCCCTCCTGGCAGGCCAGGAGAAAGCGGTTGAGAAGACGCAGGTGCGTTTCTCGCGACGGCTCGTAACGGTGTTTGCGGGAAGCGATGGAAGCCCTTGCGCGATGGCCGAGCTGGCGACAACTGGTTGGACTCCTGCCGATCATTCCCGCGATTTCCTGGTAATCGAAAGCGAAGATGTCGTGCAGGAGAAAGACGGCTCGTTCCGGGGGCGAGAGCGTCTCCAACAGGACGAGGAAAGCTAGGGAGATGGATTCGTGCTGCGCGGCGGTCTCAAACGGCATCGCTTCCTGGTCGGAGGTGAGTAATGGCTCTGGCAGCCAGGGGCCAATGTATTCTTCGCGCTGAATACGCGCCGACCTGAGATGATCGATGCACAGGCGCGTGACGAGCGTTGCCAGGTACGATTTAGGCGAACGGATTTCGCTGCTCGGTGCCTGGAGATAGCGCAGGTAGGTGTCCTGAACGATATCCTCGGCTTCGCTCGCGCTCCCCATCATGCGATAGGCAATCGAGAAGAGGTACGGGCGGTAGCCTTCAAATTCATCAGTGATGATTGTGCCGGTTAGTGTCATGCTGGCATCCTTTTATTCTTCCATTACGATATTGTAGCTGCAGATGAGAGCGTTCGCAAGAGCCGGGAAACATCTTTGTCACATTCTCTCCGGCTGATTCGTCTCCGGTACGGATGGCGAAAGGAACACAACGAGTGTGGATAGACGCGCTCGGAACACGTAAAAGGAAGAAGGAGTTTCATTCAATGGAAGAACGTCTGAACAATGCCAAAGCCGCTCCTGCCTATAGGGCCATGGCGGCACTCCAAACCAATGTCTATGACTGCGGCCTGGAACCTTTGCTCCTAGAGCTGGTCAAGATGCGTGCCTCGCAGATCAATGGCTGCGCCTACTGTCTCGATATGCACAGCAAGGATGCCCGCGCTCTGGGCGAGAGTGAGCAGCGTCTCTACGAGCTCAATGCCTGGCGCGAGGCACCTTTCTACACCGAACGCGAACGTGTCGGCCGTCTACCAGGTCGCTTTCGACGTCCACGCTGCCGACCCGCTATGACCCCGGCCCGCTATCCGCAAGCCCGGCGGGTGGGTTGCCCGGGAACGGAAGCCACTGCCGGAGACTCACCAATGCATGAGGAGCAGGAATGAACACGCCCATCCTGGTCACAGGCGGCACCGGTACGCTCGGCCGCCACGTCGTCCCCCGACTACGGAACGCCGGTTGCGACGTCCGAGTGTTAAGCCGGCGCCCCCACCAGGCCGAAGACGGCATCCGGTACCTGATCGGCGATCTGGCCACCGGCGAAGGGATCGCACCGGCGGTGGACGGGGTCGCAGCCATCGTGCACTGCGCGGGCAGCTATAAGGGCGACGCCGCCGCGACCCGCAACCTCGTCCAGGCGGCATTGTCGCGAGCCGGGTCGCCGCACCTGGTGTACATCTCCGTCGTCGGTGCCGACCGCATCCCGATCGTCAGCCGTGTCGACCGCACCATGTTCGGATACTTCGGGTCCAAACTGGAGACCGAGCGCGTCGTGGTCGACTCCGGCCTGCCCTGGACGACCCTGCGGGCCACCCAGTTCCACGACTTGTTCCTCACGGTCGCACGGGCCATGGCGAAGCTACCCGTCGTGCCGGTTCCGGCGGGCTTCCGGTTCCAACCCGTCGACCCCGACGACGTGGCGGCCCGGCTTGTGCAGCTCACTCTAGGCGAGCCCGCCGGCCAGGTGCCCGACATCGGTGGGCCGCGGGCGTACACCGCGGCCGATCTGCTGCGCGGGTACCTGCACGCCAATCACCGGCGTCGGCTGATCATGCCGGTCTGGCTGCCGGGTCAGGCCGCCCGCGCACTTCGGGCCGGCGCCAACCTGACTCCCGACCACGCCGACGGTACCCGGACCTGGGAGGATTTCCTCGTCGACCGGTTGGGCTCGCCGAGAGTCGTCCCGACGTAGCCAATACTGACCCTCGCAAGATCAGTCGCAATGGTGACCTGTCCGAGCAGAGGGTATCTTGAGGCGGCCAAAGTCTCACGCTGTCAGCAGGCCGAGGAAAGTAGCGAAGGCTTCTGGGACGCGCGATCTGCTTGATGGTGGGTCGATCAGTAGTAGGGGCACGGGCATTGCGCACCAGTCGTTCTTCCATAGCATATCCCATTCCTCCCCAAATGATGGCCCTATCCTGTCCGAAAGTCCAGTTGACAGAGACCATTCTTCCGCCTATACTTCTCAGTGTGAGTGAGTATTCACATACATGGAGAGGAGAGCACATGGCGGGAGCAACGCGACAGAAGATCCTGGATGCGGCGGAAAAGCTGCTTCTCTTGAAGGGATTGGCACGCGTGACGAC
>WNGK01006912.1_pt1 | contig 13889 bp, 11 predicted proteins | sample 5400601 | NCBI WGS metagenome assembly WNGK01 (sample SAMN13153376, study PRJNA577476) | soil metagenome | isolation source: 60 cm soil or saprolite under Garry oak tree replicate 1 | place: USA:California | collected 2016-06-15 | reverse complement strand
TGAAGTAAACCGGAATCGTTGCCTGCGGGCAGACGCCCGCTATGACTTCGATGTCCAGCATGACCTCTCCTTCGGCGCCGTCATGTTGATCAGTGGCAGCATGGTCGACGCTGATCGGCAGCACGTTTGCGACGGGCACGCCTGCCGTTCTGGAAAAGGTGGCGAGATCGCTCGGAAAATACCCGCCACCGAACTCTAGAATCCCCACCGTTTGTCCGCCGCCATCTCCGGCTGGAAAATCGTAGACTTGCGCCAGTTCAGCAGGGAAAAACCAGGGGCGGGTCTAAGCCCGGGATGCGGTCAGAGAATGTAGCCGGGGGGCGGTGGCGCGCTCTTTAACTACGCGTCGGTTGTCCAAACCAAAAACTCCAATCACAATTCCAGCCAGTTCACTGGGCACCTGCAAAGCGCCGACCCGCCCACGATAATCTCCGCGCTCATGAGCGTAGCGCACTAGTTTGACCTGGAAAGCTTTTTCCATGTCCGAAACCGGCCCGCCTAAGCGTACCGTGCGGGTTGCGGGGTCGGCCTCGATCACTTCCAATCCATATTTGCCGAAGGCTTTCTCTACCGTCTCAATGTCGCCTGGCGAGGCGCCATGTTTCGCGTCCAATTGAGCTCGCGTCATGGTTGTTTTGGGACGGTCGTTTACAGCGGGCAGTTCCTCCATGCGGCGCACTTTCACTGTCACTTCCACCCACTCTTCTTCACTGACTGCGCCCACAGCGCGCGCGCCCGGCATGGGCACGCGATTTGTTCCGGGCAGAGCTACATGCGTTTGATTCATGTCATTCTCCTAAAACCGGATTTTGAGCGAGGTCCTCTCGCCCTTCACCGATATGAATTTTGCTTTCGATTGCCCCTGTCTTCGTCCCCGCGGGGACTCGATCTTTGCGTGCTAGGGCCGCGGACCGCTGCTGATTGGCTTGGTTGCCGGTTAGGTAAGTTGCACTGCTCAGGATTCCATGCTTAGCAATCCTGCTGGATTACCGTTATTGCCGCAATGCCATAACATGCACGAAGTCAAGTTGGCGATGTGCTTGGGTTCAATTGCGGTGGCCCCTTCGGGGTCGGCGACAGTCCGCGCCACTTTCAGGATGCGGTCGTGGGCGCGGGCGGTTGGACCTGCTGGTTCACGGCGCGCTCGAGCAGGCGTTCGCAATCTGCTGAAAGTTCGCAGAAGGTGCGGATATGGCGAGATGTCATCTGGGCGTTGGAATAGATTCGGTGGCGGGTGGAAGAGGCAAACCAGCGCAGTTGCACTTCTCGTGCCCGTAGAACTCGCAGCCGAATCTGTTCTGAACCCTCCGGGTCTGATCCAGAGCGCATTTCTTTGTAGTTCACCGCCGGCACGTCAATGTGGATGTCAATGCGGTCCATGAGCGGTCCGGAAATTTTCTGCATGTAGCCTTGGATCATCGGCTGCGAACAGCGGCAATACCGCGAGCGGTCGTTGAAAAATCCGCATGGGCACGAGTTCATGGCGGCGGCCAGCATGAATCGCTGCAGGGAACGTCAGGGACATCGAAGCGCGGGCAATTCAGCGGTTCCATCTTCTAAAGGTTGGCGCATGACTTCGAGTACGTTGCGAGGAAATTCCGGGAGTTCGTCCAGGAACAGAACACCGTTGTGCGCGAGCGAAACTTCTCCTGGACGAGGAATGACGCACATCGAGGAGCGACTTGAAAGGGTAAACTGCCACCCCGCTGACCATCGCGGCTTCCTTGGCATTGAGTTCGGGAACAACGATGCGGGAAATTTTGCGTCCGCGGGCCTCGATGGCAATGGGAAGAGCGCCACGAACGCCGCGGATGTCACCGTTCAACGAAAGTTCTCCCACGAACAAACAATCATTAATTTCCTTCTTATTTAGCCCGCCATAAGCACCCAGAATGCCCAGCGCCATGGGCAGATCGAAGCCGGAACGTTCCTTATGAAAATGGTCCTCGTCGCACTTGATGCCGCCGAGGGTTTTGTAGAGCATGAGTGTGGGACACGCTTCGCGCATTCACCTTACGCCTCGTGCCTATTGAAGGATTGTGGCGAACGTCACAATGTAGACGGTAATCCCTGAACCTTGTGATTGCTCGCGCCGTGCTTCGATGACCCAAATCAGGAAAAGTGATACAGATACGACCCGCGATCTTGGCGGGGACTACTCCGCACGCGGTTTGCGACGTCCCACACGGTTCAGTATGCGCCGCACTTTCTTCGGAGACACCGAAAGGCGCGCGGCGACGCGTGACACTTTTCGGCCTTCCCGTTCCCACACTTTGGGAATGATCAGTTCGGCGAATTCTTCGCTGATCTGCTGGAACGTTTTATCTCCGACCGAACCTTGGGACCAGGCTCGCAGTGTGGGGATCACGCTGCCGCCGCGCAGGACTCTAGCCTTAAGCGTTTGCAAATCTTCCCAGGCGCTGTCGGCGTGATCGTCTTTCGAGAGCGTGATGACCTGGTCGTAGCAACGGCGGGCTGCGTCGGGATCGTCGAAAAATCGGTTGCAGTGTGTCAGTCCCTGCCAAATATAGGTATGCGCTATTAGCCGCCGGTTCTGGGTTTGCTTTGCCAGTTCGACGGCTTCCTGGGCAAAATCCTGGGCCAGGCGGGCGTGGTTGCCGGGCTGTGTCGTCTCTCCAATGCCTTCCTCCACGCGTGCGTTTTCGATCATGCAGCGGACCAGCCGTCCGCGCGCCATCAGGATAGTGTCGTGCTTTTCTTCCGCCAGGCGGAACGCAGTCTTCGCTGCCTCCTCAGCGTGTTCAAGGTCTCCGTTGTCCAAATGGAGATAGGCGTAGTTCAAGTTCACGCCGCCTAAACCGTGATGATTTCCGTACTGCTCGTAGATCGCCGCGGCTTCGGCGAGTTCGGCTAGCGCCTCCTGGCGGAGCTGCTCAAAACGACTGCGATATTGTGGTTTGGCTTGGCCGTTTTTGTTGCGTCCGCGTACGGCTGCTTTGCGGCGCCGGGCCGCATCGGCGTCAATCTTGCGGCGCAATTGAAGGGCAATCAGGCGCTTGACGTACGCCATATTGTTGAGCGAGCGCGCCACATTGCGATGCTGCGGATCGCGTTTCTTGTAGAGCTCAATTGCGGTGGTAAAGCTGTCAATCGCGTGTTGGTGCCGTCCCTGGCGCCGTGCAATGCGGCCATAGGATGAATGAATGTTGCCGAGGGTTAGATAGTCGTCGGTTTTGCCGAGGGTCGCTTCGGCTTCTTGCAGAATGTCAACTGCCTGCTTCGCGTCTCCCTTTTGAAAGAAGAGCCAGCTCTCGAGCACACGGGTGATGGCCGCCATTAGCGGGTGACCGAGTTCGAGAGCGAGGTTCCTTCCCTTCACCGCAAACGCCAGTGCCTGATCGTACTCGCCTTTCATCCGCAGGCAGCGGCCTTTCCAGAAATTGGCGATGGCGATGAGTTCCCTGTCGTCGGTCTCCTGCTCCAAACCCAAAACAAAATCAATGTGGCGAATGGCTTCGTCCTTCGATTCTTCGGTCATCGCCATCATGCCTTCGGCCATGCGCAAGTGCAGGTAGTCGTGCAGCGGCAAACGCGAACGCACAGTCTTTGAGAAACATGCGACGATCTTTTTGACCAGTGCCGGCCGGTCGAAGCCGAGATCAACCCACTGAGCCAGATAGCCCGCGAAGAGCGCTGCGTTCTTCTTTTCTGGAACGAAGGAAGTCAGCAGATGGCGATGATTTTCCAGACGGACCATGCCGCGCTCCACGCGGCGGCACACCAGGTCTTCTTTGAGTTGCGCTAGAAACTCATCCGAGATCTCGGCGGAGTTGAGGTTCGTCATTTTTCCGCGCTGCGGTAAAACAGGCCAAGCAGGCGTCCTCGGCATTCCTACTCGATGTAATCATAAGCCATCACCGTGAGGAATTCCGCGAAATCGGGGCTGGTCATCATACGCTCAAAGATTTCGGCGGCTTCGGACCTGCGGCTGCCGTTCAGCTTGTTCTTCTGCTCGGCGATTACAGTGCGGACCATTTCCCGCGTGACCGGACGGCCATCGCCGAGTTTCGCGCCGTGCCGTATCCACTGCCAGACCTGCGCTCGGCAGATTTCGGCGGTGGCAGCGTCTTCCATCAGATTATAGATAGGAACGCAGCCGGAGCCTCGCAGCCACGACTCGAGATACTGCAACCCGACGTCAATGTTCCAGCGCAGGCCTTCCTCGGTGATGTTGCCGTCAGTTATGGCCAGCAGATCTTTGGCCGTGACACGAACGTCGTCTCTCCGCAGGCGAATCTGGTTCGCTCCATTCATATGAGCGTCGAAAATTTCTTTTGCGACCGGCACCAGGCCCGGATGGGCGACCCAGGTGCCGTCGTGTCCGGCGCGCACTTCGCGCAGCTTGTCCTGGCGCACTTTGTCGAGGGCTTTTTCGTTCGCCTCGGGATCGTTTTTGATGGGAATCTGCGCCGCCATTCCTCCCATGGCGTGAATGCCGCGACGGTGGCAAGTCTGAATCAGCAGATCCACATAAGACTTCAGGAAGTGCTTGTCCATGGTCACAATGGAACGGTCGGGCAGCACAAAGTCGGGACGGTTTCGAAATTTCTTGATGAAACTGAAAATGTAGTCCCAGCGGCCGCAGTTCAGTCCCGCTGAGTGCTTGCGCAGTTCGTAGAGAATTTCATCCATCTCGAAGGCGGCGAGGATGGTCTCAATCAAGACAGTGGCGCGGATGGCGCCGCGTGGAATGCGCAGTTCGTCCTGCGCAAAGCAGAAAACATCGTTCCACAAACGCGCTTCCAAGTGACTCTCCAGCTTGGGCAAATAAAAATATGGTCCGGTTCCGTTGAGGACCAGTTGTCGCGCGTTGTGAAAGAAGTAGACCCCGAAGTCGAATAGAGACGCAGAGATCGGCTTGCCATCCACGGAAAAATGTCTTTCGTTCAAGTGCCAACCCCGCGGACGCACCATGAGCGTAGCCACGCGCGGGTTGAGTTCGTAGCGCTTGCCCTCCGGGCTGACATAGCTGATCGTGCCTTCGATCGCATCGCGCAGATTGAGCTGGCCCTCAAGGTTGTTCTGCCAAGTAGGGGAATTCGAGTCCTCGAAATCGGCCATGAAGACGTTTGCGCCTGAGTTCAACGCGTTAATGATCATCTTGCGATCAACTGGACCGGTGATCTCGACGCGGCGGTCGAGCAAGTCGTGAGGGATGCGCGCAACCGTCCATTCTCTTTCGCGGATGGATGCCGTCTCGGGGAGAAAATCCGGCGACTGGCCCGTGTCAATCTGTTGCTGGCGAATCCGGCGCCCGGACAGTAGCTCCTGGCGGCGCGACTCGAACTTACGCGCCAGTCGAATCAAGAAAGCACCCGCTTCCGGCGTGAGGATTTGGGTTTCAGCTTCGTTGCGCAGGGGGGTAGCGGTTGTCATGTCCTACATCTTAATGCGTCTGCGACTCACTGAGGTCAGCTACTAGCCCGAAACGGACTACATGACCAACACGGACGACCTGACTTGCCGCTGCCGGGTCGATACGTTTTACTGCTCACTGGGCCGGCACGCCGGAACAGGAGTTGCGATATGTACACGCTCAGCGCGTCCGAAATGACCAAACAATGGCATACCAACACTCGCTGGACGGGTACCAAGCGCCCTTATAGCAGCCAGCACGTGGAAAAGTTGCGGGGCTCGTTTCAGGTTGAGCACACGCTGGCACGACTCGGCGCGGAGCGACTGTGGTGGCTGCTGCATCACGAAGAATATGTGTCGGCGCTGGGCGCACTCACCGGCAATCAGGCAGTGCAACAGGTTCAGGCTGGGCTGAAAGCCATCTACCTCAGCGGCTGGCAGGTTGCGGCCGACGCAAATGACTCGGGACATATGTATCCCGACCAAAGTTTGTATCCGGTGGATAGTGTGCCCAAGGTGATTCGCCGCGTCAACAACGCGCTGATGCGCGCCGACCAGATTCATCACATGGACGGCAAGAATGGTGTGCACTTTATGGCGCCCATCATCGCCGATGCCGAAGCCGGATTTGGCGGCGCCTTGAATGCTTTCGAGTTAATGAAAATGATGATCGAAGCCGGGGCCGCCTGCGTGCATTTTGAAGACCAGCTTTCTTCCGCGAAAAAGTGCGGACATCTCGGTGGGAAAGTTCTGGTCACGACCGCGGAGGCGATCCAAAAGTTGGTTGCGGCTCGTCTGGCGGCGGACGTGCTCGGCGTGCCTACGCTTATCATGGCCCGCACCGACGCTAACAGCGCCCATCTGTTGACCAGCGACATTGATCCGCGCGACCGCGACTTTGTTACCGGAGAACGGACTTCCGAAGGCTTCTTTCGCATTCGCGGCGGTCTGGAGTCTGCAATTGCCCGGGGCCTCGCCTATGCGCCCTATGCCGACCTGATCTGGTGCGAAACTTGTGAGCCGAACCTCGAAGAGGCGCGACGATTTGCGGAAGCGATCCATGCCAAGCATCCGGGTAAACTGCTGGCCTACAATTGCTCGCCCTCGTTCAATTGGAAGAAGAAACTCGACGATGCAACCATCGCGAGCTTCCAGACACAACTGGCCAGGATGGGATACAAGTTCCAGTTTGTCACGCTGGCTGGATTCCACGCATTGAACCTCAGCATGTTCGAACTGGCGCGCGCCTACAAGGACAGCGGTATGACGGCGTATTCCCGCTTGCAGGAAAAGGAATTCAGCCGTGAAGCTGAGTATGGATACCAGGCCGTGAAGCACCAGCGTTTCGTTGGCACAGGATACTTCGACGCGCTCACGCAGGTGATTGCCGGAGGCTTGGCCTCAACCACTGCTTTGAACGGTTCCACCGAACAGGAGCAATTCGCAGAAATGAAGCCGCTGATGCAGCCGAAACATGGGCCGAATGCGGCGTGCGAGCCGATTCTGGGCGAATGCCCCTCGACAACCTTTGTGCCGGAGATTATGCCGGCTTACGAGGAGTCGCTCCTGCCTTCGGGAGACTAGACAGCAACGCAGAACGCGACCCGGTTGACTATCGCCGCTCAACGAACTCTCCGTTGCGAACCTGATATTCGACGTGGAAGGGCCTCTGGGTCTTGCGGCCCTGCCAACCCTCTTCTGTAATCACATTTTCCGCTTGAGTCAGGCGCTCGGAAGTGACTGGATGTGAGCGAAAATATCCCTCCAAACTCTGAATGGCAAGTTCAGAGAGCTCCTGCTCCGGGCTCTTGGCGTGAATCATGTGTTCGGCGTGTAATTCGTTGAACTTCTCGAATAAGCTGACTGCGCCATACGGCGAATACCCGCCGAGTACCGATAGGCGCAACCCTTCGCGGTCGGCTTCGAGCTCTTCGTCCTTGCTGTAGCCGGCCTCCCATACCTCGAGTGGAATCTGAACCAGCGCGCCTACAATTCCGAGTTTCAGATTTCGCAATCGCGCTTCCACCTGAATACGTTCGGCGCAATGGTAGTGGTTAACGTGTTCGATTTCGTGCCCTAGAATGAATGCGAGCTGGTCTTCACTGGACATCAGATCAAGCAGGCCCTCGCCGACATAGACGTGGCCTCCGGGAAGCGAGAAAGCGTTGATCAGCGAATGATCCGGCAAGAGATGAAATGCGTAGGGCAGGCGCCGATGCGCGTGAGAGGCGACGGTCCCGCCGACCCTGCGGACGTATTCGTGCAACCCTTGCTCTTCCGGACCGAGTTTCGATGTCGCGACGGAAAATCGTTCAGCAAGCTCATTGCCGATTGTGATCTCTTGGGCATCCGAAAGACGGGTCAGACGCATGGGCGCGCGTGTGAGATCATGCTGAGCATCGGCCGCCATTCCCAATATTGCGTTCGCCGAAACCGGGGTTGAGTTGCGCCGGCGTTCGCTGAAGTACAGCGCTGTCAAACCCACGAGCAAAACAATCAGGAAGGCCACAGCGCGCTTCATAGGAATTGCCGAATCGCATCGCGGTACTTGCTGTACAAAAAGGACACCAACAACAAAGCCGCGCCCAGAATAATAAGCGTGATGTAGCGATCGCGTGGCGCCAGTCCCCAAGCGTCCATCGCTAGCAGCTTGCCTACGCAGAGTAACAGTAGAACCAGGCCGGTCAGCCGGAAGCTGCGCTCATTCACAGCGAGGGCGATGAGCACGATCAGCACGCCTTCCAGCCCCCAGGATACCGTGACCATCCCGGCGCGCATTTTCAGGGCCAGCATAAGTGTGAGCGGCACGACGGGAGCGAAGAACATGAACTGCTCAGGATGCCCAAGAATGGCAGCCAGCCACCTTCTGGAGGAAGTCTGCGACTGGGCATGACTGCGCATGCGGAAGGCGAGGGGTAAACAGGCAAAGAGTATGGCAATTGCCGAGCCCAGAACGAAAAACCTCCCCGTCCAAGTGCCCCCAGTAAAGTAGCTTGCGCCGAAGAGGTTGTGCATGATGCCTCGGGTGCAAGCTGCCACCGTCAGCAGCAAAGCTTGATGCAGGAAGATCGGGCGATGCAGCCAGAGTGCGACTGCGAACAGAACAAAGACAACCGCCGCCCACGCCGTAACCAGCCAGTCGCTGGCAAATTGGAAATAAAGCAATGCAACCACCGTGCCAGTACCCAGGTAAGCGAGCAGCTTGTCGAAGCGAAGCCGGGACTCATCCTGAACATTTTTCTCGCCAGAGCCCAGCTGTGAATAAACAAAGAAGAGGATCAGCGTAATCGGCAGAATGGTGTAGGTCTGCGGTCCCCAGAATTCGCCCGGCGTGCCTGCAGTTAGGTTCGCGAAAAAGATGCGCGTGAAAGCGGCGGTTAACGCTATGTACGACTGGAATCGAAACTGCCTCACATTGCGCATCAAGCCGTATTCAAAAAGAACTAAGCCGAACACGGCCCAGCCGACGGCAACGGTGACCGGCTGCAACTCATACCACATCAACAACGAGACCAGCGCCGATGCAGCCCATGAATAGCTATGGTGGAACTCCCGCGCGCGCCACTCTTCTGGCATGCGAACCAACCTTGATAACGAGTAGAAGACAACCGTCACGATTGCCAGCGACAGCAGCCGCACGCTGACGCCATGCCATGTGTCTGTCACATACAGATTCACACCAACGCTGCGCAGAATTGTGAGTGCGGCAAGGGCATGCGCCTGCCATCCGAGATCCTCTAGCTCAAAGCGTCGGTCCACGACTGCAAGCACCAAGGCGAAAATTGCCCAAACCGCCACGACCCATCCGCTCGGCGCCTCGTACCACGCCAGGAGCGCAAGTAAAGACGTAGCGGAAAAAGTGTGCACGTAGGTGATCGCGCGCGCTGATTCGCTTTCGCGCGCAGTAGCTCTACGCGAGAGAAAATACAGGCCGGCAGCGACGAAGGAAACCGTGACCAAGCGCAGAGAGAATCCATGCCACAGTTTCTGCTCCAGGGTCTCGTTGAAAGTGAATGTACGCACAACCGCGGCGGCGGCAACGGCATTGGCCTGCCACGCGAGGTGCTTGTAATCAATCCAGCGCATCGCGACAACAATCGCGAGGGCGAAGGCAATCCACGAAACGGAGATCCACGGAGCAGGTGTTGCCTCGAATAGAATCCATGCCATGAGGCCGGTTGCGGCCCAACTGTATGCCGTACGCCCAACTGTATTCTGCTCAGCGTTCGGAACTTGGATTCTTTTCGCGATCCAATACCCGCCTGCGACTACCGGAAGCGCCGCGAATGCGTGCACCGGGATCGAATGCCAAGTCCGTCCACCGGAGGGATCGGTTGTAACAGCAGCGAGTAACGCCAATGCACTGATTAAGTGAGCATGCCACACAAAAGCGAAATACCGAATCAGCCGAGCGACTTCAAACAGCGCGACTGCGAAGGCAATGGCCGCGAAAGGCTGACAGAATTCCGGCACTTCGTAATAGATCAGGGCGGTCACCAGGGCGGTGCCCGCGATCGCAAAGAGGTCACGGTACGTGCGCTGATTCTTGTCGTCGCCGAGAGCAGCCCATTTCGCGGTAACATAAAACATCGCCGCTAGAATGGGCAATGTAATCAATCTCACCTGCACGTGCGTGTATTGGGGAATTTCGGTATGAAGATTGACGATGGCGGTCCGGTAGAGCGCTATGCATCCGATGACGCCATATTGCGCCTGCAAGTGCGACGTCTTCAGCGGTGGTGAATTCAGTGTTTGCCCAAACCACGCCACAGTGACCATCGTTCCGGCAAAGGCGAGCGCGGTCCAATCTTTCGAGCATAACGCCCACGCGCCAGAAACGGCTGCGAATGCGCCGATGTAGGAATGAACAGGGATCAGCTGACCGTCAGGCCAGTTCGTGAAAATGTGCCAACGCCGCGGGATGGCGAGTGCATTCGCGTAGAACACGATGGCGCATAGCGAGAACATTACGCCTGCCGCAAGGACAAGGTCTTCGCCAGTTCCGCGACCAGGCATCAGTTGGCGAAAATCAACTCCCGCTAAATGCGCTCCGACCAACAATCCAGCGAGCAAACCGATGCGCCGGAAGACCACCTCGCCGACGATTGCACCGGCGATGAGGAGTGCCTCGGCGCCCACCAGCCAAAGTATCGCCACGTTGTTCCCGGAATAACGGAAGGGGACGGCAGTGATCATCAACGCCGATCCGAGAATGGTCAGGACAACAAACGCTTCACGCCGGCGCTTTGTAATCGGCAGCTGCCCCAAGCCAAACTCAATTCCGCCGATGGCCAGCAGTGCATAAAAGGCGAGCTCCGGCTGCACCGATTGGAACTTCATGGTTCCGAGTAAGAGCAGAGTGTTGAGCAGCGCAGCTGTTGTGGACACGTGCTCATCGGACGATGACCTGATCTTCCGCACAACGTACGAAATGCGGAACGTAAGCCAATAGAACAGAAGCAGCGCTGTGCTGGCGTGATAATCGGGAAACGTGTGCCCCTGTGCGCCCCCAGGGCCAAGCAGACGATACAGCCAATACAGATGATTGAGATAGCTCGATAGAATTCCGAATACCTCAAGCTCGAACCATCCCATCTTCAGAACAATGCCGACGAGGCCGATGGCAAGAACCACCCCCGCCAAAAGGCTGTACACATCGTCGTGGCTCAGCGCGACCGTGCTATAGGCGAGCAGGAATGCAAGCCCAGTCACGAGCTGAGAACGATAACGCAGCGTATGGACCACCATGGCCAGCGCCACGGCAAGCATCAGGATGAGATCAGTTGTTTCCGAACTCATCACACGCATAGCGTCGACGTGATGCAGGGCGTAGGTGGTGAAGAAGAGGAGCGCCCATCCGCCGCCTATCAGAGTGTGCCCAAGCACCCGGTAACGTTCGCGCCTTTCAAAGAAAATACCGCCGGTGAGAAGCGCAAGCGAGACTGCGTAAGAAACGCCAACCTTGCCGAGGGGACCGAGCTGCCCGAGTTCGTAAATTCCGAAGCTTGCGATTCCCAGCACCAGCAAAGTGATGCCGAGCTTATTGAGCCAGTTCCTGCCAAGCGTTTCTTCCAACGCGAAGACGGACTTCATCCGCCTCCCCGCCATTGGTTTCGTTGCCGGTGCGCGAAGCGAAGCGAATTGCGGTGGACCGACGATCCGAGCTGCTGGAGGAGCTTGCAGCGTAGAAGGTACGTGTGGGGCCGCCGGCTTTGGCACAGAAGGAACAACGGGCGATGGTACGTCCGCCGGCTTAGCAGGCGCGACCGGGTGCAGTGCGACAGGTTGCGATTCGCGAGCCACTGCCGGTTGCTCTTGCTTGACCGGAAGCGTCGCGTCAGTCACTACTGGCTGCTTGGAAGGAGGTGCTTCCGCCGGCCGCGAAACCGGAGCACTCGTCGGACAATTCTCGGAGCCTCCTGCGTGCACAGTGCCGCACCAGGCACAAAACCTCAACGGCTCTTGCTTGGCGACAAATTCCGGCCTCGACTCAATTGCAGGCAGCGCGCTCGCAGGAGCTGCGATTGGGGGGTTGGGAACAGGGGCAGCGGGCGTGACTGGCTTCCCAGGCGGAACAGGCGCCGGCATCTCAACTGAGATCGGCGCAGCCGGTTCTTCAGAAACGGATCGCGAGACGGCGGAAACCATCTGCGTTCCTGCGGTGCGAATTCCCTGACTGGACTGCGTAACAGGAGAGAGCTTTGCGAGTTGCCTCTTTACCTCCAGCAGCTCGCGATGTAAAGCATCATTCTGCTCACTATGGATCTCGCCGAGTCTGATCAGTTCCTGCCGAAGCTTACGCTGGCGCCAAAAGAGAAAGACTATCGACGCCGGAATGGCGAGGATGAGGCCGAAACCTAACAGCGCGAACAGTACGGTTGCGTCGTCCAGATTTAGACTCCGTCGTATGTGCGTGATTCTGTTAAGCCTACATAGTAGAACGTCGTGCAAGCCTCGCCTTGCACTTTATTTCTGACTGAAAACCCAGAAGTAACTAGCGTTCTTCGCCTGGTGAGTGGAAGCGCTCACCGCCGAGGAGTTCGCTGTAGATATTGGCAGTCTCAGAGTCAAAACATACGAAAAACACGGCTTCTATGTCTCCGCTATGCTGTTGTATTTCGTCCACAGCGATCCGGGCCGCACGTTGTTTTGGAAAACCGTAAATGCCGGTACTTATGGCCGGAAAGGCAATGCTTCTGACCTTGAGCCCGTTCGCCACTTCGAGAGACTTGCGATAGCAGGAAGCCAGCAAGCGGTCTTCATCGTTATCTCCGCGGCGCCAGACCGGGCCGACGGTGTGAATCACGAATTTTGCCGGCAGATTGTGGCCCTTGGTCGCTTTGGCTTCGCCGGTTTTGCAACCGCCTAGCAGACGACACTCGGAAAGCAGGCCCGGTCCGGCCGCATGGTGAATGGCGCCATCCACTCCGCCTCCGCCCAGCAATGAACTGTTGGCCGCGTTGACAATCGCGTCCACTGCTTGCCGGGTTATGTCTCCCTGAAGAACCTCGATCTTGCAGCTCATAATTCATCAACTTGGAGGAACGAGGGTCCCTGAACGTAAATTCAAGTAGATGCAAACGTCATCACGCAGCACAGGAACATTGCTGCTGAACTGCTCAACGAGACGCGCCATCACTCCAGGGGTATCCCTGTCCAGTTCTGCATTCGAGACTTCCTGGAACGCCTTTTTGAATTGGTCTTTCTGGTACTCGGAGACGTTGAAAATGTCAGCCTTACTGAATAGATGTTTCATCCCTGCTCATGTTCTCTGATTCTAGCAGCGGCTCACGCTAGCGTCGGTGACCCGCCAAGGATGTTACTCACCACGTATGTGTTGAACGCGCAGCCGTATCGTGCGTGCGTCCCTTCCGCGGAGGTATTACGCTTTCATTGTGGTGTCAGAGATAACCAAGGGTGCCCCACTTCTCGCCGGTCTTGCGAGAAGTGGGATTTGCGAATAAGGACTTCCACATCGGGCCGTTCATTTTCGGATACCTTTTCAGTTGTCAGTCGGTTCCTCCCACCCACGTCTCCCAAAAGAAGGGAGACGTGGGGCGTGGCATTGAGGGTAGCCGAAGCTGCGCTCGCTGAACAGTTCGCAGGGCTCCAAGTAGCGGTGTGGCGTGTTGCTGGACAAAAGGTTTCTATTGGGACCACCTCGCCAATGCGAAAGCGGTTCGAGCCGGTGGCGGAGCGTAGTTCAACCCGCAAATCCGCTGGTTCGGGCACAGCAGATTGCTGTCCGAACATTGGCGGGGCAAGGAGGCCAACGGCCAGAATCAGCCACTCAAGCTCGGAACAAGTCATAGCCCTAATTTCTCAACAAAAAAATAAAAAGGCTGTCGTTTCGTGGCATAACAGCTATTGAGATTAGAAGTTACGCCAAACGAAGGAAGACAGCCTTATGACAACAGAGTGTAACCAAGAACCGTTCCCATTTCATCCCCTAAATCAGCGAGAAGTGCGCGGGCAATTTGACGGCGGATCCATCACCAGTGACGCTGGGGGTT
>WNGK01007349.1_pt1 | contig 13890 bp, 9 predicted proteins | sample 5400601 | NCBI WGS metagenome assembly WNGK01 (sample SAMN13153376, study PRJNA577476) | soil metagenome | isolation source: 60 cm soil or saprolite under Garry oak tree replicate 1 | place: USA:California | collected 2016-06-15 | reverse complement strand
GTGTCCTTCTCGAGCGGGCGAAAGTAGACGATGTTGAACTGGTTGCGGTTGGAGCCGAGATTGCCGAAGAACCGGGCGCCCAGGTTGTCGTCGCTGAAGATGAAGCCGCGGAAGTCGCTGGTGAACGGCTGGATGCCGACGCGCGACGAGACGAAGTCGTAGTTGGGGCTCAGGTCGCCGAGGTGGTACTCGACGAACAACTCCTGGAAGCTCACCTGGCTGTCCAGGCGGGTCGTGCCCTGCCGGACGTCGACGTCGACCACGCCGGTGTTCCGGGCGTCGAGGTAGTTGACGTTGAAGACCGGCGTCACGCGCAACTCCCAGTCGCGCGGCCGGAAGGCCGTGTCGCCCTTGAAGAACTCCAGGGAGACGATGAAGTTCTGATTGAAGTAGAGCTGATCGCCGGGGCCGAAGAACTCGGCCCGACGGGGCTCCGAGGCGCTGACGTTGCTCGGCAGAGGGATGCGGCGAAACTCGAGCAGGCTGTCGCTGATGGCGGAGATGGCGATGAAGTACTTCTGGCCGATGATCGGGTAGTCGCCCTTGAGGACGTTCTGGTTGTACGGGTCCCACCACCGGCCGCGCTCGAAGGGCGCGTCCTTGAGCGGCCGCTCGTAGCGGTTCCAGTCGGGAATGCCGAGCCGCCACCGGTCGAGAATCGGCACGAAATCGGGGCTCGTCTGGGTGGGAACCGGACGGACCGAGCTCGGTCCCGCCTCGCCAGTCGGCCTCTCGGCGCCCGGCGGCGCCTGTAACGCGTCGGCGGATGCGACGCCGCAGTGCGCGGCCAGCAGCGCCAGGCCGACGGATGCGCTCTTCAGCAGGACGACGAGTCGTCGAGCCTGCGTCTCGGCCATGCGAACCCCCGTTTTCACGGCGCGTGTGAGCTGGAACGCAGCCTCGTAGGGCTCATCGAGCAGACGTTCAGTCCGTGTTTCGTTGACAGATGGCCTCCGACCCAAGTAGCGTGCCCATTGGTACCCGCACGCATGGTCATCGAAGGTCTCCGGGCGATCCAGCGTGAGCACGGCTACCTGCCGACCGAGGAACTCTCGGCCCTGGCGCAGCGTCTCAGCGTGCCGCTCTACCAGGTCCAGGGCGTGGCAAGCTTCTATCCGCACTTCCGTCTCGCGCCACCGCCCATGGTCGAGGTGAAGGTCTGCGGCGACATGTCGTGCCATCTGCGCGGAGCCGGTGCGCTCGTGCGCGCGGCCGAACAGCGGGCGGCCACGCTGCCCGGGGCGAAGGTCGGGCACGTCTCGTGCCTCGGGCGCTGCGACCGGGCTCCCGCCGCCGTCGTCAACGACGTGATCCTGGCCGGGATGACGCCCGAGAAGCTGAACGATCTCATCACGTCGATCGCCGGCGGCGCTCCCGTGACGCACCACGAACCGGCGCCGGCGCCGGTGCCTCTGCGCGTCGACCCGTACGCGGGCGGGCGCCGGTACGAAGCCGTGCGCGCGTTCGTCCCGCGCCGGGACGTGAGCGAGCTGTTGAGGACGCTCAAGGCCAGCGACCTCCGGGGCCTCGGCGGCGCCGGCTTCCCGACGGGGATGAAGTGGGAGATCGTGCGGGGGGCGGCCGGGTCGCCGAAGTACGTCGTGTGCAATGCCGACGAGAGCGAGCCGGGGACCATCAAGGACCGCTTCATCCTCGATCACGTGCCGCATCTGGTGATCGAGGGCATGATCCTGGCCGGCCTCGTCGTCGGCGCCCACGAGGGCATCATCTATATACGCCACGAGTACGAGGCGCAGGCCGAACATCTCGAGCGCGAGCTGACCGCCTGCCGTCGCGACGGCCTGCTCGGTCGGAGCGTCCTCGGCTCGGACCTGACCTTCGACGTGCGCGTGTTCATCAGCCCGGGCGGGTACATCTGCGGCGAGGAGTCGGCGCTGCTCGAGGCCATCGAGGACAAGCGCGCGGAGCCGCGGAACAAGCCGCCGTTTCCCGGGACGCACGGGCTGTGGCAGAAGCCGACGGTCATCAACAACGTCGAGACGTTCGCGTCGGTGCCACTGATCCTCGTCAAGGGCGTGGAGTGGTTCAAGGCGCAGGGGGCAAACGGCGCCTCCGGCATCAAGTTCGTCGGGATCAGCGGCCACGTCGCGCGCCCCGGCGTCTACGAGATCGCCATGGGGACGCCCGTCCGCGAGGTGATCGATCATGCGGGCGGTGTCCTCGGGGGCCGCGCGCTCAAGGCGTTCGCGCCGTCCGGTCCATCGTCAGGGTACCTGCCGGCGTCGATGGCCGGCGTCTCGCTCGACTTCGCCTCGCTGCAGAAGGCCGGCTCGATGCTCGGTTCGGGCGCCATCGTCGTGTGCGCCGAAGGCACCTGCATGCTCGACATGGCGCTCAACAGCGTACGGTTCTTCCGCAACGAATCGTGCGGCAAGTGCGTGCCGTGCCGGGTGGGCAGCGCCAAGCTCGTCGACATCCTCGAGCGGGCCGCCCGCGGTCGAGGTGAGGCGGCGGACTACGACATGATCCGCGACCTGTCGGAGGCGATGCGGTTGGCGTCGATTTGCGGCCTGGGACAGATCGCGCCGGCGCCCGTTCAATCCGTCATCACGCACTTCACCGACGAGATCGAGGCGCACATCCTCAGGCGAACGTGCCCGTCGGGCGTGTGCCCGATGGCCTTCGCGTGATCGCGTTCGTCCGTGTGATCGAGGGAATGGAATGAGCCCGGCGGCATCCGATCTCGTGCACCTGACGATCGACGGCCGACCGATCGAGGTGGCGCCCGGGACGACGATCTTCGAGGCAGCCCGCCGGCACGGCATCGAAATCCCCGCCCTCTGTCACGCCCAGCACCAGACGCCTGTCGCAGTCTGTCGCGTCTGCGCCGTCGAAGTCAAGAATGCGCGTGTGATGGCGGCCGCGTGTATCCGGCCCGTCGAGAACGGCATGGAGGTCTCGACGGCCACCGAGCGGGTGCGGCAGGTCCGGCGGACCCTCTACGAGGTGCTCCTGGCCGACCACGCGGCGCCCTGCCTCCGCCAGCAGGCGACGGGCGATTGCGAGCTGGAGACCCAGGCGGCGGAGGCGGGGCTCCATCAGTCCCGGTTCGCGCCCCGCTCCCACGCTCGCGGCGGCGACGACTCGTCGCCGATCATCAAGGTGGACCACGCCGCCTGCATCCTCTGCGACCGCTGCATCCGCGCCTGCAGCGACGTCAAGCAGAACTTCGTGATCGGCCGCGGCGGCAAGGGCACGGAGACGAGCATCGTCTTCGACACCGACCTGCCGATGGGCACGTCGAGCTGCGTGGGCTGCGGCGAGTGCATGGTGAGCTGTCCCACCGGCGCGCTCACCAACAAGCGCGCGGTCGACGTCGATCTGCAGGAGGGCGAGCAGATCACGGCCGATGACCTCCTCGACCTGCCGATGTTCGCGGGCGCGTCCGGCACGTTCCTCTCGCTCAACCGGGGCTCGGTGGTTCGCCGGCGGTTCCGCGCGGGCGACGTCATCTGCCGGGAGGGCGAGTACGGCTCGACGGCGTTCTACATCGTGAGCGGACGCGTGGAAGTCTCGATCGCCAGCCCCCTGGCCCACGTCAAGAGTGGCCGGGGCGCGGGGAGGGCGACGCTCTCCCGGGTCTTCCAGCGCCTCAGCCGACTGGTCAGCAGCGACGAGGACCCGCGCGAGGCGGGCGGTCATCGCTTCATCCCGATCGACGCGTCGGTGGCCCTCGAGCACAACAATCCGGTCGCCCAGCTCGGACGCGACGAGCTGTTCGGCGAGATGACCTGCCTGTCGATGTATCCGCGATCGGCGACGGTCCGGGCGCTCGAGGACACCGAGGTCCTCGAGTTGCTGAGGAACGTGCTCTACATGCTGCAGAAGAACCGCACGTTCAAGGCCGAGCTGGAGCGGCGCTACCGCGAGCGGGCCCTGGCCACGCACCTGCGCAGCGTGCCGATGTTCGCCGACGTCAGCGAGGACTTCATCAACCACCTGCGCGACCGCATCACGCTGATCTCGTTCCAGCCCGGTCAGGTCATCTTCCGGCAGGGCGATGCCGCCGACAGCTTCTATCTGGTCCGGATCGGCTTCGTGAAGGTGAGCCAGTCCTTACCGGGCGGCGAGATCGTCCTCAAGTACCTGGCGCGGGGCGACTACCTCGGCGAGATCGGGCTGCTCCGCGGCGGCGCGCGCACGGCCACGTGCACCGCGCTGGACCACGTCGAGCTGGTCCAGATCCACGCCGACGACTTTCACGAGATGATGCGCCGGTTCCCCGACATCCAGGAGCGGCTGACCGCCGAGGCCCACGCCCGGATGGGCGAGAACCAGGAGCGTCACGAGCGGGTCGTGTCGCTGCCCATGGGCGATTTCTTGACCCAGGGCCTCATGGAGGCCCACAACCTGCTCCTCCTCGACCTCGATCGATGCACGCGCTGCGACCTCTGTGTCCGGGCCTGTGCCGACGCGCACGACGGCGTCACCCGGCTCGTCCGTGACGGCCTCCGGTTCGACAAGTACCTCGTCGCGACGTCCTGCCGCTCGTGCCGCGATCCGCTGTGCATGATCGGGTGTCCGGTGGGATCGATCCGCCGCCGCGACACGCTCGAGATCCTCATCGAGGACTGGTGCATCGGCTGCGGGCTGTGCGCCAAGAACTGCCCGTACGGAAACATCAACATCCACAACTTCACGGTCATGGTCGCCGACGAGACCCGACCCGGCCGGCGAAGGGCGGTGGTGCGCGAGAAGGCGACCACCTGCGACCTCTGTCACGATCTCAAGGAGCCGTCCTGCGTCTACGCCTGCCCGCACGGCGCGGCCATGCGCGTGGAGCCGCTCAGCTTCTTCGCCGAGAAGCTGGGGCTGACCAGGTAGATGCTGCTGGACCCATCCCACCATCGCTGGATCATCGCGACGACGGTGGCCGCGGTCGTGGCTACCGCAGCGTACGTGCCGTACGCGGCCAGCCGGCTCAACGGCCCCAGTGGTGGCAGCTGGCCGGGCCTCGTCTTCGGTGGCCTCGGCTTCGCGCTGATGATCTACGCGGGCCTCCTGGGGGCGCGGCGCAAGGTGCCGACGTGGCGGCTGGGGCGGGCCACGACGTGGATGAAGGGCCATCTCTGGCTCGGCCTCCTCAGCTATCTCCTGATCCTCTATCACTCCGGCCTGGCCTGGGGAGGCACGCTCACGCTCGTCCTGATGCTGCTGTTCACGGTCGTCATCGCGAGCGGGATCTACGGCGTCCTCCTCCAGCAGTTCATGCCGCGGCTGATGACGGAGCGGTTGCCCCTCGAGACGGTGTACGAGCAGATCGACGTGATCGTCGCCCAGCTCCGGGCCGAGGCCGACGCGCTCGTCGGCTCCGTCGTCGGGTCGCTGCCCGTGGCCGAGCTCGAGCCGTCCGGGCTACCGCGCGGCGGCGGTGGCCTGGCCCACGGTGAGGCGTTGGCCCACGAGCTGCGCGGGCGAGCGACGGCGGTGGTTCCGATTCCGGCCGAGGCGGAGGCCGCCCCGCTGAAGGACGCCTACGTCCGTGAGATCCGCGGCTACCTCGCGCGAGACGTTCCACACAGCGGCCGGTTGGGAAATCGCCGCGAGCGCGACGCGCTGTTCGGTCATCTCCGTACGCTGCTGCCCGGCTCACTGCACGAGATCGTGGACGAGCTTCGCGTCATCTGCGAGGAGCGGCGCCAGCTCGCGCTGCAGAAGCGGCTGCACCACTGGTTGCACGGCTGGCTCCTGGTCCACGTCCCGCTCTCGATGGCGCTGCTCCTGCTGGCGGCCGTCCACGCGATCGTGAGCATCCGGTACTAGGCCGCCGTGGACGACCAGCGCTACACGACCAAGGTCCGGGCCAAGCGGATCGAGCTTTCCTACTTCAAGCACGCGCACCCGTTCCGTCGCTGGAAGCTGATGCTCTCCATCGCGGCTCCCGTCATCGCCGGTGGCTGCCTCGTCGGGTACGCGGCGTTCGGTGATTCCCGTCTCTACACGAGTGGGCCGGTGGCGACCGCGCACACGATGTTCGGAGCCACGTGCGCGGAGTGCCACCGTCCGGCCGACGCCGACGGACAGCGGCCGGACCACCGAGGCTTTTTCCTGCGAGTGACCGACGGGGCCTGCACCACGTGTCACGGCGGACCCACTCACCACGACTCGCAGACCTTCAGCCCCGCGTGCACCACCTGTCACGTGGAGCACAAGGGCCAGGTCGCGCTGGCCGCGCTCGACGACAGGCACTGCACGCAGTGTCATCGCGATCTCAAGACCAGGTCCGGAGCCGCGTCGAGGTTCGAGGCGTCGATCACGCGGTTCGCCGGTGGGCACCCGGAGTTCGCGGTGCAGGTCGGCGATCGTCGCGTCCGTCTCGACCGCGCCGGCGAGGTCAAGGACACGGCCAACGTGCTGCTGAACCACCAGAAGCATCTCCGCGTTGGCCTCAAAGGCCTCGATCAGCTCCGCCAGCTTCGTGGATCGCGCGGCATCGTCCAGGCGCCCAATGGCCTTCAGCTCTCCTGCGGGTTCTGCCACGAGACGAATGCCTCGCGCGCCACCATCCAGCCGGTGTCGTATGCCAGGCACTGCGGACCGGCCTGTCACGAGCTGGACTTCGATGGCCGCTTCCCCGCCGTGGTGGCTCCTCACGACACGCCCGGCATCGTGCACGGTTTTCTGAGGACACTGTTCCTCGAGACGTTCGAGGCCTGCCAATCGCCGGATACCGCCACGCCGCCGTCACCGCAAGGCGACGCGCGCCGCGCCCAGTGCGGCGAGCTCGGGCTGAGCGCCAGGACCGAGGCCCCGCCGACCGGCGTACCAGCCGCGAGCCAAGCCGAAAGCGAGCAGCCGCGCGGCGGCCGTCTGTTGCGTCGCAGCGCGCCCGAAACGAAGGAAGAGCCGCCAGCCGACCAACCGCGGGGACGGCGGCTGCTCCGCGGCGGCGCGGCCCAAGAGGCGCCGGCGGAGCGCGATGCAGGTCGAGCGCAGCGGGAGACGCCGGGGCGCTCAGCCCTGGCCTGGGTCTCGGCCGAGCTTCCCGGCGCCGAGAACCTCCTGTTCAAGCAGCGATGCCAGCTCTGTCACGTGAAGAACGATGACGCGAAGGGGCCGTTGCCGCAGTACTTGCCAACCCGCGTGCCGGCCCGATGGCTCCCGCACTCGGTCTTCGACCACGGAGTCCACCGCCCGATCCAGTGCGTCGAATGCCACAAGGCGAACACCAGCTCGCAGACCGCCGACGTGCTGTTGCCGTCGGTGTCGGTGTGTCGTGAGTGCCATCGCGCGGGCTCCGGCGCGCGAACGGCCTGCGTGGAGTGCCACCTCTATCACGACAAGAGCCTCGAGACGGATCTCGATGGACGCCACCCGATCCGGCGTCTGACTGGACGGGCGCCCTCCTAGCGGGGTTGGCGATCGCGGGCCGCGAGCTGGCCCAGCCCGTCGTAGGCCGCGTACTTGTAGGTTTCGCCCACCGTCGGATAGTTGAAGACGCTGTCGATGAAGGTGTCGATGGTCCCGCCGGTCTGGAGCACCATGAGCCCGATGTGGACCAGCTCCGAGGCCGAGAGGCCGATGATGTGCACGCCGAGGAGCTTCTTGTCCTCGCGCCGGAAGACGAGCTTGACGAGACCATTGAGGTCGCCGGCGATCTGACCGCGCGCGTTCTGGCGGTAGTAGGCGCGTCCCACGCAGTAGTCGATGGACTTGCCGCGACAGGATTCCTCGGTCTCGCCGACCATGGCCACCTCGGGGATGGAATAGACGGCGAGCGGGAAGAGCGGCGCCACGCGCGCCTTGTACTTGAGGTCGAAGGCGTGGACCATCGCCACGCGCGCCTGCTCCATGGACGTCGCCGCCAGGGCCGGAAAGCCGATCACGTCGCCCGCCGCGTAGATGTGGGACACGAGCGTCTGGTAACGCTCGTTCACGTTGATGAGGCCGCGATCGTTCACCGGGATGCCGACCTTCTCGAGGCCAAGGCCCGTGGTGTTGCCCGCCCGCCCGGCCGCGAACAGCACGCAGTCGACGGACATGGTCACCCCGCTCCGCAGCGTGACGTAGAGCGCGTCGGGGCGCGGCTGGACCTGCGTGACCTCCTCGCCCAGGCGGACGCTGACGTCGAGCGCCTCCATGTGCTGCTTGAGCCGCTCCGAGATCTCGCCGTCGAGGAAGCCGAGCAGTCGGTCGCGGCCGTCGACCAGCGTCACCTCGAGGCCGAGCGCGCCGAAGATCGTCGTGTACTCGCATCCGATCACGCCGGCGCCCACGACCGCGATCGAGCGCGGCATCTGGTCCATCCTGAGGATGGTGTCGCTGTCGTAGAGACGGGGATCGTCGAACGAGACGTTGCGCGGGCGGCTGGGCACGGAGCCGGTGGCGATCAAGATGACGTCGGCGTGGAGCAGCAGGTCCTGCTGCCGCTCGCCGCGCTGGACGCGGATCGTGTGGGGGTCCTCGAAGCTCGCCCGCCCGTGGACCAGGTCGATGTGATGTCGCTCGATGTTCTGGAGGACCAGACTCCCGAGCGAGCGCACGACCTCGCGCTCGCGGTACAGGAAGTCGTTCACGGTGAGGTCCTTGCTGACCCGGTGGTCGACGCCGTAGAGCCCGCGCTGGTGGAGGCCGGAAAAGTAGAGCGCGGTCTCTCGCAGCGTCTTCGACGGAATCGTGCCCGTGTTGATGCCGGTCCCGCCGACCTCGGGGGCCTGCTCGACGATGGCGACACGCTTGCCGAAGTACGCCGCCTGGGCCGCGCCCTTTTCGCCGGCCGGTCCGGACCCGATCACGATCAGGTCGTAGTGGGTCATGCCCCGAGGCTCAGTGCATCACGAGCCCGCCGTCCACGCTGAGCGCCTGGCCCGTCATGTACGCCGACTTCGGCGAGGCGAGGAAGCCGATGACGTTGGCCACGTCCTCCGGCGTCTCCATGCGGCCGAGCGGCACCGAGTTGAGGCGGGCCTTGGTGAACTCGGCGGGGCTCATGCCGAGCAGCGCGCCCTGGTCACGCGAGACCTTGTCCCACATGTCGGTCTCGACGAAGCCGGGGCACACGCAATTGGCGCGGATGCCGTCGGCGGCGTGGGCGAGCGCGAGGCTCTTGGTCATGCTGATGACGGCAGCCTTGCTCACGTTGTAGGGCAGGTTCGTGCGGCTGCCGATCTTCCCGGCCATCGAGGCGAGCGAGACGATGTTGCCGCGGTGCTGGGCGATCATCGTGGGCAGCACGGCCTGGGTCGCGAAGAAGACGGCTTTGGCGTTGATGGTCATGATTGCGTCCCAGTGCTCCTCGGTGACGTCGAGCGTGGCCGCAGCGCGGTAGATGCCCGCGTTGTTCACCAGCACGTCGATCCGGCCGAAGCGCTCCTGCGTGCGGCGGACCAGGGCATCGAGGTCGGCGCGCCGGGTGACGTCGGTGGCGATGGCGAGTGACGGCCGCCCGAGCTTCGCCACCTCGTCGGCGGTGCGCTGGCCGTTCGCGGCGTCGAACTCGGCCACGACGATCGTCGCGCCCATGCTGGCCAGCTCGAGCGCGGTGGCGCGGCCGATGCCGCGGCCGCCGCCGGTGACGATGGCAACGTGCTTGTCGAGATCCATGTCGGTCTCCTTCTCCTGGTGCGCGTGGGGCTCGGGCTTGGGGGCCATTTCGGGGCCCCCATATATTCACTCGAGCGTGATCGAGGCGCGCCACGGCTTTGCCGGGGCGGCCGAGCCACCCGGGGGGCTTGGGGGCCATTTCGGGGCCCCCATGTTCATCAATCCAGCGCGGGCGCGGCGCGCCAGACGCGGCGAGAGCCGCGGTCGATCTTGAGCGCCACGATAGCGGCCGCCATCAAGAGCAGGCAGGCGAGCGCAAAGGCCGCGCCGTAGCCGCCGGTGGCCTCGAAGATCGCGCCGGCCAGCCACGAGCCGATGGCCGAGCCCGTCTGGTGCACGAGGAAGATCACGCCGAGCACCGGGCTCACCGAGAAGCGGCCCCAGATGTCGGCGGTGAGCGCTGAGGTCATGGCGCCCGTGCCGGCCATCGTGATGCCGCCGAGGACCGCGACGATCAGGATCGCCGCGGGGTTGTCGCGGATCAGGAAGAAGCCGGCGAAGATCAGCACGCGGCCCGCGTAGATGGCGGCCAGCACCGGGCGCCGGCCGAAGCGATCGGACAGCGCGCCCAGCATCACCGTGCAGCCCATGCTCGAGCCACCGAGCACGCCGAACGTCCACGACGCGAACATCGGCGAGTAGCCGTGGTCGGTCAGCATCGGGATCCCGTGGGCCGAGAGCAGGCTCATCGAGAAGCCGCACGTGAAGAACGAGCCGGCGAGCTGCCAGAAGGCGAGCGTCTGCATGGCGGTGATGGCCGACACGCGCTCGCGGGCCACCGCTTCCGTCGCTTTCGCCGAGGGCGTGGCGCCGTCGGCGGCGAGGCCCATCGACTCCGGCGATTCGCGGATCACCCAGAGCGAGATCGGCAGCATCCCGACGAGCACGCCGACGGCGATGAGCACGTAGGTCGTCCGCCAGCCGGTGGTGAGGATCAGCCACGTCACTAGCGGCACGAGCAGGCTCATCCCGGTCATCGACGCGCTGCCGAGCAACGAGAGCGCGGTGCCGCGTCGCGCGCTGAACCAGCGGGCCACCACGCCCGAGGCCATCACCGGCCCTGTGACGGCGAGCCCGAGGGGCAGGAGCACGCCGTACACGACGGCGAAGTCCCAATAGTTCCGGACGAACGCCGTCAGCACGAGGGACAGCACGAGCACCAGCGTTCCGACCGATGCGGTCAGGCGCGCGCCGAACCGGTCGAGGGCCAGGCCGACGAGCGGGCCGAACACGCCATAGAGGAAGAGGCTCAGCGCGATCACGAGAGAGAAGCTCGCGCGGTCGAGGCCGAGGTCGGCCACGATCGGCTTGAGGAACGGTCCCACCGCGTGGCGAATTCCCGTCGAGATGCACGTCATGAACGAAAACGCGGCGACGACCCACCAGCCGTAGAAGACCGATCGGATGGCCATGGCGCTCGACTATATCAGTATGGCGCGAGAGCAGCGTGGCGCGGGCGATATGATTGCGCGATGCCGACCTCGCTGCGCTCGGGCCGCGACGGTGTCCTCCCGTGGGGCGTGGTCGCTACGCTGTGGGTTACGCTGGCGATCGCCTCCGGCCTCTACTTCTCGTTCCCGATCTTCTACGTGGCGCTGCTGGCGGAGTTCGGCTGGTCGCGCGGGGCCACCGCGGCGGCGTTCTCGATCTCGTCCGTCGTGCAGGGGGTGCTCGCACCCGTCGTCGGGATGCTCGTGGACCGCTTCGGGCCACGCCGGGTCATGCTCGGCGGCGCTTGCCTGCTCGGAGGCGCGTGTGTCCTGTCGGGCCAGATCGGCTCGCTGTGGGCGCTGTACCTGGTGACGGGAGTGCTGGCCGCGGCCGGCGTGTGCGCGGTGAGCTGGATCCCGAGCGGGGCGCTGATCGCACGGTGGTTCACCGAGCGGCGAGGCAGCATGATGGGGCTCGCGTTCTCGGGCATGGGTGTGGGCCTGCTGGTGATCGGCCCGCTCGCCCAGTGGTTGATCGCTGGATATGGCTGGCGCGTTGCCTACCTCGTCCTTCCGCTCATCTCGCTCGGTGTGCGAGAGCCGACCGTGGCGGCGCCTCCGCTGCGAGGCGACCTGTCGGCGCCCGATGCCGAGCGCGCGAGCGCGGGCTGGAACGTCGGCGACGCCGTGAGAACGCGAGCGTTCTGGGCGCTCTTCTTCGCATACCTCTGCACGCCGCTCGCGGTCTTCTCGGTCGTCACCCATCAGGTCGCGTTCGCGGTCGACCACGGGTTTCCAGCGCTGTTCGTCGCGGGCATCTTCGGGCTCACCGGCCTGCTCTCGACCGTCGGCAGGATCGTGTTCGGCTTCGTGGCGGACTGGATCGGCCGCGCCACCTCGGCGACCATTTCCTACGGCTGCACGGCGGTGGGGACGCTCTGCTTGCTCTCGCTCGACGTGTGGCCGCAGGCGGCGGGCCTCTACGCCTACGCGATCTTCTTCGGCCTCGGCTTCGGCGCCCGCGGCCCCATCATCACCGCGATGGCGTCTCAGCTCTTCCCGGGCCGGCGCTTCGGCGCAATCTACGGCGCCCTGAGCGTGGGCAACGGCATCGGCGGTGGCATCGCGCCGTGGTTCGGCGGCGTCGTGCACGACGTGACCGGCAGCTATCGCGCCGCGTTCCTGATCGCGGTGAGCTTCTGCGCGGTAGGGTCGGCGTGCTTCTGGCTCGCTCGCCCTCGCCGGCGGAACGCGTGATCCGCCGCCGCGTCAGCGGCCGCGAACGTACCGGCGCAGGACGAGACGCAGGTGATCGCGGAAGTGCGGCTGCAGGCGGCTCGTCCAGTCGCTCTGCCGCGCCTGCTTCCACTCGGCCGACTCCTGAACCTCGGGTGTGGCCAGGTGGTAGAGCGCCACGTACTTGCGATTGCCGCTGGTCCCGCGGAAGCGGCGGGCGCAGAGGACACCCGGGACGGCGCTGAGCGCCGGGATATGCTCCTTGTCGTACCACTCGTTGAACTCGGCCTCGAGCCCCGGTGCGATGTTCATCGCGTTCAGCAGGAGCCCCTCGGCCTTGTCGGGCGGGAGCTGATCGCCCGGCAGGATCTGATCGCCCTCGAAGCGCATCAGGCGCTCCACTTGAGCAGTCACGCGCTTCGACCACGGTGACAGGTTCTGACCGCCGATGGCCTGGTAGGCCGGGCTCGTCAACACGGCGACGCCGTCGAGATCGTACGTCGCGACGGAGATCTTGCGGTCCTGGGTGCCGATCCAGCGCTGGCACACGAGGAAGCCCGGCACGCGCACGCGCTCGGGCAGGTGCTCGGTGTCGTACCAGTCGTGGAACTCGTCCTCGGCGGCCCGCGCCATGTTCATCGCCGCGATCAACGTGCCTTTCGCCATGATCGAACCCTCCATGTGCCGCGCCAGCGTGGGGCACTGCCCGCGCGGGGCACTACTGAAACAGAGCTCGCGCCGCAACGCAATTGACTTTGGTCGCCGGGAAGCGCGATTCTCCCGCCACCAGACGGAGTGCCCCGCGCCGCCAGACGGAGTGGGCCGCACCGGGAGGATCAGGCATATGTCGACGCTAGACAGTCGCCGAGATGTAGTGAAGGAGGACGCCATCGCTGCTGCTGCATCGGTCTGCGCATTCTCGTCCCGGCAGGCGGAAGTTGCGGTGGCAGCGACCGACAAGGGTGGCGTGCACGCCCTCGACCAGGCCCCCGAGGGGGCGTCTACGACGCCGTGAAGGCGATGCGACGGGAGGCGACACGATGAACACTCGCCGGGAATTTCTCGAGAACGCCGCCGGCGCGCTGGCCGGCCTCGCCTTCGTCGGCTGCGATCTCCTGGCCGCAGCGCCCGCGCGGGCGCAGGCGCGCCGCCGCGAGGTGGTGGTGAGCGGCCGGCGCGTGAAGGTGGTGGACGTTCACGCCCACTGCCAGGTGCCGGAGGCGATGGCCCTGATGGGGATGAAGCTGGCCACGCCAGGATCGACGTTGCCGCCGATCCTGGACATGGCGACGCAGGCGTCGGACCGGATCCGTGCCATGGACGAGCAGGGGATCGACGTCGAAGCGCTCAGCATCAACGCGTACTGGTACAAGGCGGAGCGCGACCTCGCGAGCCAGCTCATCAAGATCCAGAACGAGAAGCTGGCCGCCGCCTGCGCGGCCAACCCCGATCGCTTCGTCGCGTTCGCCTCGGTGGCGCTGCAGTACCCGGACCTCGCCGCCCAGCAGCTCGAGGACGGCGTGAAGAAGTACGGACTGCGCGGCGCCGCCATCGGCGGCAGCGTCAACGGCGAGGAGCTGAGCGATCCGAAGTTCCACCCGTTCTGGGCCAAGGCCGAGCAGCTCGGCGTGCTGGTCTTCATTCACCCGCAGGGCTCCGG
>WNGK01015250.1_pt1 | contig 13899 bp, 17 predicted proteins | sample 5400601 | NCBI WGS metagenome assembly WNGK01 (sample SAMN13153376, study PRJNA577476) | soil metagenome | isolation source: 60 cm soil or saprolite under Garry oak tree replicate 1 | place: USA:California | collected 2016-06-15 | reverse complement strand
GTGCATGAGTTGTATGTGAACTAAGCTGGGCGCTGGGGATGGATCGAGGGATGTATTCTCTTGCTTTAGAGTCGCATCCAGATCGGCGACCAGCTTCACCCAGTCCCCCAAATTCTCGTAAAACTTTGAGGCAAATTCAATATTAAATAGACAATGAAGAAACAAAAAAACTTGCAGGAATTTTGCACTCTACTATCCGGGATCTTTTCACGACCGTTGGATGCGGATACTCGCCCCCTAATAACCCCAGAACATCTGCAAGGTGGTATCCAGATAGCGCTGAGAATAGACGGGTGGCCCAAGGTCCGTTTATACCCGCCAAGCCGTGTGGGAGAGAGCTAACGATGCTACGCGTTCCTTCCATGGAGACCTGAATCCCCATATATTTCTGTACCTGGAGGCCGTCCGAGCTTGTCCACGCGCTGGAGGAAAGTAAAGTTTTGTCTTGATGATCGACATTGGCGAGAAGGTTCTGGGAGATGCGAGTATGTCTTAATTTGACATGCAACAGTGCGTTTGTTCATATCTCACCTCTAGCCTGCTGTCCACCGTTAACCTTCCCGAAAACTTTGGGTACGACTTGATGACCCCCGTGTTCCATGACAGCGACCCCAGCAGGGTGGATTTCGTCCGTAAGACTTCGTCCACCTCGTTTATTTCTTCTTGGCTGGTGGACACTATTTCTCATATTTTACTTTTCATGATACTTGTATGTTATCGTTCAATTACATACTCTTACTCTTGCGTTTCTCAACTATTGGGGCGGTGGTGATGGTGGAAAAGAAAAACTGTCATCGCCATCAACGCGGTTGATGGGCACCAAAACTTTAGGGTGGGTTTCACCACGTGACCGTGCCTTGCCTCCATGGTCAGCCTTGTCCGCTTTTATTTGCTTATTAACCCGTGTGTTTGGTTTACAAGGCCTACATATCACGTGGTGAAACCCACCCTAAATTATGCATAGATTCGATGTGAACACCCTCCATCATCACTCCATTTGTTAAGAGAACATAAGAATAACATGGCAAGCGACCGCGCAGCCTCGATTGGCCTTTGCCCATCAAGTTTCACTTCGTCCTCAGTCACATTGCCCTCAAGCCCTCATCTTCCTTCAAGCTCTTATTCACCATTCCTCTTCAAGCCCGCGTTTGCCCCCATTAAGGTTTATCCAACCCATCCAAGTATTTCTCTATTTCCCAAACTCAACCGACCAATCAGCATCTTTCCATAATAGATAATGCCCACGAAACGCAATGAATTTGGGTCGTCAGTGTATTCCCAGCCTCCAAGTCCAGGAAATGCCTAAAATAACAAAAAATGTCATCTAACAGCGTTCCTGCTGTCATGGAGAACACTCCTTCTCTTCCAAACGTCGTCCCTTAGCTGACGGATGAGCCGAGGGATGAAAACACGTATACCAGGTCACATGCTTGTATATCAGAGCGTCTTGCTACGCTCTGAGTTACTTGAACTTCGTTGCTCGTCATTTTAGAAGTGGGGTTGCAAAGGACAAAATTGATATGATGGCGTAGGCATAGGGGACAGCTGTGTAAAACCAGGTTCTAGGATCTAAGATAAAGACAAAAAGGCTAGGGAATAGGGCAAATGTCAGCTGAGAGGGCCAATGGATGGAGGGTGCTGGAAAAGAACCCGGAACCATGAAGAAACAAACGCGGTCACATGATTGAAAATAATGGCATTCGGCATACAATCGAAGGAAAGTATAAGATGCATGCCGCCGCCATCCTGCGTATCCAATTGGTTTGCTACTGCGGTCCGTTGCCATCGCTGCCTGTTGTCACCTCTGCCCTCGTCATCGTCTCTTTCGTTGTCGTTGTCGCCGTCGCCGCCCATTCATGATCGCAGGTACCACCATGCCTGTAGTACATCTATGGCCATGCCCCTCCACCCTCCAGGCAGGTGCTTTCATCGCCGCCACTCAATAGCAAATAAAAACCATTAGTACGCTGCATAGCTCTGCCAACATAATATAATGAGTGTAATGTAGATGGAAGCCGAGATTCTCAAGCAGTTCGTCGCATATAAATATAAGCCGGCATAAGTCAGGACCAATAAACTCTAGACCCCGGAAATGTGAGGAAAGAGGAGAAGAGAAGAGGAGACAAAGACCTACTTTGATAACATCATTTCACGCATCCTAGTTGCACTTTCTGGCTAAAAACCAGCCCCTTGAAAGTCGGCCCGAGAGATAGGTATGACGTCGTCGGCCTGCCTAGAGCTGTCGGAAGAAAGTCTGTGTGAACCAGTGGACCGAGCACGATTCCGCAATAATTTTGAGGAGTTTATAAGATTAACCAGCTCCTGTCTCAACTGGCCCCAAAAAAACTCATTCATTGAATCCACGCCGGAAGCCATGTGGGCAGAGTGCAAGCTGTAACGGTATTGTGAGAGCCTCTTATGGTGAATGGCTGAGCTCTGCCTTGGCCTAGGAGGGAGAGCAGATGTCGACATGTTGGGCAGCAACGTTTTGATATTCCAATAATTGATCCAAAATCCTTTCACAGGAAGTGAGAAACTGATGATAAAAACAAGTTGGAAACATAACCCACCTTCATCTGCGCCGATATACCCTCGCTGTTAGTTGTGTTCTCATCAAGAAGGCTCACAAGACAAGCCTCGCAATGCAGCGTGCCTGAAAAGCTTTGTGTGTTACCTAGAGAAGCAAAAAACCTGGCGCTATCCCATAGCGCCTGGATGTCGTCGGAGACTTCACGAAACAAATCGCTATCCGATTCAGGCAGGCTTTTCAAACCCTTAAGCTTGACAAGCAGGTTCGTTGCGCATTCCTCCCAACCCGGCAAATTGGAGGACTTCACTTTTTCAAGATTCTTGATGGTGTTCTTAAGGTCCTTCTTTTTCCAGAATGTCTTGACAGCCCTGGCTTTAGAGGCAGGTTCAAGAGCTTTGTTAAGAAATTCGAGTATGCCGGTGTTGTCTTTACCAGAAAGAGGGTCCCATATGGTTTTTGTGGGAAGGAGTGTCGAGTCGGTGAAGAGTTCCCGCCACGGGAGTAAACTTTGGTCCACAGGTGGGGCGACCAATATCTGGACAGAAATATTGTTGTGTTGGAATTGTGGCCCGGTGACGTATCCAACGAGAATATCTACTGCATCGAAATGGGCTATTATAAGCCTCAACCAGTCAACATAAGACCTCCACAGAGGCATCTCGACGCCTTCTTTACTGACGAAAGGCTGGACCGCCTTGAGGTCTTCGTCGAGTTCCTCCTGCTCTTCCTCCTGCTCTTCCTCCTGCTCTTCAATAGGCGCTGACATTGACGTTCGTGTTCGGGCACGGATGAGCAAGGGCGCAATAGTTTGCAGGTGCGTCCGGAGGGCAGCGCCTTTAGCTAGTTTGTGAAGCGCATATCCACATAACATGACGAGCTTCACTTTCTTTTTGAATTCCTCGGAGCCCTGGGTCGGAACCTTTGCATCGCCCCGAGTTTCTGCCACTTCATTCAGAGATGTCCGGAAGCGTAGCAGGAGCTCATTCAATAATTCATGGAACTCCATGCATGTGTCTTTGGTGTAGAGCTGAAAGGGTTTGCTGTCCTCCGCCAGCTTGGCTTGCTGCATTAACTTTGGAATTTTGGTGCGAAGGCTGGAACAGGCCGGCAACATGAACTTGACTAGGAATAGCCGATCGTTTGTAATCTCGTCTGTTGATCGCTGGTCGACCTTAGACTCGTCAAATTGAAAAGTCGTTACTTGGTTCAGAGACTGGATATAGGGCTCTGACAAAGTCTGGTGTCCCAACCGATGAATCATCTTCGGATAGCAAGTGGCGATGACGTAGAGTAGAAGGCGCTTGGAGAGACTGCTGGGGTCTGTTTTGGGACCATTGACAGAGGGTTCTTTCATGGTGAGTAGCTTGCTCAAAATCCATAGGTGCTTGGCTATAGTCGAGTGGCTCCTATTGTATAGAAGGTGAGCACCGATAAGCATGCACTCCAATAAGATTATTACACTGCCCTCACCAATATTCATCAACATGCAAGTTTAGCATCTCATCATCAAGCAAGTCAATGCCAGCCAGGATCCTTGCTTCGCTGATGGTGGGTTCTCCGGTTGGGTGGATGGCTGTTTCTGCGTCATTCCTACGATAATTCTGGTTGAAGAGGAGATGCCAAACTTGGGACAAGGCTCCTGACGGCAACGGTGTAATAAGCGGGCCCTGATTGATAGAGGTTTGGGTACAGGCAGCGACCTGAAGCGACTCACCGGTACGCTTGGTTACAACTGCAACAACCTCGTGCTCAATGACAGCGACGGTAGAAAATGCATTGGATAGCCTGAGTTCCAGGCGATCCTCATTCGGGAGAGTTGGCTCTGAATATGAAACTTGGAACTGCCTCTCCTGTTGTATCTGGGAAAGCAATTTGGTAATGGTGCGGAAGGCAAGAATATTCCTCGGAATCTCTTGCGATGGGGAAGTGAGAAGAGGGGTGGTGGGTGGGGTGTCGCGAGATGGGTTATTGTTGTTTGGTATATCCTGTGTGTGCTGGGCCTGTACATGGCTGTGAGGGCTATCGCTGTTCTTCCTCCGAAGGATTTGTGACGCTTTGTGGAGGATGCTGGCCATTACGTGGAAACTGGTTGTCTGAAAGACCAAGGAGCAAAACCAACGGTATATGAGGGAATTAATCTTTAATAACAGGCATTAGCTTCAGTAGACAGGGAGAGTAACAAGAACAGATTACAGTGTTCAAGAGCTGAATGGTGGATATGATAACCAACCATTGATGTCGTTCCGGGTCGGAGTTACATAATATGTTATAACCGGCTGTCACCTAATACGTCGGCATGATGTCAGTTTTCAATTGGAAAGTCCTATATTATATTATAAGGCTATATAATTTGGTATTTTTAAATTTTTTAAATTTTAGATGCTCACTAGTACGTGCAGCAAGTAAACTAATTGCTACCGCCACAGATTATAGGGGTGGTGTCACCACTCTACGAAGGGAGTCCAAGGGGTATCTAATAAGAAGTTAAGCGAAGGGTGTATAGCTGTAAGGTAGAGAGTTTCGTAGTAATATAGTGTAGGGTATAAGAGGGCCGTTATAATAGTGGCACGTTTGTAACAATTATAAAAAGTTATAAGGGGGGAAAAGGGAATATAAAAGAGAGAAAGAAAGGAAAAAGTGTGCCGTCATCGGATGTTTCATCGCCTGAATCATCCACTGATGGCATAGGTTCGTTTTCGAGTAGTGGCTGTGGTTGTAGCTTAAGCAATGCGCCAGTTCTTGAAAAGGCTCCAGATTGTCGAAGGAATTCACAGAGCGCGTCGATTCCGTTTGGGGTTCCGAGGATCTCAGGGAGGGACAGTTCAGGGTATGCCTCTCTGAGGATGTCGCGGTAACTTTCGTATCTTCGACAATAGATGATCATTTGTTCTCGTGTTTCAAAGGTTTCGTTGTCGCAGGGGCAGGCGGTTGGCTCACCAGGGACAAGTTGTCGTCGGAATATGTATGTATGTCCTGATCGGCACTGCACCATCCTGCCGAAAATCTCGCGCTCGTCGTCGAGTTTTCGAAAACAAAGAGTTGTTTTCTGAAAGGGTTGGATGCGGTTGGATATGGCATACCTGCCTTCCATTGAGCGTTTTTCCCATTCACGTAGCCATAGTTTGAGTGGAGCATTCCTGGCTCTCCTCATGGCGTTGCTTTGTGTGATTCCAACCGGCGATGTGCATACCAGGTTTGTTGCTTCTCTGGCTCATTCGTCTGCCTTTTCATTCCCCATAATGCCCTGGTGGGCTGGGCACCGGTTTATTGTCACTGTTGCAGTTGGGTTTGTGTTGAGAAAGGCCTGTGTTTTGACGTGGAAGGTGTGTGTGAATAGTGAGGGTGCTTTGGTATTATTAGCTGAGAGCAGATCGTCTTCCTGTTCATCGTCGTCTGAATTTCCTCCCTGAATATTCGAAACTGACTTAACGGTATCACCCACCTTGCAGGAAGAATTCACCTACATCCTCGCTTTCGTTTGGGTCGTCAGTGTGGTCAGTGTGTTCATCTTCTCCGCCTAACCCCAGCCTCCAAGTCCAGGAAATGCTTAAAATAATAGAAATGTCATGTAACAGCGTTCCTGCTGTCATGGAGAACATTCCTTTACGTCCAAACGTCGTCTCTTAGCCGCGCGGTCGCTTGCCAAGTTATTCCTATGTTCAAAATGTAAATAGTCTACTAATGGATTGACGATGAAAGAAGAGAAGGTGTTCACATCGAAAATGAAATCATTATATTCCCGCGCGATTTAGGGTGGGTTTCACCACGTGATATGTGGGCCTTGTAACCAAACACATGGGTAAGCAAATAAAAGCCGACAAGGCTGACGGAGGCACGGTCACGTGGTGAAACCCACCCTAAAGTTTTGGTGCCCATCAACCGCGTTGATGGCTGACAGTTTTTCTTTTCCACCATCACCACCGCCCCAAGTTGAGAAACGCAAGAGTAAGAGTATGTAATTGAACGATAACATACAAGTATCATGAAAAGTAAAATATGAGAAATAGTGTCCACCAGCCAAGAAGAAATAAACGAGGTGGACGAAATCTTACGGACGAAATCCACCCTGCTGGGGTCGCTGTCATGGAACACGGGGGTCATCAAGTCGTACCCAAGGTTTTCGGGAAGGTTAACGGTGGACAGCAGGTAGGTGAGATCTGAACGAACGCACTGTTGCATGTCAAATTGAGACATACTCGCATCTCCCAGAACCTTCTCGCCAATGTCGATCATCAAAACAAAAACTTTACTTTCCTCCAGCGCGTGGACAAGCTCGGACGGCTTCCAGGTACAGAAATATATGGGGATTCAGGTCTCCATGGAAGGAACACGTTAGCTCTCTCCCACCGGCTTGGCAGGTATAAACAGACCTTGGGCCACTCGCCTATTCTCAGCACCTTCTCGATACCACCTTGCAGATGTTCTGGGGTTATTAGGGGGTGAGTATCCGCATCCAACGGTCGTGAAAGAGCCCAGATACTGGAATGCAAAATTCCTGCAAGTTTTTTTGTTTCTTCATTGTCTATTTAATATTGAATTTGCCTCAAAGTTTTACGAGAATTTGGGGGATTGGTGAAGTTGGTCGCTGACCTGGATGTGACTCTAAAGCAAGAGAATACGTCTCTCGATCCATCCCCAGCGCCTGGCATAGTTCACATACAACTCATGAGCTGTGTCTCGCGGATTGAGGCGTCTCACAAGCGGCAGAAGATCACGATGAATTGGCTGGCCACCGCAATGCATATAGCCTTCTTGAATTCCCGTCAATGCGGTGGTTACTTGCGTGAGCTTCCCGAGAGTGCAGCTGTACTGGCTGAGCTTTAAGATGCTTTCATGCCTCCCTTAACTCTGGCAAAGCTAAGTCTCTTTCTCTAGGAACCCTCACGAAACGAGCGCAGATGATGTCATCTTGAAAAGTTTCGATTCCACAGTCTGGGACCATTGTGCCCCAGATCCCGAAATAAGTGCAGATGAACCCGTTTTTCGTGGCAGCTTCGTATCGTGCGAATTTGATTGCCTTGCGTCTTGAGTCTCTCGGCATCGACAATGGTTTGGTGAAGGTTATTATAGATGGTTATGGTATATATGCATATAAAATCGGTGCCACTTTCGAGTCTTCAGGCGTACCACCCACTCGGAAGGAGGATGTTGTCACAAGTTTTTCAATCGGCGAGACCATTGGCCACGAAACGCCACTTTTGCCGGATTCATTGGTTGCTCATGACTCATTTCAACCGTTGGACAGGCTGGGTCGTTCTTTCGGACATTCTCATATTTACCTTTATTGAATATCCATCTCCATATTATCATCACGAATCTGACTCAAAAAATATGACTCGAGCGTAAATATGACATTCTTAATAATCTTAACAACTTATAAGCTTCACTGTGAGTTTAGGCCTTCATCCCTATAAACCATGACACCTCCCTTACCGTCTGACCACAAGTCGTATATCTGCGTAAGACTGCTCTTCCTCTTCATCCTAACCTACTGACCAAGATTCCCAGTCTGACGTGCCCCTCAGACGTCCGTTCAGTCTTAGCGGCAACGACTTCTACCCAATTCGCACCAAGGGGATGACCTATGACGAAAAAGTCGCGTATCGCGCAAAGAATGGCGTCCCCGGCACCATCGACGAGTGGATTGCGGAGGGGAAAACACGCACCAAGGCACCCATCGCCGATCCACACAAGCGTGGCCCGTCTCTCAAATATATGTTGTGGCAGGATGACGTTGAGTGTATCTTAAACATTATATGCAAGGAGGTGGGTAATCGGATAAGACTTACCTGGGTGTTGCCAATCTTATCATTCGTTAGGGACTCGTCGAAGGTGACGTTCAGGACCCCAACGAATTCACGCTGACACTCCGTGTTCGTGTCCCTCCGACCACCTGCTGCTTGATGTACTACTGGCACAGCCCTACCGTGGTTATTGATCAATATACGGGAGACTTTCGTGACAAACTCTCACCTGAATGGCTCGAAACCGTGCAAACAGAGCGCCGGTTCTGGCAGAGTCGCACTCTGATGCTGGAGATGATGCTTTCCTTTGTACGAAAAATCCCTCATAACTCCAGGGTATCGACGCGAGTCAGGTCCTGGTGCAGCGCTATGTCGGTGAGTAACATCCTCTGAGCATGTAAAGTAACCACTTACAAGGCACTCGAAGATACCTGCATCTGGTCTGTCGACCTCTATTCGTCCTCGGCCTTACTTCGATTTCATCTCGCCGCACAATACACGTCGCCACAAGCCGCGGGCGTCGGATCTGTCTGCCGAAGAGTCGCAGAAGTTGAGAAAGACTATCAACGAGGGGTCGCCATTGCGGAGAAGGAAGTAAATACTCTTACTGTACTTATGACTAATATTGCAGTCAATTTGTGTTCAACAGATTCCGAATGAAATGCGAGTGCCTGGGGTATAAGTTGCCGCCAGACTTCAATACAATGGACCGATAAAAAGTCAAAGTCCACCAATATAGAGGAAACGATGCGAAGCCAAGGTCTCAAGAGATATGACCGACGCGAAGTCAAGGTCTGGTGTACGATAGACACGACAGGCCTTGGAGGACGGATAGTGGAGTTATGAGAGTTGCGAGCTAGGGACTTGAGAGAGAATCGTGGTTGATGTCGATTGGTGTCAGTAAGCCGGAAATAGCAAGAGGACGAGTATTGAAGCTGAAGGGATCTTCTCCTTCATTCATTCATTCTTTCCCCTATACCGCCCATCACACGTTTTCTCAATCCCTTTCAACCATCCAGCCAAAGTTCTAATATATTACGTGTCCAAGATTCCTTGCAAACTCGTAGGCTGGTGATTTGAAGTTGGAGATAGGAAATCTTCAGAGCTCTCCGTTGATAATTCTTCACTGCATCTAAAATCTAAGGGAGTATATTATGGCCCGGAAACCGTAACATCACGTGTGTCAGAGTGGGGGAGGCGTATAACACTTCGCCCAGTGCGTAATGATATTAATGTTTCAGTGGCTAACCCGCTGGGTGTGTCGACAGGCGTAATTCCAGTTGAACTATTCTCCGCATCATCCAAGCCCGTATCAGGCGTTTCCTCCGCCACATCCAAAGGAATATGCATCGGCTCTGTCACATACGGAGCGGGTGCCGAGAACTTATGTTCATGACCCATCTCCAATCCGAGGTGCACAGGACCCGAGAAATCCAATTTGTCCGAATACAAGGGTACTTCCCTCGCCACGCTGCCCGGTGACGAACATCACGGGCGTTGCGCTAACGCTCGAGTTGTTCATCGCGTCGTCCATGTCCAACCTCTTCTCGCTATCCGACCTTCCGAGCTCGGCTTCGAGACACATGACGGCTTGTTCGGTGCTGATCTCGTCTTCGTGTGCGTTCTTGCCACTTGCCGTAGCGCGTGAAAAACGAGGCGATGGTACATCGAGTGAGTGTGGACCCGAGGAAATCGAGCATGGATGTGAGCTCGAGATGGGACATGGAGTTGGTATTGTCCATATCGCATTGCTTTAGGTATTGGCGCCGTAAGCGCTGGTGAAGGGTGTCGTAAGACTGGTACTTGGCTTTGTTGGATACGATTTTAAGAAACTCACTTGAACCGAATGACGGGGGCGTGTTTCACCTCCCATGGCATCTCCTTTGCGGTCGACAGCAGGAGATTGAACCGGGTCATCCCATGCTGTCTTTTCCCCTCCACCGAAACCCTTGTCTTCATCCGCTTTATACAACCCAGTGTGTGGATCACGCTGCGGCGTGTTCTTGATCAACTCCTTTATATCCAGTGTGACGCCTCCGATGTGATCGTTGCTTGAGAGTTTGTCCCAGTCGAGGACAGTGAGCAGCACATTGTATCAGGTTTCGTATTTGTATTTACGGACGCGGTGGAACAGGAGCTCTTCCTCCCAGACGGGGTTGTGCGAGTGTCAGATGATGTGGGTACAGAACCCTTTTTTGCCAAAGGAGATGATGACGAAGGGGTCCATGTCCCATCCTGTGTGAATCACTGAAAAATAATATGAATGGTTGAAAAGAAGGACGAAAAAAAATACGCACTATTCGCCAACCGCGGCAAATCATCCATCCACACCCTGAATCTCTAACATGACAAGGCCACGATATTGTTCATACCACCTTTGAGCTCGATATCGCTCTTTTTCCGCGCCATCATCGCCCCCGTTACCATACCACCCGGACAGGAACAGTAACCCCACCATCACTCCCACTTGACGCCGAACCAGATGGCGACAGCGAATCTGATCGCGAACTCCACTTTCGTCCAAACTTCTCCCTCTCACCACTCGCAGCGCGTTTCTCCAACGTCTTGGGCGAGGGTAGTATGAGGTTTCCCTGAGCGTCGACCGCAGGTGACGAGAGAGCGGGTGATGCAGGTGATGTGAAGACCCTGTTAACCCCGAGAATTTGCGTACAATTTTTTTTGGGATGAACCTGGCTGCCCCAGAGTGTGGTGTTGGTTGCGCGAATCCCACGGATGCATGCATGGTTTCTTCAGTCATTGGCATGGGCGTAGGGAGGGTCTCGCCGTCGCGTGTCGTGGGACGTGGTTGTTCTCGCCGTCGACGAGGTGGGTGTTGTGGGACGGTGGTTGTCCTTCCCGTCGACGAGGTGGGTGTCGTATGACATGGCTGTCCTCACCGTCGATGTGGGTAATGTGGGCGTCCTCGTCATCGACATGGGATGGGTGCCAACATCGTCGACGAGGTGGGTGTCATGGGACGTGGCTGTCTTCGCGGTCGACGTGGGACGGGGCTAACATCATCGAATAGGTGGGATTTTGTGGGACGTCGCCGCTATTGTCCTCGATGAGGTGGGTGTCGTAAGACGTGGCTGTCCTCACTGTCGACGTGGGACGGGCGCTAACATTGTCGAATAGGTGGGTTTCGTGGGACGTCGGCGCCGTCACCGTCGACGTGGATAACGTGGGCGGGCATCCGTGTTTCATATGTAAAATTTTTAGGGCGATTTTTTTGGCTCAAGTAGAGCCGTACTTCATTAGATTTTATGACCAACCCACCCCACATGTTTCTCTCGCCGGCCTCCGAGTCAACCTAAGATAGTCCGGTCGAGCTTATCGACCAGACAACCCAGGATGTCCACGCTGGAGGCATCGGTCAAGCTTATCGACCAATGCCTCGAGGGGGGCATGCCCACCAACGTTGCCCCCGGTCGAGCCTATCGACCAGCGAGCAACAGGGAGGGGGTGGCTGAAGGGAGGTGGTGGTGGTGGTGGTGGTTGAAGAGAAAGAGGCGTTTGATGTTTGTTGCATATCGAGACAAACACGGTGTAACCAAATGACCCCCCGATCCAAACATTCCAAAAATAACTCCATCGACTGCCTGGACGTCTTCACGATCATGAGCATGAAATATCCTCAACTCCAGCCTCGAGCGCTGTGGATGGGGCCCAAAACATTAGGATACGAAACGGCAGACAGAGAAACACGTTTTGAGGTGAGTCCCTTGTCCTCATTATTGACTTTCCAGTGAAATTCTTGTCAGGCTGTGTGTGACGCCCTTTCGCAGTACAAAATAGATGGATCGACAATCTACCGCCGTGTCAAAGTAGATGCGAAGGAGGAAAAGGACTGGGACATCCATGCAGAATGCCCAGTGAGTTTCTAAAGCTTGTGATGCATTTGAAAGTTGATTCGAATCGTTTTAGATTTGTTGTTTGGATGAAAAGGTGAAATACATTTTGGCGTGCACATGTAAGAAAAAAATGTACTCCCTGGTGCGTATGCTGATATTTAGGCTATTGTATACTGAGTGAGCTATCACAATAGAATTGCTTGATGGCGATGGAGAAGGCAGACCCTCGTGGAAGACTCTTCTGTAAGTGGTTTGAGGTTTCTCACTTTCTCGACCCAGCCAACTGAATACCTTCATCAGGCCCATTCTGTTGTCGAAAGACTGTGAAAATCCACAAGGACTGGCTATTTGAAACCAACATGGAGGGACGACGGGAACAGAAACGAGCAAATGATCGACGAAGAACGCATGCGAAGAAGGCGGCGAAGAGGAAGTTGAGGAAGGAGGAACAGGGTGGCAAGGATGCCACCGAAAACCGAGAAGAAGGATCGTCACAAGCAAGGAAAAGGGTTAGAACGTAGGTCAACGATGTCAGTATCTGTGCGAGTAGCACCTGTTTCTGGCAGACTGATATATCACAGGTATCTAATTAGATAAAAAGGCTGATACATTAATCTATCTATAGATACCACTTCTGATATATCACATTACATACGTCCTGGCTTCTTCCAGCCCTCGGCACCGTATTTGCCTTCGTTTCAATTTAAACTCTGTGCAGAGGCCCTTGCGTGGCGTGCCTCAATTCCCGATTGGGCAATCCCGCCTCATCAATTGGGCGCACAGAGAGTAAATCGACGAAAAAACCATTTATTTCACTAGAACGACTACAGGGGGTACTTAATGTGTGACACAATATTCTGTCTATGTCTAACTGACTGTAATTGCCACATCTTCGTGGGGTTCTTCACCGCAGCGGTGGCCTACACATTCTTATTCTCTGCCGTTCGTTCGCGTTCATACGCCCTTTCGTCTCTTCATATCACATTTCGTTCGCTCTCACACCTTGCCATCCCTTCGTGCGCGTACGTGTCATTGCTCGTTCATATCCCCTGCGGTTTGCTCGCATTTGGATGCTCCTGGTCATATGCCTTTCATCTGAACCCAAGCCCTTCATATGCATGAACGAACCCCAGTGGTTCATTTGCACCACCCAGGGCCCTCCATACAAGCAAGCGAACCCTCGAAGGTGAAGATAATGAAGGTGTAAGTAATGGAGATGGTATAGGTTCCTGTCGGGTGGCCGTGGGGAGCACTGACAGCCTAAACCACTGTCGTTCAGGCATAGGCAACAAGTTTAATTTTTCCAGCGATATCTGGTTGGCGACGTCTCGCAGGATCTTATTCGGATCCTCGCCACTCGCCATTGCAAACAGTCCCCGCCACATAATCTTTTCGACCTCCAACAATGCCGCAGGCTTCTGGTTTCCCAGTGCTATATTCATCTAAGATCAAATTAAGCGGATGAATTGGATTTTAAACGAGATAGCTGGGCTACCTCGATCAGGGTCTTATGGTTGAGAGACTTCTTGGACAACACGGTAGGAAGTAATAGGCATAATGGTGAAATTGCGAGAGAGAAATGGAGGGCATTGCGGTGTGTTCCGAGACTCGCGACTGTGGAATCGAAACTTTTCAAGAAGATGACATCATCTGCGCTCATTTCGTGAGGGTTCCTAGAGAAAGAGACTTAGCTTTGCCAGAGTTAAGGGAGTATGACAGCATCTTACAGCTCAGCCAGTACAGCCGCACTCTCGGGAAGCTCACGCAAGTAACC
>WNGK01005152.1_pt1 | contig 13900 bp, 11 predicted proteins | sample 5400601 | NCBI WGS metagenome assembly WNGK01 (sample SAMN13153376, study PRJNA577476) | soil metagenome | isolation source: 60 cm soil or saprolite under Garry oak tree replicate 1 | place: USA:California | collected 2016-06-15 | reverse complement strand
CAACAATAAGCCATCGCTTGCGGTGAGTCAATCGAAACCAGTAAGTAGTGTCCTAGCTTGCGGCGCATGTACAGAACCGCGAGCGGTAGCGAGCGGGTCAATAGCTGTTCCGCGGAGATTACCCGCTCGCTACTGCTCGCGGTTCTGACATACCAAACTTCAAATCAAGACACTACCCAGGGTCAGCAGGCTTCGCACCAACTTCATCGCGGTAGCGCTCGACACTTCGCTTTACACCCTTCGATCCTTCCCCTAAACTTGCGCCCGCCGATGAGAATGAGAAAACAGCTCAAGGTTGTTTCTATTGTACTAGCTGCTTCGACTGCCTGTTTGCTGGCGGCCTATGGTCAGCGACCAGCCACCCAAACGAAGACTCGAGGGGTTTCCACTTCCTCCGCGCGTGCCGCGCTCATCTATGACGTGAAGGCGTTTGGCGCCAGGGGTGACGGCAAGGTGCTCGACACCGTAGCGATCAACCAGGCGATTGAAGCGGCGGCCCGGGCCGGCGGCGGCACCGTGCGCTTCCCGGCAGGGAGCTACCTATCAGTCTCAATTCATCTGAAGAGCAATATCGCGCTCTATCTCGATCAAGGTGCGACGATTGTCGCGGCTGAGCCCGGCAAAGGCGTCGGATACGATCCGCCTGAGCCAAATCAGTGGGATGCTTATCAGGACTTCGGTCACAGCCACTGGCACAACAGTTTGATTTGGGGCGAGAGCCTCGAGAACGTTTCCATTCTCGGTCCCGGTCGTATCTGGGGCCGTGGACTGGTTCGCAGCGGAGCGCAGTCGCGCCCGAAGGAACGGAACGACACGTTGAATAATGCGCGCGCCGGCGAACCAAAGACACCATTCGGTTATCCCAATCCACGCGACGCAGTTGAATCCGGCTGGGGCAACAAATCGATCAGCCTGAAGCTGTGTCGCAACGTCATTATTCGCGACATATCGATCCTGCACGGCGGGCACTTCGCCATTCTCGCAACCGGTGTCGACAATCTCACGATCGATAATTTAAAGATCGATACGAACCGTGATGGCATCGACATCGATGCGTGTCGCCATGTGCGCGTTTCAAACTGTAGCGTCAACTCGCCCTTCGACGATGGCATCTGTCCGAAGAGTTCGTTCGCGCTCGGGTTTGCGCGCGCGACCGAGAACGTGACGATCACTAATTGCCAGGTCAGCGGCTATGACGAAGGCACGTTTCTTGATGGCACTTACAAGCGCGACTACAACAAATACAGCCTCAATGGCCCGACTGCGCGCATAAAGTTTGGCACGGAATCCAACGGCGGCTTCAAGAACATCACGATCTCCAATTGCGTGTTCGACTACTCTCGCGGATTCGCACTCGAAAGTGTAGACGGCGGATTGCTGGAGGATGTAACCATCACTAACATCACCATGCGCGACATCGTTAACGCGCCATTCTTTCTGCGCTTGGGCAATCGCGCGCGAGGTCCTAAAGAAACCACAACGGTGGGCGCACTGCGGCGCGTGCTAATCAGCAACGTCGTTGTCTACAACGCCGACGCAAGATATGGCTCGATTATCAGCGGGATTCCCGGTCAGGCAATCGAGGATGTGAAGTTCAGCAATGTTCGGATCTACTATCGAGGCGGCGGCACGAAGGAGCAAGCCGCGCTGGAACCGCCCGAGAAGGAGAAGGATTATCCCGAGCCTGCCATGTTCGGTGAGATTCCGGCCTATGGCTTCTTCATTCGCCACGTGAAAGGGATCGAAATGGACAACGTCGAGGTCAGCTATTTGAAGGAGGATGTGCGGCCCGCATTCTTGCTAAGCGATGTGAAGGGCGCCGACTTTCACCGCGTCAGCGCGCCCCACGCTCCTGATGTGCCGACCTTCCTGTTGAAGGACGTCGAAGATATCAGCGTCCAGCGGAGCCACCCGTTGCCTGACACTCGGCTTGAGCGAGTGAAGCAAGGGAAACTGTGAGCGGAGCAGAAGCCCGACCGTGAGGGAGGGCTCGTGTTCGAAACATCACCTTGGCAATGAGCCCTCCCTAACAGTCGGGCTTCAGCCTTAGTTTTTGAGGACCTCAAAATCACCCGTCAGCCTGATATCCTCTGAAGAAGACCCGATAATTACTTTGAACTTTCCCGGCTCGACTACGAAGTGCATCTGACGATCCCACAGCGCGAGGTCTTCGGGTTTCAAAGTGAAGCTAACGGTTTTGGTTTCGCCCGGCTTGAGATGAATGCGCTCAAAGCCGCGCAGATTCTTTTCATAAGTCGTCACGGTTGTCACAAGTTGGTGCGTATAAAGTTGGACGACTTCGTCGCCTTCGCGCGGGCCGGTGTTGGTTACGTCAACGGAGACTGTCACGTTCACGCCCTCCCTCACGGTCGGGCTACTGCCCCGCTGATTGGCGTTTGTGGTACTGACGGGCGGACTGATCTTCAGATTGCTGTATGCGAAAGAGGTGTAGCTTAAACCATGGCCGAAGTAATAGAGCGCGCCGTTGACGCGTGTCTTCTCGCCTTCCCATTGAGCATTGGGTTTCGTGGGGAAATTATACGGAATCTGTCCAACTGTTTTGGGAAACGTGACGGTCAGTTTTCCGCCGGGATTGTAGTCGCCGAATAACGCATCAGCGATTGCTGTTCCGCCTTGGGCGCCGGGGAACCATGCTTCAATGATTCCCGGCACATACTTGTTGACCCAGTTGATGCTCATCGGCCGGCCATTCAGCAAGACCACGATGACAGGTTTGCCCGTGGCATGGACCGCCTGTACCAGATCAAGCTGACGGCCCGGCAGATCCAAACTGGTGCGGCTCAGGCTTTCGCCAATCGTCTTTCCTGAATCGCCGAGGACAACGACTGCAATGTCGGAATTCCTGGTCGCCTCGACTGCCTTATTGATCTCGTCGTGCTCCGGTTTCGTGAGCTGCTCAGGCAAGACTTCGGTTTCGGGCCAATGGGCGTCCACCACATCGCAGCCTTTCGCATAATTGATTTGAGCCTTACTACCCAGCTTCTTCCTGATTCCTTCGAGTACGGTAACGCCTTTGACGCCGTTCGGTCCGTAACGATATCGCGTGAGACTGTCATCGTCGGCGTTTGGACCAATGACCGCGATTGAGTGAATGTCTTTGCTTAAGGGAAGCACGTTCCGCTCGTTCTTCAACAACACCAGGCTTTCGCGCGCCGCCCGCAATGCGACCTGTTGATTCACTGCCGAGTTAACGATTCGTTCCGTGTTGTCGGCATCGTCGACATAAGGATGATCGAATATGCCAACCAAAAACTTCACTCGCAGAACATCGCGCACGCGGTCGTCAAGAGTCTTCATGGAGACCTTACCCTCTTTGACAAGTTCGCGCAGCGGGAGAATGAAATCATCGGGTGGAGTGAAGTTAGTCTTGACATTCAAACCCGCTTCGATTGATTGCCGCACAGCATCCTTCATATCCGACGCGACGCCGTGTTTGTTGTAAAGGTATTCAACTGCCGCACTGTCGGACACTACATACCCTTTGAAACCGAAATCATTCCTCAGTCGATCGGTGAGCCAGTACTTGCTGCCGGTAACTGGAATGCTGTCATAATCGTTGTAGGAGCTCATCACGCCGAGCATTCCGGCTTCTTTAATTGCGGCTTTGAAAGGCGGCAGGAAAATATTCTCGACTTCCCGCGGCGAGGTCTGCGGATCGGTGCGCGCTTGTCCTTCGCGTGCGCCCTTATTGTTGCCATGGATGGCGAAGTGTTTCGCGGTTGCGGCGACGCGATAATCTTTCTGCATCGCTTTGACCATCTCGACGCCAAGCCGCGACGCCAAATACGGGTCCTCACCATAGACGTCTTCGAAGCGACCCCAGCGTTGATCGCGCGCGACGTCGAGAATCGGAGCGTAGACGTTCGTGTAGCCGAGTGCTCGGCCTTCTTCAGCGGTAATGCGTCCTATCTCGCTAATCAGTTCTTTGTCCCAAGTGCTTCCCTGACCGATCTGCGCGGGAAAGCTTGTCGCGGTGTAAGCAGCGAGGCCACGAACGCCTTCGTTGGTGAAGTCGGTGGGAATGCCGAGCCGCGTGTCTTCAATGAAGAAACGCTGCACTTCGTTCATGGCCCAGACATGTTTTTTGATGTCTGTGGCGTAGATACTTTTGCCATTCGGGCCCACGCCATTGAGGTGCTCATCAATGTTGGCGATACCGTCTTTCCAGATTTGATTCTTCCAATTGGGCGTCGGCAACTCGTCTTTCAAAGGCGGCTCCGCGCCCGTCCTGCCGCGCCCGACACCGTACAAGGTCGCGGCCTGACAAGTCTTTTCTTCCAAAGTCATTTGCGAGAGCAGGTCTTCAATGCGGCGATTGAGCGGTGCCTTCGGATTTTCGTAAACGTCCATCCGACCATTCTTGTTCAGATCGATCCAGCCGTTGTGGTAGATGCTTTTCTTCTCGCTTGTCTGTTGTTGCCCCGGCAGACTTAAGTTGATGCCAGCCAGAAGGCTGACCAGGAGGACGACACTTTTAATGGTTCGCATCTGATTATCCTTGCCGTATCTGAGATCAGAGATCGACGTGAATAGGGTCACAGATTAGCGCGGATGGTCGCAGATTAAGAATTGTCTTACCTCCGCGTAAATCCGCGTTTATCTGCGGCTCCTCTTTCTTACGGCCAGCCGAGTTCCTCCTGGATTCTTCCGGCACCGTCCGTTGGGTAAATCTCACGGAGAATTACTGGGTTCGGGCCCGGCCGGAACAGATTCTGGAAGCAGCGAAGACGCTTCAGTAGACGGTGACGCGATTAAGCCACTCGACGCTTCCGGCTGATCCGTGGCCGGCTCAGGCGCTACTGTACGTCCCGGTCGCGCGTACTTATCGAGCCCGAATCCGAGAGAGATCGTCGCCAGAATGAACGCGGACGAGAAAAAGTACGGCGCCGACACTGAGATCCTATCAAACGCCCAGCCGAAGAAGAGCGGCGCGATGATACGCGCCACTCCGCCATACGTCTGTTGCATTCCCATGTAGAGGCCGCGTTCTCTGTGGCTAATGACGCGCGACAGCAGTGCGGTTACACAGGGAAAAGTAAACGCCGTGCCCAGCGGGATCATCGCCACGGCGATTGCCAGCATCCCAAGGTTTCGCGACAACGGCATCCCAAGGACACCGGCAGCCAGAAGCACGAGTCCCAGACGCGAAAGATTCGCCTCGCCCAGCCAATCCACCATTCGTCCCAGCAGGAGTACGCGAGTGAAGACCGAAATCGCCCCGATGTACATGAAGAAATAGAAAATATTCTGTTCAGTGACCTGAAAGCGCGCATTCAAAAAGAGCGCCAGCACCGAAAAGCTTCCCTGGAAAGCGCCGATGGCGATCGCATAAATCCAAATGAGACGCGACGACGGCTCGCTCGAATGCGAGATCACGCGCCAGATCGCCTGCGACGAAGTGCGACGTATTTCTCCCGCCTTTGGCTGCTCACTAAAATCGCGCGATTCCTTCAGATAGCGCGCGACGAAGATGATGTTCAGCAAACAGAGTCCAGCCGCCATTATTCCCGGCGCCGCGTGCCCCATTTGCAGAGTCCGCGGTCCGGGCATCAGGTCGCGCTTGCCTAACGTGATCGCGAAGGAACCCAGCACAGGTCCGATGGCCACACCGAGATTGGTTGTTGCCGAAAGCCATCCCAGCGCTCGCGCGCGATCTTTCGGATCAGTCGAGTCGGCCACGTAAGCCTGGATCACGCCAACCGTGCCCCCGCCGGCCCCCTGCACGATGCGCGAAAGGAACAAGACGAACAGCGAGTGTGCAAAGCCGAAAATCAGATACGCGATCGCCGATGCGCCTAACGCGATGAGCAGAGTTGGTCGCCGACCAACGCGATCAGAAAACCGTCCCCACATCGGGGCGCTCAGCAGTTGGGCGACAGTAAAGGCGGCAACAATGAATCCGGAAATGATCCCAATGCCAAAGTGCGTCCCCAACACGTCGATTCCCGATCCGCCGAGGGTCTTCACATAGAACGGCAGGAGCGGAAGAATCATCAACAGTCCCAGCATGTCCACGAACGCGGTGGCCATCAGGGTGAACAGTTTGGCTGGGATCTTCCGCACTTCGCGCCAGAGCACATAAAGCAGGCCAAGCGCGATCGCGCCGAGCAAAACGCGCACGATCGGGGATTGGAAGGATTGGGCGATGTTTTGCTGGACGATCATTTCAACTGGCCGTGTCTGTCATCATTGGACCGTACATAATACACCAACGCCTTTCTTGAGACGTGAAGGTGCATTGTCATGCCCTATGAAACAATTGAGCTGGTCAAGCATGAGAAGTAGCGACGTGAGCGTCGCTTCTTGAAGAGAGCCGCTGGCGTCGTAGTAGCCCGACCTTAAAGGTGAGCGCGTATTTATCACGCCTTCGACGGTTGATCGTAGAGGGCAAATTGAGAATTGGCTTGAGGATCATTGAACAAGGGTTCCGCCCATCGAGATTGTCCGCAGATCGCTTAGCGCCCTTTTTGAGATTGTAATGGGATATGAGGTAGATTTCTGCAGTCCCAGCCTCTAAAATACATTCTCCCCGATGATAGCGGATCTGGTGCTAACTTAAGAGGGCAAATCCCATCTCTGAAACTCTTTCATTAATTCGCGCCGCGGCCGACGGCGATGCAGAGGTCGTGAGGGCCTTGCTGGCTCAAGGTACCGACGTAAACGCAAGTTCCGAGCGAGGGCAAACTGCGCTCATGCTTGCCGCTGTCTTTGGCCGTGACGAGATTGTATCTCTCCTGCTCGCCGCAGGCGCAGATGTGAGATTGAAAGACAGCCTTGGCCTCACCGCAACTGAGTGGTCAGTGCGTAGAGGTTTTTCGAACATAGCTCAATTAATAGCCAACGCCTCAACTCCGAAGTTGCCCATGCGGACAAATGAAACGACGCGGGCAATTCAGCTCGAAGCCCATCCTGAAGTCCATCCTGAAGGCCATTCCGGAGACCATGTCCAAACTCATCATGCAACTGAGGCCATCCCGGGCCAAGCCGCGGCTGAAACAGAAACTGCCTCTCAGCGAGATGGCAGCAGGACGGAAGACAACGAGGATCCGAAAGCGAGGCTGGGAGCAGCAGGACTCGCGATGTTGAGAGCTCGCGCGGCGGCGCAAGTTGCCGAGTTTGATATTGAAGCTGAAGCGGCGCGCCGCCAGACCACACTCGCGCAGAGTCACGCTCCGGGAACGGATGAGGGCACGCGAACGGAACACCTGGAGCCGGCAACAGCGGGGGAGGAATCGATAGCCACCCAGTCCGAAAGAACAAAGTTGCGAATAGAACTGGATCGAATATTCGAAGAATCTCGCAGACGCGTTGAAGCAGAAATCGCCAAGCCTTCCGAGCGGCAAACCCAGACCTTCAACCAAACCGTACCAGCGAACCAGCAGCCAGCCCCTCTGACAATTCCGGCAGCAGCGGTTGCACCAACAGCGCCCGCAGCGGCATTAGCAAACGAGTCGGACGAAGCCTCAAATGTCAAACGCTGCCCAAAATGTCATACCGTCTATAAGAATACCCTGCTTGTGTATTGCTCCCGTGATACTACTCGACTCTGGACAGTCGACGGTCCTTCGCTCAATCAACTCCCCGCACATGCTTCAGGACACCCAATGCTGTGGGTAATGATCGCCATCACGCTCAGTGGAGCCGCTTTTGCCACCTACCGCTTAACCAATCACTCTTTTCAGACGGCACCTCCCACTCCGGCGGTTGCGACGAAGACAGAGCAACCAAAGGTGGCGGCAGTGAAACCGTTGCCTGAGGTTGGTGGCGCGCTCGTCGGCGCTGAGCTCAATGTGCCCGATCCGGAATACCCCACAGCGGCTGCGAGGAAGAGCCATAGCAACGCAATCTCGGGCACGGTCACGGTCCAAGTCCAGGTAAACCGGAAAGGTAAAGTTATCTCAACGCACGTTTTGAATGGTGAGTGGGCGCTACGAACGGCCGCCACAAAAGCCGCAAAGAAAGCGACCTTTGCTCCCGAGAAACTCGGTGGTAAAGGCAGCGTCGTAAAGGGAACAATCACCTATAACTTCGTTGCGCGCCAAACAGAACCGCCGGCGACGACCGGATCACCGGCCGCATCGCCCGCCGCAACCGATTCCCGAACGACAACCGGATCATCGGTGGCGAAACCGGAGGGAGATCTGCCAGTGACCGGCGATGCACTCGCCGGCGCAGAGATCAATCTGCCTAAGGCTGAATACCCCGAAAGTGCCAAGAGCCGAGGGGTCTCCGGCACGATTACGGTCACAGTGCGAGTGAACCGGGAGGGCAGGGTCATATCGTGGCTCACTTCGTCAGGTGACTCTCGACTACGAGCGGCTGCCTTGAAGGCTGCAAAGAAGGCCACCTTTGCTCCGGAGAAGCTCCCCGGTAAGGGTGAGGTCGTAGGGACGATCACCTACAACTTCAAGTTGTGATTTCCACGTACGGGCTCGAAGTGACGTTCGGAGTTAGGCCAGAGGTCAGATGTCAGGGTTGGCGCCTGTTCGCCAGGTCTTGTCCACGCGTCGCCAGGCGAGCGTCGCCGATCTCTTTCGCGACTGCTAAAAACGACGATGCCGGCCCACGCCAGCGCAGCTCATCGACATTCTTGAAAAGCGGCGCGTCAGCTCGCAGCGTCGCGAGTTGCTTGAAGAGCAGCGCGCGCTCGAGGTTGTCCGCTTTTAAAATCTCGACGGGAAACTGTTCGATGTGGCCGTACCGGTTTATGAGTGTCGCGGCTGTCTTCGGGCCTAAGCCACGGACGCCCGGATAGCCATCAGCGGCGTCACCGACCAGCGCGAGGTAGTCAGGGATGAATCTGGGCGCGACACCGAACCTTGCGCCCACACCCTCCTCATTACGAATCTCATTTTTTCTTCGATCGATTTGCACTACGCGATCTTTGATTACGCATTGCGCGAGGTCTTTGTCCGGCGTCCAGATGCAAACCTTCTGCACTCGCTGATCCTGGGCCGCAAGGTGTGCCGCGGAAGCGAGCGCATCGTCAGCTTCGAGTTCAATCATTGGCCACACGACCACGCCCATCGCGGCCAGCGCCTCTTCGAGCGGATGGAACTGTGCGAGCAGGGCCGGTTCGATGCCTGCGCCGGTCTTGTAATCTGGCCATAGATCGTTGCGGAACGACTCGATCACGTGATCAGTCGCGACTCCGATGTGCGTCGCGCCGTCCTCGAGCATTTTCACAACCGTACCGAGAACGCCGGCGACCGCGCCGAAGGGAGGATCGGTTTTCTTGAAGCGCCGGATACCGTAGAAGTGACGAAAAAGTTCGTAGGTGCCGTCGATGAGATGGATAATCATTCGAATCAGCCACAGATAAACACAGATTCACACCGATTAGAAGAGAGTAAGCCGCTTCGTACGAATTGAGGAGATTATTGATTATTGCGTTTGCTCCGCCGATCCGTTGGCTTCTGCGCGGTCGCGTTTGCGTCGAATAAGCGCATCGATACTCCAATCGCCGCCGCCCTTTGCGGCCATGTATAGAAAGATGAAACAGAACAGAACGGCTGGCATTCCCTGGTTCTGAACGGGCCAGTGGCCATTCGGAAAGTGAAACTGCCAATATGCGACGGCCATCATGCCGGACAGGATAAATGCGACCGGCCGGGTGAAGAGACCGAGCATGATCAAGATGCCGCCAAAGAACTCAAGCACGCCGCCGATGCCTGTCTGAGACATTAATCGAACCCTTTCCCCGCCCGGCATCCCGCCAAACCAGCCAAACAGGATCAGGCCTCCAGCCTGAATGAACAAGAAACCCGCTACGACACGAAGCAGAAAGAAAGTTAGCTGTACGGCACGGTTCATGTCGTTTAATCGCCTCCTATTTCTACTTCACAGAGCCCATGTTTGGTCGCGACTGATACAAACGGCCGGGTGGCCTACTTAGTAGCGCGCTTCATCGCGCCTGCTTCATTCTCGGCGATTCGGGCCTTGACGAGCTTCCTCACGAGTCCGGCCGGAAGCGGCTTGTTTGCCGGGAAACGGATAGTGCCCTTGGAGGTGTCGTAGCGCTTGAGTTCCTCCTTGTGCGCATCCATCACGGCCGCGCCGGGGAAAATACTGCAGTGGTCCTTGAACGCCGCGAAGCCAATCACCATACCGTGGTGTTTGTACATGGGCATCTGGTAGCTGATACTTTCGGAAGCCATGGGTGCAGCGGCTTTGATCGTCTTGCGCAGTTTCTCGAGCGTGGCGCGCACTTCTTTCGGCACGCCCGCAAGGTACTCGTTCACGTCTCTTGCCGGAGCGCTCTTCGCGCTCGTATTTCTTTTCTTCATCTCTTTTCTCCTTTTCGCAAGGGAATAAGCGCGCGCAACCGCGCATCACGCCCGTAAAGCCCGCCCCAGATCAGTATGCCGAGATAGATCGGGAAGAGCGTGTGCGTGAAAAGCGGATCGCCGACGCGCACGTGCGTGGCGACGGCGCCACCAAGATAACCTGTCAGCAAGATCGCGCCGAGAACGGATGTAGCCGGGATCACGTAGATGATCGTACAGGCGAGCAAGACTATCCCCATGCCGAAAATAGTGCTTTCGGGATATCCGAGCTTAACGGTGGCCTCCACCACGGGCGCTGGTTTTACGAATTTCATGATGGCGTCCAGGAGCAGGAACAATACTGGCAGGGCGCTAATAATACGTCCGGCCCAGAGCGCCTTCTTTGAGACGACGTTGGCTCGAGTGGCTGATTGCATGGATTTTCTCCCAGCAAAATTCCCCGAATTTGATTTGCCCTACGAAACGGATCTTAGGCTCCGTAGGAGCGTAATGTTTATAGTTCCAGGCTGTCGGAGCGGTTTGGTAGCTCCGTAGGAGCGAAATGTAGAGATTTGTGATCACACGGAAAGCATCACGACATTTCGCTCCTTCGGAGCTTGGATGTCCAGAGGCTTGGTATCTATAAACATTTCGTCCCTACGGGACTTTTCATTTCCAGCAAAGTCCTGTTGCGTCAGGTGGCCTGCTCGCAGTTAACCATCCACGGAATCCCGAATCGATCTACGCACATGCCGAAGCCCGGCGACCAGAACGTCTGTTGAAACGGCATCTGCACGGTTCCGTTCTCTGCCAGGGCATTAAAGACGCGCTCGCCTTCGGCGATGTCTTTCAAATGGATCGACACATTCATGCCTTTTGGCTGTTGGTAACGGCCAGGCGGAGAATCAGCTCCCATCAGTAGTTCGTCGCCGACGCTCAGCGTTGCGTGCATGATTAGTTTGTGCGCTTCAGCGGGAAATTGGTCAGCGCCAGGCATTTCGCCCCAGGTCATGCTGAAGGTGATTTTGCCGCCCAGGACTTGTTCGTAGAATTTGAAAGCCTCTTCGCATTGGCCGTCAAAATTAACATACGGATTCAATTGCATGTTGCACTCCTTTTCAAGTGCCTTAGGCACGTGATATTTATAGAAACTTGGCAACTACCTTCATTCTTCGCAGGGGAGCGAAATGCATTTCGCTCCCCTGCGAACGCAACCATTTCGTTGTGCGAAGCTATAAATATTTCGCCGCTACGCGGCTTGCTCGTATGCTTGCTTCAACTTGCTTATATCAATCTTTTTCATTTGCAGCATTGCTTTCATGACTCTTTGCGATTTCTCGGCGTCTTTGTCCTTGAACAGTTCAATTAAGATAGTGGGAACGACTTGCCACGACAGACCATATTTGTCTTTCAGCCAACCGCACATGCTCTCTTGTCCACCGTCCGCGGTGAGCTTTTCCCAGAAATAATCCACCTCTTCCTGCGTCGCGCAGTTCACCACGAAAGATATGGCTTCCGTGAATTTGAAATGTGGGCCGCCATTTAATGCCACGAATTCCTGCCCCTCGAGCTGGAATTCCACGGTCATTACCGACCCCTTGGGTCCAGGCCCTACTTCTCCATATCGAAGCACGCTCAGGATCTTTGAATTCTTGAAAATCGAGATGTAAAAATTCGCCGCCTCTTCGGCTTTGTCGTCGTACCACAAGAACGGTGTGATCCTTTGCATCGTGTCTCCTTTCAATCTTTTCCTCTCGGTTTTCACTCCGTTAGGAGTGAGACGTCTGTAGATAGGAGCCTAATCCCGGCACGACTCCGTTCGGAGGAGCGGAATTCAATTAGAACTTCGCCACTCCAGAACCATTCCGCTCCTCCGAACGGAGCCGAAAGGGTTTTTGGCGGCTCGGTCTATGAACATGCCACCCCCTAACGGGGTGAAAGTCTCGATCGGCCCGAGCTTGGCCCTCAACCTTATTGGCTCTCTACTATCAGTCGAGCGGGGGGAAGCGAGATCGACAAGCTCGGGATCTTTTTTCGGAAATAGCTTGCCTCGCGCGCGATATCATGCGCATTAATTCGCCATCCTATAATAATGAAGCTGCTCTTCCAGGGAATGATCTGGGAGTCGCCTTCAGAATTCCACGAACTCTTCGGGGTAATGTGATAGATCAAGTTTCTCTTCGGCAGGTATGAGTCTGATGCCCCATTGTTGCATGGCTAACGCACCAAACAGAATCTCGATCGGCTTACCGTCTTCGTCCTTCCCGATGTCTTTTATCACCAGAGCGTAGGTCGAAACTGAGTGGCCTTCGATTTCAGCGTGGAGAACCGCCTCAGTGTTTGTCTCCTTAACGCCTCCACCGAGCGCGGTTCGAATTGTGCGCGGTGTCGAAGATGTTGGTAAAAGTTCAGCCACGGATGGAATCACATAGGTATTTCGCGCGCCTGAGTCGAAGAGGGTCCAACACTTTCGTCCATCAACAGCAATCATTTGTCTAATTCTTTCCATGAGACCAACTCTAGAGATGCCCAGAGTCGCCCGTCAAGGGACGCTGCGCCGGACGTCCGTGATTTCTTTCAACGAGCTGGAGATTCAAACAGAGTCCGCGGAGCGGACGGTAGCATAAAGCCTGGGGCGTCAGCCCCAGGACGAGTCACGCCATGACTCGTGAGCCCGCGAACGCGGGCGACAGCGGAAGCGTGAATCGCGCTCAAGCTCGTCGTCGTTTCATCATTGGAAGCGCGCGCTCTGTCGCCCGCTCCGCAGGCTGACAACCATGCTACTCAAGGGCGCACGCCTGCAAAGCCGGGAATTGCTCCGCGCGCGGCGTTCTTGTAAACAATGCCGCCCTTCATCACAAACACAACGCGCCGAACAGCGGTGATGTCTTTCAACGGATCGCCGTCAAGCCCAATGATGTCCGCTTGCAGACCGGGTGCGATCGAGCCGATATGATCAGACAAACCCATCGCTTCCGCCCCCAGCGAGTTGGCCGAGACCATCGCCGCCATTGGGTCCACTCCGCCATCGCGCACGCGATCAATGAACTCCTCAGCGTTGCGCCCGTGCGCGCCCGCCACGGCGTCCGTGCCGAAAACAATTTTCAGTCCCGGAATTTTCGATGCGCGTTTGACCAGGTCGTGGTTCATCGGCAGGATCTTCTCCATCGCTGCAAAACCTTCGGCGGTGTAGCCAGGTGTGCCGAGATACCTCTCCTTGTTTAGCAGGTAGTTCTCGATCACCAAGCCGGCCTGGGGATCCAGATACGTGCCCTTCTCGGCCATCAACTTCAGATCGTCGTCCGTCGCCATCGTGCCGTGCTCAATCTCCGTGCAGCCGGCCAAAGTTGCAGCCCGCACCGCATTCTTGTAAGCGTGCACGAGTGTGCGCAATCCCTGCTTCTTAGCTTCATCGCAGGCCGCGTTCAATTGCTCCTGTGAAAGCGTCATCCCCCCGCCCTGGCGGATGCTCTGCGACGCGAAGATCTTGATCAGGTCCGCGCCGGCTTCCCTCTGTTTGTGGACGAACGCGCGAATCTGATCCGGTGTCCCGGTTTGCTCGCCGCGTCCCATCAGCGGCTCGACGGCTGTGAGTACGCGCGGGCCCGGCAGCA
>WNGK01009402.1_pt1 | contig 13905 bp, 11 predicted proteins | sample 5400601 | NCBI WGS metagenome assembly WNGK01 (sample SAMN13153376, study PRJNA577476) | soil metagenome | isolation source: 60 cm soil or saprolite under Garry oak tree replicate 1 | place: USA:California | collected 2016-06-15 | reverse complement strand
CCGCTCTCCGCGACCTGTCCTCCGCCCGTAAACATGATAGCCTTGCGCCGGCTGGCAGAGGCCCAGACGCCGATCACGGAGCGGGGGTCAGCTGGATTGGTAGGATTAGAGCCATCCCGCGTGAGATGGGTCTTGGGCACCTGGATCGCGATGGTGTGAACGTTGAGTCCCTGGGTCCCATTGACTCCCGGGGCAGCAGGACTGGGAATGAGATGCAGATTTTGGAAGGGGCGCAAGTCGGCGAGGTCGAAGATCGAACCCAGGTCCACATAGAACCCCTCGGCCCGTTGCCCGGCGAAAACAACTTCGCCGCTCGAAAGTGTATGAACAGCTTGCCCAGCCAGGGTCGCATAATTGGGCGTGGACCGGGGGCCGATGTTACAAGGCGGACAAGCCAGATTCTTTCCCAGGACGGTCGAGTGACCACTCGCGTTCACCTTCGTCACAGAATAGAACTGTGGCCTGTTCCAATTGGGGCTATTGATCGAGGTGATCTGACCGGTATTGTACAGGAAGGTGTTGGGATTGCGGGTTTGCGTTTGAAAACGGAACTGGTAAGTGATCTCGGCTTTTCCGTCCCCGTCATTGTCGACTTTGATCTCGTAGAGGACATCATCGCCGAACTCAAAGAAGTTTGGGCCGCCAGGTGGCTCCTCCAAGGGAACATAGTTACTGATCAGGGTTACCGTGTCTGGTTGGTCCGTGCTGACAAAGGCGTACGTGTCAGTACTATCAGCTACCGGATCTTTGGAAATTTCGGGCGCTTCACGATGGGATGACATTGCTCCCCCACCAGCACACCGACCTCACCCTTTGCGAGATCGCGTACGTAGGCCAGCATGGGCCCGGAAAGCGAGGCCGCGGAAAGCTCCGTTGTCGAAGCGTTTGCCGGGGCAGCCAGTGCAGCCAGCCGGGGTGCGGACGTGAATCCGGTTGCCAGCATGCCAACCGTGGCCGCACCTATAGATGTCGTTTTGAGTAACCTGCGTCGTGTCACTTTTGCCATCTTAGATTCCTTTCATTGGGATTCACTTGATCCGTGTGATAGCGGACAATCACTGCTCTGTCTCCGTTGATCCTTTGCTCATCGAAGCATAATTGTTGCAAGAAAACTCACTGTTGTTAGGAGGTCTCCTGGCTCTGAAAGCTCTTTGAGGCCTATGAATACATTGATCCGTTTTTCTTGCAAAAATTACAACAGGTGTAGGGAAAGCATCAGGTGAGTTGATCTGCCGGTCACCAGGCGCACAGCTAGAATAAGTTGATTCTCTTCCCTCTCACGAGGGTCAATGCGTGGCATCAGATCAAAGCGCCTTATTCCCCCCATGACGCCGTAATCATCAACGGACTTCTATATGTTTAGACATACGAGCGCGGACCAAAGATAGATCATTGCTTGTGGGTGAGCGTCATATTATTGCGGCGAGCCCGATCAGAGCGAGGACAAGCCATCGCCCCTACTATGGACGATGTGGGAACCACAAATTATGTAGCCCTGATTTATTCTTTCCTTCGTTTGGCCATGTCTTCTTCTGTCGTCCCGGTTGTTACTAATTCGTACAAAACGGCGTGGCCGACCTTGGGACGCAGGACACGCCCGAGGCGTTGAATATATTCGCGTTTTGTGCTATTGCCGCTGACGATAATTGCCACACGGCAATCGGGTACATCGACCCCTTCATTCAGGACGCGCCCGGTGACAAGTTTTGTGTACTGGCCGCTGCGAAAGTGATCCAGGATGGTCCGGCGTTCCTCGGATGGTGTTTTATAGGTGTTATGTAGGGTCTAACTCAAATCATAAGGGTGCTGCATAACACGCCTTACAGATTGGTATCATGAAAGAACACATGTCCTTTCACTAGATCGATAAATTGGCCGATAGGACACATTACCCAGTGTGTGCCCCATCGGAATCAAAACGTATGACCAGAGCCCTGCGCTAAGCTTAAGACCTATGCACCTCCCAAACCTCGACGTAGACCAAACAGGGCATCCAAGAGTAGGAAGCGACGTTTCTAACTCGTTCAGTATTAGCCGACCGCGCTTGCTCCGACCTACCAACCCCTTACTTCCTCCGGAGCTGGCAAGTGTTCCTCCATCACAACCTTTTACTGGTATGAAGGAGTGAAAATATAAAAGATACTGATCTGTTTACAACAGATGTGTACAGATGCACACAGATGCACGCACACATGTACATGCAGATGCACACAGATGTAATTACAGTTGTAACATAATAAGTTAATAAAAGCCCAAAAGTACTGATATACTTGATCTTTGGCATAGATGAATTTATCTTAAACAGAGATGATCCATCACGAATGATAAAAGTAAGGGGCTAAACCATGTCCGTCACACTGGAGTGGGTACGAATGCCAAATGGGGTATACTTTCGCACAATTTGCCAAAACGGCATTCCTCTCCCTGAACCAACACGATATCTGCTTCGATATGTGCATCCTGGCGCTCGATCTCCTCAAACGTCTCGATCCTACGGACAATGGCTCCTGCCTTTTTTCAAATGGCTTGACCAACAAGGTCTCGCCCTTGCAGATATCACCCGCATGGATCTTGATCGCTTTCGCAACGATCTGACGATTCCCAATTTCTCCGTGCAATCGGTGCTCCGCAAGGGAACGAACTCCGCAAACTCGACAGTATATCATGTACTCAAGACAACAATCCGTTTCCTCCAATGGGCAATGGGGCCGGATGACACCCAACCGCTGCTTCGTCGCGGTCATGGGCACTTCAGGTCACGAACACGGGTTGTGCTCTCTCACTTAATGGGTGAGGATATGAGTTCCTTCACAAAGCATCTTCGATCTCGTCAGAAACGCATCCTTCCGAAATTTCTCAGCCAGTCGCAGCTAGACACCTGTCGGACATGGATTATGGAAACCTACGCGTTCGATCCACTCCTTCAACTTCGCAACCGCGCGCTCTTTGAGGTGATGTGGGATGGAGCACTACGCAGAGGAGCAGTACTCGGCTTACACACAAAAAACATCCAGTGGTTGGAACGGTCAATTCTTGTTTCCTTTGACGAACAGGACTACCGGGACGCCTGGTTTTCCAAGATCAGTAATTATCGGTATGCTAAAACTGGGGAGTATATGGTGATTATCGCAGACCAGACCCTTCAGTGGCTCGACCGTTACCGGCAAGAGGCGCGGCCCGTTGAAGCTCTACGCCTTGGTCATGGTATCTTCTTCTGTGAACATGCGGTGCATGGTGACGACCACGGGCAGCCTCTCAGCCTTGAAACGCTCCTCTATTTTTTCGAATCGATGTCTAAACCTGTGAATAAAGGGGGAACTGGCATTTATGTCACTCCTCATACATTACGACACACCTGGGCAGCTATGGCGGAGGAAGATGGCCTCCCACGCGAGACCATTCAGCATCATTTGGGTCATGCTCACCTCGCTACCACTGAGATTTATAGTCACCTGTCTCCAGAGAGAATCCGTGAGGATTTGAAGCGGTGGAGGCAAGATCATCCAGAACGCTATGAAGGAATGAAACAATGAGAGAGTTTTCCTGTCGTGATAATCGGGTAGTTACAGTGGTAGACGAGGATCACTGGATCGTCCCCATGTGGGAGGGATCTCTGCCCAAGCAGTTGAAGATTGACTTTTCAGTTCTTCCGCACGAAGTCCGCTCATGGTGGTGCCCAGTACTTGAAAAGGCATACAAGAGTATCTCTTTGGCCGGAGCCAGGGGAATCTGGAACGCAGCGAAGTGGCTTTCACGGTTCCTCCGTGAGCACGACATGGTGACCACTGATTTGGATAGCCTCGATGAGGTTGATTGGGGAATCTACCTTGAATGGCTCAAGGAACAGAATTGCTCCCATGGGCGGCGCACACTATCTTATCATTACCGCAGGCAGATGATTGACTCACTGATAGAAGCAGCGAAGCAAGGTAGCATGCTGGGGCTTTCGGGGGTGTCCAGCGCGACTGTGGATCGATTGCAAATTGCGAGGAGGAATGCATTCAAAGAGTCGCGAGAAGTCATTCGTGAACATATTGAACAACGTGCCCTAACAGGTGAGCAGTACACAGAACTCTATACAATGATGTCAGAGGAATGGCAACGTTACCTCGACAGCAAGAACACTAGTACCATCAAGGTGAATCTCCCAGGATTAGTGGCGTGTTGGCTTGCATTTAATGATGGTGTCAGGTCTTCAGAGATCAACACGCTCAGTGTTGACGATATACTATTGGATGACATGTACAGCAAGCACCGATTACGCGCGCACGCGCCGAACAAGAATCCAGACATGGTGCCTATCGACGAGGATACACTCCCTCTGTTGCAAGCCATGATCGATGAAGGAGCCGCGGCGAGGATTGCACTCGGAACAAACCTCCTCTTTACTAGCGTTCAAGGGGAGCCTCGAGTGCTGACCACTCCTCTGCTCAATTACGCTGTGCGTCGAATGATCCGACAACAGGAATGCACAAGCTTGCCACCTGATCTCAAGCTACCTGACGGCCGTACAACGCTCGGTACCCACTTGACCTACACCATTCACAATCGCGAGCGCGTTAGGCGTATTATGCGGCACAAGTACGCTGAAACGACGGAGATGTTTTACAAAGCGCAGCAAAAATTAGTTGTCGCGGGGAACATCGCCAAGGCTCTACGCGCTGAGGCCCTCCGGCTTACCATGGCCTGCCAAAGACCTGTTTTTACTATAGCTGAACGACCCGAGCAGGTGGACATTCTTGGACGGAACCCGGATAATGCCGAGCTTGAATGGGGATCCTGTGGCCGCGATATCCAACTGCAAGGGACATGTCGTTCGGCAAAACACTGCTTTGAGTGCCCGCTCTTAGTACCATGGGTCAGCAAACGCCACAACTATGTCGCAGAACGCGACAAGTACCTGCGCCTGGCAGGCGCGACAGAGAATATCCGGGATCGCGAAAACCGGTTGTATCATGCCAATCTCGCAGAGGCGCATATTATCCTTATCGATAGACGTTTACGCTTATTAGAGGAGCAAACAGGTGATACTGGATCGGAAAGTACCCCCACAAGGCAAAGACGCCCCCGTCGAACAAGTCAGTCACCCGCACCGGAATAAACTGTTCCTCCATAGGGACTTTACGTTTGACGACGACGTGTGGGATTTACACTTTCGCGCCACTACCGCTGTGCGTCCAGGCGGTAGCAAGCTCTCATTTCGTGCATTCCCTCCCTCTGTGAAGGAAGACGTAAAAGAGTTCATTGCGCGTGATTGTTGGGGAGTTGGATTAAGCAACTGTTCAATACGAGGGATATTATCAATACTAAGAGGAGCAATAGCATTTCTTGAGCAACGCCTTGGAGATGATTTCTCTCCCGCAAGCCTCACGCGGCATGATGCAACAGCGATTGAAGAGTATTTCACCTACTTGAAAAACCAGTATAACCGACGATATTACATAGCATGCGTCGCCCAGTTTGCAGCATTCTTACGAGAACGACATGCGGGAGAACCCGCTGACTTTCGCCCCGACCCGCAAGCGATCCCCCTTACTGGGAACAAGGGGAGATCGTACAGCCAGGGGCTGGAACAGGTGATACCCGACGAGGTGAGTAAAGCCTTGATGGAGGCAATATACCAGCACAACCTCGTTCTTGAAGAGAGAGCGAAAATTTCCTCCACTGAGCGGCTGAGTACTGATCATCTCTACCTTGTTGTTCTCATGCTCCTTCTTTTCAGTGGAAAACGTGTTTCAGAGGTATTGTTATTGAGGCGGGAATGCCTGAGGGAGCCAACGGTTGAGGAGGTGGCAGAGACAGGGACCGGCATCTGGCTGGCGTATCAAAATACAAAAGCTCATTTAAGGCAAAAAGAAATTTTCATCACCGAGCCTGCTGCACAGCTTGTCCGCGAACATGTGGCACGCGTCCAGGAATGGACCAAGGACCTTGCTCGAGAAAGTAAGCTAGATAAACTTTTTCTGACCAATTGGCTGGCTGGAGGAAAAGGCGAAGGAAATGTTCGAGTTCCAAATCGGGATTCCTTCGCGTCATGGCTCAGTGGCAGTACAACCGAGGATGGGGAGATTCTCCGCGCGGGCTTTATCCATAGCTACAACATTAAATACCAAGGAGAATACTACTATATTAACCCCCACCAGACGCGGCACACATTAGCCCACAAAGCGTACCTGGGTGGCGCTTCATACGTTGTGGTAGGCGATCACCTTGACCACGCAAGGACAACAGAAGGCCTCAGTCCAATGACAGATGTCTACCTCCACGGCCACGAAAAAGACGTACAACTCATTCGTGATATGCATGAGCGCCGGGTACTAACTGGAAAAGCCCTTCCAGTCCTCAACAACCGATCAGTGGCCGTTCGCCATCTCGATCCATCCGATGTTGCCATCTGGCGAGAGCAGGGGATGGTCGTGCATCCCACTCACTACGGACATTGAATTCTTCCAGAAACTAGCGGACCGTGTGTCTGCGGTGACCCGTGCTGGATCGGACCCAAAGGAGACGGTTGTGATTATGCACTCTACACTCCAGAGAGCAAGGAAGCCCTTTTGGAAGACCGGATACTCCTTCTTCAACAGATTAGGGACCTCGAAAAGAGCAGCCCCAGGCACCCACGCCTGGGGCAATGGAGGGCAAGGATCGAGAGGCTGAACCAGGTGCTGAGCGAGATCACCGATGCGGAGAAACGAGCCGCTAGTGGCGCGCCACCTGATCATCCACGACATGGGCTGGTGCCACAGGACCCACAATTTGAACCACAGCAACCACAAATTCCTGCAAAGCCTCACCCACGTCGAAAATCAGGCACTGCGGGTGCTTCCAATCCCAAGCGCATTTCTGAGCCGATCCAGGAGTTGGATGTCACAATTTTCACGCAAGCAGACACAATCCTGAAGGAGCTTGAAAGAAGGAGGGTTCCAATGCCTATTCGAGCGCTTGCACAACGTCTTGGCGTGAAAACGCACACACTGTACAACTGCGCCCCTATCTGCGATCGTTTGGCACATCGTAACAGCTCAGGAGGGGTTGCGTAAGCTGATAGAATGAAGGACATGAAAGCAGAGGAACGGATTGCCCAACTGGAAGCGGAAGTGGCCACGTTGCGAGAACAGTTAGCCCAGGCTTTGGCAAGAATCCACGAACTGGAAGGGCAACAGAGCAAAGATAGCCATAACAGCCATCAGCCGCCTTCGCGCACGCAGCCGTGGCGCAAGAGGTACAACCAGCGCAAAGCCAGTGGCAAGGCCAGCGGAGGGCAAGCAGGACATACAGGGCACAGCTTGGCGCTGGTGGAGTCGCCCGAGAGGGTCGTCACGCATCGGCCGACGCGCTGTGGTGGTTGCCAGCAGTCCTTGGAGGGGGTGCCAGGAGCCGTAGTCGAGCGCCGCCAAGTGCAGGATCTGCCATCGCTGCAGTTAGTGGTGTGTGAACATCAGGTGGAAGAACTGTGTTGCCCGCAGTGTCAGCAGGTCAGCCGAGGCAGCTTTCCAACGGAGGTGTCAGCCCCGACGCAGTATGGACCGGGAGTGCGGGCCCTGGCGGTCTATCTGCAGCAGTATCAGCTCGTGCCTTTGGAACGCACGGCAGAACTGCTCTCTGACCTGTATGGATGTACCCTCTCGCAAGGGAGCGTGGTCAGTTGGGTGCAAGACGCCTCGCAGCGATTGGAGCCGACGGTGAGGCAGATTGGTCAGTGGATCGCCAACGGTCCCTTGCAACACGCTGACGAGACGGGCATCCGACTGGGAGGCAAACTGCAGTGGCTGCATGTCAATAGTACGCGCTTCCTCACGCATCTGGCCTGGCACGCCAAGCGGGGCAAAGAGGCACTGCAAGCCATTGGCATCTGGCCCCAGTTCCGCGGGCGAGCCATGCATGATCGCTGGTCCAGCTATAACCGCTACGACTGTCAGCACAGCCTCTGTGGAGCGCATATAGGACGCGAATTGACCTTTCTGGAAGAGCACGAGCAGCAAGTGTGGGCCGGGCAGATGGGTGAACTGCTGTTGGACATGCATACGGCGGCCCAGGAGTGGCGCGCCCGTGGAGCCAGCCAGGTACCTGCCTTGGAACGCCAAGCCTGGCTCGCCCAGTATTTCGAGATCCTGGCCAGTGGCTTTGCTGCCCAGCCCCCGCCTTGCATCGAGGACGTGCCCAAACGAGGTGGACGGCGCAAGCAGAGTGCCGCCAAGAATCTGCTTGATGACTTGTTGCGGCGGGCCGAGCAGGTGCTGGCCTTTCTCGAGGACCTCTCTCTGCCATTTACCAACAATCAGGCCGAGCGGGATCTGCGGATGGCGAAAGTCCAGCAAAAGATCGCAGGCACCTTTCGCAGCGAGGAGGGGCTGACGGCCTTTTGTCGCATTCGCAGCTATCTCTCGACGATGCGCAAGCAGGGTCATGGTATGCTCGCCGCCTTGGCTGCGGTCTTTGCCGGTCAGCCTTTCCCCATCGCATGGGGCTTCTGAGCTGTTACGGCACATCATAACAGACAATGCCCAGTGTCGATGCAGGAGGTCATGGAGGCGCAGCTAAAAGAGCTACAAACGTTGAAAAAGACAGCAACTCCTCCAGAATTCGCGGAGCAATGCGGCTTCTCAAGGGTAAAGTTATCCAGGCATTACCCGGAGTGGCAACAGAAGTTGGCAGACCACAATCTCGAAGTGCTAAATGAACGTCTTCGCGATCTGGCTGAACAGCACTTGCGCGATTTAATAGCTGCTCAAACATGCGAGCCATTACGAGATTTTGCCAAACATATTGGTACAGGTGCAGGATTTTTTAGAAAGCGCTGCCCAGACATTGCCCAGAGAGTTTTGCAGCACAATAGAGAACTTGGTTTGCGAGGTTCCCTCAATCATGCGTCTAAAGAGCAACGCAAAGCTCATATCTATAAGCGGTGGAATGAGACGGGTGAGTCTGAGAGAGACTTTACTTTAACTGAACTCGCCAAATACTGTTCGGTCGACCCTGATACAATACGTACGCTCTGCCCTGAACTTCTTCTACAACTCCGTAAGCCAGGGGAATGGATAAAAAAGAGGATAAATGCAGCTCTTGCCCTGGCTTTTGCTGAGATCGAAACGAGCGGTGAAGTAAAAACTATCATTGATTTTGCGACCGCAGCTGAAATCTCCCCGTCCAGGCTATCTGAAAACTATGGCCAATGGGTAGTTCGGTTAGATGAGCACAATCGTACAATGAGAGAAGCAAAACTGCAGTCAACCTGATCCCGTTTGGAACACTCTAGAGCTGTATGGACCCTCAAGAAATTTGCCGAAGAGACGGGGATTTGCACCGAAATGCTTAGGAAGAACCACCCGAATCGGTACCACCTTCTGCCGGAAGAGGCAACCAAATGCTACCGTGAAGTAGTGGGGGCACTCGACCAGATGTTAGGAGAGGCGCATCAGCCACTGAGATTCTTGACATTTCCTAAAGCCGCCCAAAAACCGGCAAGAGTGCATAAGGCCCAATATTAGCGACACTTTTCGAGCACATAAAGTCGTATTGTAGAGTGTAATAAAACAATCTCTAGCCAGCGGTTGAAGATGTATGGAGGGGTTAATGTCTGAGGACAATGCCCAGCATTCTCTATTCTTGAAAAATACTTCTCTGATGTGACAGAACAATCACGTAATGTAAGTAGACACCAAGGAGTTGTAAATGATGGCTAATCACCGAGTAATTGATGGAAAGAATACGCGTCAAAGGCTGCAAGACGAATTTCAAAACCTACTCGATTCAGGGGAACGTATCACCGTTGTCGAATTTGCCCACCGCGCTGGAATTTCTTCCAACACTCTCAATCATCGGTACCGGGATTGGGCAGAGAAACTCCGAAAGCTGCGAGATGAAGGAAGGTCAAAGCCAAGAAAGCGGTCTCCAGTTACCCGAAGCCGGGAGCAAATCCAGGGGTTGGATCAAGCAGAAGATGTCATTACATTACTACGTCAGCGGGTCAGCGACCTTTCAAGTCAACTGGAGACCCTCAATAAGAAATATGAGAAGCTAAAGCAGCGCATTCGTCAAGGTGAACTGGCGAAAGAACAAAATGAACGGTTTCGGGGGGTTTTGATAAGTTTACAGCAAGAAATCGTACGTTATATGACTCCCGAGCAAAGCAGTAGGTTACTCCTGATGATTGAAGAACATGCAGCTATTCCATTAAATGGCAATAGTTAACCGCCAAATATATGCACTTCATACACCGAATAAAACTTTCAGGAATCTCGAGAAAGTGCTTCACCGTTTGATGGATGAGAGTGTTGTTTGCTGGTCTATTTAGAAGTTTACGTTTTGGAGGGTGCAACGTGATGAATAAACTCAACAGAATGTAGGAGGCTATTTAGAAATATTAGCAATAGTTTTCCCATCCCTGCATCACCTCAATCACGATAACAGGTGTCCAGGAGACCGCGGTAGATGATAAAAATACTAAGGATGTGGGAAGAGCATTCAGAAATATTAGCACTAACTTTCCCATCCCTCCCATCCCTGGATCATCTGAATCACGACGACAGAGATTCTTTAGAACTGCTAGACTTCTATATAGAAGCTTGCATCGAGGCCTTCATCACAAATGAAGGTCATCTCGATCCAAGAGATATTATACTTTTATATATTTGTAAGCGTGACCTTTGGAGACCACATCATCAATGATTGCACGCCATTGGGCCATCCAAACTGGCTAATACTGCCTTGATTCCTTGCAAACTTTTGGGGGGGGAGGGTACGCTTAAAACAAGCATCGTTGCATCGGAAAGGCAGGAGGAGATGCCTGGCCCGAAACGATCTCGCAGAGAGCGCACCGAGGAGTGGGCGACAATTCAGCAGTGGACGCTGTGGCCTGAGCAAGAGTTGTACGAACAAATTCGCCCCATCGTCCTGTTCCATGAAACCGCAGGGGAGCGAGCCAAAGAAATCGATGTCCCCCAACGCACCTTGTCCCGAAAAGCCGCTGCTTTTGAACGCGATGGAATGGCGAGCCTGTTCCCCTCTGGGGAGCAAGGCGGGGAAAGAGAAACAGGCAAAACCCTGCCGGAAGATGTCCGCCAACTCATTGTGGACCTGCACACTGAAGCGCCTTTCATGTCCTGGCGAGAAATTGCCGAGATTTGTTACATCCGCACAGGTCGCAAGCCTAACCATCACAGCATCAAACGCATCGCCTCCACAGGCCCGCCGCCATCACTCAAAGCGAGACGCTACCAACCCTGGCATCTGATTGCTGACTCGGCAGAACGCAAACTGGCGGCGATCCGGTTACACGCCGAGGGATGGTCCATCACAAGTATTGCCTCCTACCTCGAATGCACCCGTCACACGATCTACGACACCCTCAAGCGATGGACAGATGAGGGGGTAGCGGGCTTAGATGAGAAGCCCAAGACCAACAAGGGGGTCCGCAAAACCACGCTCCAGGTCCGCAACGAGATTCGCAAACTTCAAGAGAATCCGCTGCTGGGGGAGTATCGTGTTCATACCGCGCTCTTGCGCATGGGCATCGAAGTCAGCCCGGCAACGTGTGGCCGTATCATGGCAGCGAATCGGCAACTCTACGGCCTTGAGAAGCCGAAGCGCCAACCACGCGCCAAGCTAGAAATGCCGTTTAAAGCAACGAGGCGTCACGAGTATTGGAGTTGTGATATCAGATATATCGAAGAACACTTACTTCCTGATCCCCGCCCTGTCTATGTCATTACCGTGTTTGAAAATTTTAGCCGTGCGGTCCTTTCATCGGCTATCAGCGCCTCACAGACTGGGTGGGACTACCTCGCCGTTCTCGTCGACGCGATTCGCCGCTACGGGGCACCAGAAGCTCTGGTCACTGATGGGGGAGGCCAGTTCCGATCAAACGTCGCTCTCCAACTGTATGACATGCTGGGAATTCGGAAAGAGCAGATTGATCCGGGCGAGCCGTGGGAAAATTATGCTGAAACCTTGTTCTCGATCCAGCGGAGGCTCGCCGACCACGCATTCTCCAATGCGCGTACCTGGCCGGAGATCCAGCAGGCGCATCAAACGTGGTGGCACAACTACAATGTGGAGAATCACTACGCCCATCGGGAGCGCCAGGACGGGCGACACTCGCCGTCTGCGGTGTTGCGTGGAATGTTGGGTCGCACCATTCCCGAAGAGGTGCTTTCGCGGGCCTTGTACGCGACCCAGTTTACGCGCCAGATTGATCGCCATGGCTATGTCAGGTTCAAGCACTGGAAATTCTTCGGGGAAAATGGGCTAGCCGCCGGAGAAGAGGTTTCTGTGTGGGTGTATGAGGACACGCTGAAAATTGAGCACCAGGCCACAACCCTCTCACTCTATTCGGTTCGCCTTTCGTCTGATCAGCAGATCACGGAGGTGAAGAATGCGCGCCGTCTGAAGACGCACTTTCGCAGTCCACAACTGGACCTGTGGCAGCTTTCTGATACGGAGTGGCTCTTAGCTTTGCGGCGGCCAGAGCCAGTTGCACGCAAGAAACCGGTAAAACTGGTTCCTCTTGCGCAACAACTCCCGTTGCCTTTGTTTGGCGCGACCGGATAACAAGAAAAGATGCAAGACCCTTTTGAAGGGATCTTGCTCCGAGCCCTGGAAAAGGCAGGACATCCAGGGCTCATTGCTTCTGGGTGCTTTAGAAAGAAACCATCATGGTCAGGGGACGCACGCGCAAGGCCACCGGAGTAACCATTGCCGCTTGCTGGATGGTTAATCCCATCTGTGAGAAAAACGCCTGGTATTTTGCCACCCAGGCGGGAACGTGATCAGACGAAGGATCGTCCAGGCTCACCTTCGCCTCACCGGTCAGGATAAAGGAGTCGGCACCACTCAGGTCGAGATTAAAATGCAGGCCCACTTTTGGATTCTGCCGAAGGTATTGCCACCGTCGGTCACGATCCTCCTCATCTGCGCTGTAGAGGAGAAAGGTGGATTGCGCCTCATCCCACAGAAACGCGACCGGGAGGGTGTGCGGCGCCCCGGTCGCATCAACGGTGATGAGCCAGAGAAACAGTTCCTCGCGCAGGCGGCGAAGGATCTTCTCCCCAGCAGGAGTCGAAGGATCGGGAGACTGAAAAGGGACCTCGCGATGATGAGGGAGGCGTCCGCGGTCGGGTGTCGAGGGATCAGAAGAGTGAGAAGACATAGTGTTCCTTTCGTTTGTTTCTTTGCAGTCAACAAATGCCCTTTCCTAAACGCAGGAAAGGCTGCATTAAGTATAACCGGAACTCGTTCGTAATGCAAGAATTCTTGCTTTATCAGGCGACACAAGGTATACTGGTGGTATGAAGACACCTCGTTCGAACGCGCCACTCGCCATACCGACAGGCGATGGGAGAGATGCGGTGCGCCGCCGACCAGGTGGTCGGAGTGCTCGCGTGCAGGTTGCTGTGTTTGAAGCAACCATTCAGCTTTTAGAGGAAAGGGGATATGAAGGGCTCAGCATCGCCTCTATTGCTGAGCGTGCTGGTGTCCACGAAACCTCCCTCTACCGCCGCTGGACAACGAAAGAGCAATTGATCCTTGAGGCAATCGATCGTCGGGTGGCACAAGAGATTCCTGTTCCTGACACCGGAGCGCTGCGCTCTGATCTCGTCGCGTTGTTGCGGTCTCTCCAGCTCTTTCTGCAATCGAGGGAAGGACAGGCCCTGTTTCAAACGGCAGTTGCGACGCTCCACGTGCCTGAGCTCCGTGCTTTCCGGCAGGAGCACTGGCGTCAGCGACGTGCTCACCTTCAGATCCTCTTTGAGCGTGCGATCGCGCGAGGGGAATTATCGCCACAGGTAGATTGCCAATTCCTCTTAGAAATGCTCAGTGGCATCATGTACATGCGCTTGTTTGTCGTCAATGAACCGGTTGATGAGATGTTACCCGAACGGGTCGTGGATCTCATCCTTTCAGGGG
>WNGK01006095.1_pt1 | contig 13910 bp, 10 predicted proteins | sample 5400601 | NCBI WGS metagenome assembly WNGK01 (sample SAMN13153376, study PRJNA577476) | soil metagenome | isolation source: 60 cm soil or saprolite under Garry oak tree replicate 1 | place: USA:California | collected 2016-06-15 | reverse complement strand
CCCACCGGGGCGCGCTGGCGGTCGGGGGGTGCACGGCGGCCGTGCTGGCGAGCGGGCTCAGCTTCGGCTATCCGAAGGGGCATGACGAGCTGTTCGCCGCGATCGCCCGCACGGGCATCATGGTCAGCGAATGCCCGCCCGAGCGCGCCCCGACCAGGCCAGGCTTCCTGGTGCGCAACCGGGTAATCGCGGCCCTGAGCCGCGGGACCGTCGTGGTCGAGGCCGCCCTGCGCAGCGGGGCGATCAATACGGCCCGGCACGCCCGCGAGCTGAACCGTCCGGTGATGGCCGTGCCGGGACCGATCACCTCCGAGCAGTCCGCCGGCTGTCACGAGCTGATCAGGGAGTCAGGCGGCACATGCGTGACGCGAGCCCGCCACGTCATCGAGATGATCGCCCCCTTGGGGGATGCTGAGCGGGGACCGGACCGCGAGCCGGCCGTTCCCGCCGACCATCTCGACCCGGTCACCGCGTCGGTTCTGCAGGCCGTCCTGCGGCGAACCGGCCGCGGCCCAGCCACCATCGCCACGCTGGCCGGCGTGGACCTGGATACGGCGCTGCGCTGCCTCGGCCTGCTCGCCGCTGCGGGCCATGTCGAGCGCTGCGAGCAGGGCTGGCGTGCCCGGCAGGCCGGCTGAGTTCGGAGGCGGCGCCGGGCGGGTTGATGATGTCGCCGCGAATGCGGGCGCGCCGGGCCAGGTTCGCCGCCCGTCAGGCCGCAGACTGGTGGTGTGGGATCCTCCTCCGATCTGGCCGGGACGCTGCCGGCAGCGTTCGACGTGCTGCTCCGGGCGTTCGAGCGACATCTTGCCGCCGGGCGCGGCCTGTCCCCGCACACCGTCCGCGCCTATGCGGGCGACGCGCACTCGTTGCTGGCGCACATTGCCAGATGCGGGATCGAGGACGTCGCTGAGGTGGATATCTCGGTCATCCGGGCGTGGCTGGCGACTCAGCATTCGGCCGGGCACTCCCGGGCGACCATCGCCAGGCGGGCCGCGTCGGCGCGAGCGCTGACCGCGTTCGCGCATGAGCGCGGCATGCTGGCTACCGACCCGGGGGTTCTGCTCGGCACCCTGAAGACTAGGCGAGAGCTGCCCGAAGTCCTGGCGGTCGACGAGATGCTGGCTGTGCTGGGTGCGGGACGTGACCAGCCGCGAGAGGACGCTCCGCCCGCCCGGCCGGGCGGCAGAGGCCCGGGAGGTGCCCGGGGCAANNGCTCGGGACGCGTCGGCCCGGCTGACCCTGCGGTGGCGATCGACCTGCGCGACACGGCGATCATGGAACTCCTGTACGCCACCGGCGTCAGGGTCAGCGAGTTGTGCGGGCTAGACCTCGATGACGTCGACGAGAGCCGGCGGACGATCAGGGTGCTCGGCAAGGGCGCCAAGGAGCGCACGGTGCCCTTCGGCATCCCGGCTGGCCGGGCGATCAGCCGGTGGCGCGGTCTCGGCCGGGCCGTCCTGGCCTGCGATACGTCGGGGCCAGCGCTGTTTCTCGGCGCCCGGGGCGGGCGAATTGATCCGCGTACCGCCCGGCGCGTGGTGCACACCAGGATCGCTGCTGCCGGTTCGGTGCCCGACACCGGGCCGCATGGCCTCCGGCACACTGCCGCGACGCACCTGCTCGAAGGTGGCGCAGACCTGCGCAGCGTGCAGGAGCTGCTCGGGCACTCGTCGCTGGCTACGACGCAGATCTACACCCATGTCTCGATCGAGCGGCTGGTGTCGGCCTACCGGCAGGCACACCCGCGCGCCTGACACCGCGCCTGTCTTCAGGCCAGTGGAAAGTCGCCGGGCCGGGCCGGCTCGGGCAATCCCCCGCTGAGGCGGCCGAACCGTCGGGCAGGCGCGGCAGATCTGCTGGGATGTAGACTTCAGTTACGGTCCCGGTTAGTTCGCGTACGCGAGCATCTTCCGAGGCCGAAATTCGCGTGTCCGCTCGCCGCCCGGGAATGCGTCAGCGCTCCCGGCGGTACGTACCTCACCGGTCCGCGGGTCTACCCGCGGCGAGGTCGTACGGGCACCAGGACAAACCGATTGCGCTGTCGCCTTCGGGCAGGCGCACGACAGGAAAGGACACCGGCATGGCCCCGGTCGTCACCATGCGGCAGCTGCTGGAAAGCGGCGTCCACTTCGGGCACCAGACACGACGCTGGAACCCGAAGATGAAGCGATTCATCTTCACCGAGCGCAACGGCATTTACATCATCGACCTGCAGCAGTCGCTGCAGTTCATCGACCGCGCATACGAGTTCATCAAGGAGACAGTGGCGCACGGCGGCTCCGTGCTCTACGTCGGTACCAAGAAGCAGGCCCAGGAAGCGATCGCCGAGCAGGCACGCCGCGTCGGCATGCCGTTCGTGAATCAGCGCTGGCTGGGCGGCATGCTCACAAACTTCTCCACGGTCTACAAGCGGCTGCAGCGCCTCAAGGAGCTTGAGGAGATCGACTTCGACGACGTGTCGGGCTCGAACATGACCAAGAAGGAACTCCTCCATCTGAGGCGGGAGCGGGACAAGCTCGAGCGCTCGCTCGGCGGCATCAGGGACATGTCCAGGGTTCCCAGCGCCATCTGGGTGGTGGACACGAAGAAGGAGCACATCGCGATCAGCGAGGCGCGCAAGCTCGGCATCCCCGTGATCGCGATCCTCGACACTAACTGTGATCCCGACGAGGTGAACTACCCGATTCCGGGCAACGACGATGCTATCCGCAGCGTCGCGCTGCTGACCAGGGTCGTGGCCGACGCCGTGGCTGACGGGCTGATCGCCCGGGCCGGACGGGCCGCAGGCGAGGAAAAGCCGCAGGGTGACGGTCAGCTCGGCGCGGCCGAGCCGCTGGCCGAGTGGGAGCGGGAGCTGCTCGAGGGCCGGACCTTGAATGGCGCCCGCGAGGCCAACGGAACCGCTGCGGCTGCACCAGCCACAGGTGGCCAGGCCGCCAAGGCGGCGGCCACCGAAGCGGCCACCGAGGCACCAAGCACCGAGGCGGCGGCCACCAAGGCGGCGGTCACCGAAACGGTGGCCACCGAAGCGGCAGCCACCGAGGCGGCCACCACCGAGGCGGCCGCCGGCGAAACAGCCAGCGCCGAGCCAGCTACGACCGAGCCAGCTCCGACCGAGCCGGCTACGACCGAGCCGGCTACGACCGAGCCAGCTCCGAACGAGCGGGCTACGACCGAGCCGGCTCCGACCGAGCTGGCTCCGACCGAGCCAGCTCCGACCGAGCCGGCTACGACCGAGGCCGTCAGCGACCAGGCCTGACGGCCAGGTGCCAGCCGGGCGGTGCCAGGCCCGGCCACGCGCCGAGCCGCTCTGGCGCTGGCGCCGGCGCGGCCAGCCCGCGCCGCCGCGGAGCGTTGCAAGCGGCACGAAGAGAAGACTGCGAGAGATGAGGACATGGCGAACTACACCGCCGCAGATGTAAAGAAGATCCGCGACCTGACCGGCGCGGGAGTGATGGACTGCAAGAACGCCCTGGTCGAGGCCGACGGCGACTTCGACGCCGCGGTCGAGGCGCTGCGCGTCAAGGGTGCCAAGGACGTCGGCAAGCGGGCCGGCCGCACGGCGGCCAACGGCCTGGTCACCTCGGCCATGAGCGGGACGAGCGCCGGCGTGCTGGTCGAGCTCAACTGCGAGACTGACTTCGTCGCGAAGACCGACGTGTTCCAGCAGGTCGCCGCCGAGATCGCGCAGGCTGCCCTGCAGGCGGGAACGGCCGACCGGCTAGCCGTTCTGGCGCTGCCGGTCAAGGACGGCCAGACGGCACAGGAGCTGATCGAGACGGCCAGCGCCGCGCTGAAGGAGAAGCTGGAGCTTGGCCGGTTCGCCGCCTTCTCTGGCAGCTATATCGTCAGCTACCTGCACAAGTCCGACCCGAGCCTGCCGCCGACCCTCGGCGTCCTGGTCGACGTGGACGAGTCCGGCGCGGCCGTCGCGCTGGACGTCGCGCACCAGGTGGCCGCGATGCGGCCGCAGTACGTCAACAGGGACGAGGTGCCCGAGGACGTCGTGGCGAACGAGCGCCGGATCGCCGAGCAGGTTACCCGCGAAGAGGGAAAGCCCGAGCAGGCGATTCCGAAGATCGTGGAAGGCCGCCTGAATGCGTTCTTCAAGGACGTGGCACTGATGGAGCAGCCGTCGGTCCGTGACCCCAAGAAGTCCGTGAAGCAATTGCTTGCCGAGTCCGGGGCGACCGTACGTGGCTTCGCCAGGTTCCAGATCGGGCAGGCCAGTTGAGACGATGCCCGGCGGCCAGTGAGGCGAAGGGAGCCCGCATTGCCAGGTAGCACCTCGTCGTGGGACGGTGTGGCGGCGGGCGACGCTGAAATTGCCGCCGGGCACAGCTCTGAAGATATGGCCGGGCATCGATCGGAAGCTGCTGCCGCGCACCGTCCGGGTGACGAGCCGGATGCCGAGCGCCCGCGCTGGCAGCGGGTCGTGCTCAAGCTGTCCGGCGAGGCCTTCGCGGGCGGCGCGGCGCTCGGGATCGACCCTGATTCCGTCTCGCACTTCGCGCGCGAGATCAGGGACGCGACGCGGCTCGGCATCCAGGTCGCGGTCGTCGTTGGTGGCGGGAACATGTTCCGCGGGGCGGCCCTGCATGCGCGGGGTATCGACCGGGCGCGAGCCGACTACATGGGCATGCTCGGCACCGTGATCAACTGCCTGGCGCTCCAGGACGTGCTGGAGAAACTGGGCAACGAGACGCGAGTCCAGACCGCCATCACCATGGGCCAGGTGGCCGAGCCGTACATACCGAGGCGGGCGATCAGGCACCTCGAGAAGGGCCGGGTCGTCATCTTCGGCGCCGGCCTCGGCGCGCCGTTCTTCTCGACCGATACCTGCGCCGCGCAGCGGGCACTGGAAATCAACGCCGAGGCCGTCCTGAAGGGCACCCAGGTGGAGGGCGTGTACGACGCCGATCCGCGCAAGACTCCCGACGCCAACATGTTCCACCGGCTCGATTACGGCGAGGTTCTCCGCCGTGAGCTGAAGTTCATGGACGCTACGGCGGTTAGCCTGTGCATGGACAACGACCTGCCGATCGTGGTCTTCGACCTGATGGGTAAGGGCAATGTGGTGCGTGCGGTGCGCGGCGAGCGGATCGGCACGCTGGTAAGCAGGAACGGGCACGGCAGGCACGCGCCCTGAGCGGCCGCGCGGCGGCTTGTCCGGCGCGCGCGCTCCGACCGGAACTGAGGAGCCGCAATGATTGACGAGACCCTTTTCGAGGCCGAGGAAAAGATGGAAAAGGCCGTCGCGGTCGCGAAGGACGACTTCGCGAATATCAGGACCGGCCGCGCGCACCCGTCAATGTTCAGCAAGATCACGGTCGAGTACTACGGCACCCAGACCCCGGTAAACCAGCTGGCCTCATTCCACATGCCGGAGCCGAGGATGGTCGTGCTCCAGCCGTTCGACAAGGGGTCACTTGGCGCGATCGACAAGGCGATCCGCAACAGCGATCTCGGTGTCAACCCGACGAACGACGGCGCCATCATCCGGGTGGTCTTCCCTGAGCTTTCCGAGGAGCGGCGCAGGGACTACATCAAGGTCGCCCGGCACAAGGCCGAGGACAGCAGGGTGTCGATCAGGAACATCCGCAGGCACGCTAAGGACGCCATCGACAAGCTGGTGAAGAACGGCGACGAGGGCGAGGACGACGGCCACCGGGCTGAGGCCGAGCTCGACAAGCTCACCCACAACTACGTGGCCCAGGTAGACGAGGTGCTGAAGAACAAGGAAACTGAGCTGCTGGAGGTCTAGGCCCGGCACAGAGCCGAGGTCGACGCAAGGTATAGCTTTGCCCTCAAAGAGGAACATCTCGCTGACTCACGCGTTGCGACCAGGTAGCGGGAGCATGGCTAGCTGTTAGAACCTGCCGGTGCGGGCATGAGTGATCACGGCGACGGCCAGCCGATCGAGGGGAGGGCGGGCCGCGTGACCGAGCGGAAGACGATCAACACCGGCCGCAATCTCCCCGTTGCCATCGCCGTCGGACTCGGCCTGGGCGCCCTGGTCATCGTCACGCTGCTGACCGTCAAGGTCACGTTCCTGATTCTCGTCGCCGTGATCGTCGCCACGGCGATGTGGGAAATCGGCCGCGCGCTGACCACGCGCCACATCGGGATCTCGCTGATCCCGATCGCTGTCGGCGGAGCGCTGATGTTCGCCCTCGCCTACTGGCAGGGACCCAGGGCCGCGCTCGCCGCGCTGGCGGTCACGTTCATCGCCGTGGTCGCCTGGCGATTGCCCGGCGGGGCCGACGGTTACCTGCGCGACGTCACGGCCGGCATCTTCGTGCTGATCTACCTGCCGGCGATGGCGTCGTTCGTCGCGATGATGGTGGCCCAGCCGCACGGCGCGCACCGGGCGCTGCTCTTCGCGATCCTCACCGTATGCAGTGACTCCGGTGGTTACTTCGCCGGCATCCTGTTCGGCCGCCACCCGATGGCACCGACCATCAGCCCGAAGAAGACCTGGGAGGGCCTGGCCGGATCGGCCGTCTTGTGCCTGGCCGCCGGGGCGCTCGGGATGAGATTCCTGCTGCCCGGCACGGTCTGGCAGGGCCTGGTGCTCGGCGCCGCCGTCGTCGCAGCCGCGACCCTCGGCGACCTGGTCGAGTCGATGATCAAGCGTGACCTGGACACGAAGGACATGGGGTCGATTCTCCCCGGCCACGGCGGCGTACTTGACCGCATCGACGCCATGCTGATCGTCGCGCCCGTCTCGTGGCTGCTGATGACGATCTTCCTGTCCTGACTCCGGGCGGCCCGGCGGCAGGGACCGTCTGGCCGGCTAGCTGACCACCCAGCTGCGGCTCTGCGACGCCATCTGATTGACCAGGCTGGCCGCGCCGCGGCTCTGCGCGAGCAGCCGCTCCCGGTTCGAGATGGGGATCATCCACAGCCACCTGACCGGTTCTCCGGCCACGGTGAACCCCGCCAGGTCGGGCACCTCGGGGCCGAGCAGCCGGCCCGGGTTATCGAGGAACAGGATCGCCTCGTTGCCGTTGCCGAGCGGGAACGAGGACGGCTCGTGATACCAGCGGATGGTCTGGCCATGCTCGAGCCAGCTGACCTCACGCCACGGGTGCTGGGCCAGCCACAGGAAGATCCTGGCAGCCTGGTTGCTGGGCAGGGTCGTCGCGACCGCAAGCTCTATCCTGGCCCGGTCGGCGGCACCCGCGCCGGTCTGCTCGATGCCCGGCATTCGCTGGCAGCTCATCCCCACCGTGGTCAGCACGGTGTAAGTACGTCGTCCGACCGGCGGCCGCTCGGAGACGCCGACCAGCGGCTGGCGGGAACCCGACACGTCCCAGTACCTGGCCCCGGGACCGACCCTGGCCAGCAGATGGCCGAGCATGCCCTGCTGGAACTGCGCCCAGGCCTGCGGGTCGAGCCGCCACCGCCAGAAGTCCGATGCCTCGCTCACGCGCGGGCTGAGGCCCTCCATGGCGTCATCGAGTGACCAGCCGAACGGCGTCTGACCAATGACGTCCCGGCTGTAGCCGGGCATCCCCTTGGACATGTCCGACCAGCCGGGGATGACGGCCAGCAGCTCGCCGCTCTCATAGATCGCGACCCCGTCGCCCTCCTCGAACCAGATCACGCGCAGCGAGTCGGGGTCCAGCGGCGGGCGGCCCTCGGGATGCTTGGTGTAGCCATCGGGCATCTGCGGCGCCTGGCCCGCGTCGAGCAGAGCCAGGTCGATGTCGGCCGGCGCCTGGCGGTGATTGGCGAGCCACGTCGCGGCGATCGGATCGTTCGTGTCATGCATATACGCCGCGGTGGTCCAGCCGTCGTATTCGACCACGAGCCGCCTGCTGCCAAACGGGCTCTCGCTGTCCAGCAGCGTCGCAGGCCGACCGGGTTTGGCGGATATCCTGGGTTGGCCTGTCCTGCCGCGCATGGTCTGCATGGTAGGGAAATCTATCCGCATTCTGTGGATCACGCGGGAACTGTCCGGATACTGTGAGGGGTTTGCTTGGTGCTCGTCGAGATCGGGACACGCCGTTCTGCTCGGGTGCGGCCTGCTAGGCATCTGGCTGACCTCGATGGCGCGGGTCGGCGCGCCGCGGTGGTGGATCTCGGGCAGCCGGCCTACCGGGCTGACCAGCTGTCGCGGCACTATTTTGGCCGGCTGACCGAGTCGGCCGACGACATGACCGACCTGCCCGCCGGGGCGCGGGGCACCCTGGTCGAGGGGATGCTGCCGCGGCTGCTCACCACGACCCGCGAGCTAACCTGCGACCGCGGCCTGACCCGCAAGACGCTGTGGCGCGCGGCCGACGGCTCGTTCGTGGAGTCCGTGCTGATGCGCTATCCCGGCCGGGTGACCATGTGCGTCTCGTCGCAGGCGGGTTGCGGGATGGCATGCCCGTTCTGCGCCACCGGCCAGGCCGGGCTGACCAGGAACTTGTCGACCGGAGAGATCGTCACGCAGGTATTTAACGGGGCCCGCGGGCTGGCTCGAGGCGAGGTGGCCGGCGGCCCAGGGCGGATCTCCAATGTCGTGTTCATGGGCATGGGCGAGCCGCTAGCGAACTACAAGAACGTGCTGGCCGCCATCCGCCGCATCACCGACCCGGTCCCTGACGGGCTCGGCATCTCCCAGCGCGCGATCACTGTCTCCACGGTCGGCATGGTCCCGGCGATCAGGAAGCTCGCTGCCGAGGGGCTGTCGGTCAGGCTCGCGGTATCGCTGCACGCGCCCGATGACGAGTTGCGCGACGAACTGGTGCCGGTCAATCAGCGCTGGAAGGTCGCCGAGGTGCTCGACGCGGCGTGGGGGTACGCCGCCGCGACCGGGCGCCGGGTCTCGATCGAGTACGCGATGATCCGCGACATCAACGACCAGGCCTGGCGCGCCGACGCGCTGGCCAGGCTGCTGACCGGGCGGCTCGCGCACGTGAACCTGATACCGCTGAATCCGACGCCCGGCTCGAAGTGGACCGCGTCCGATCCGGGTGTTGCGGCCGAGTTCGAGGCTCGCCTCGCCGACCGGGGAGTCCCGGTGACCGTCCGGGATACGCGTGGCCGCGAGATCGACGGAGCCTGCGGCCAGCTGGCGGCCGCCGGCCGGGACGAGACGGCCTGATCGCGCCGTCCGGATCGTGGTGGCGTTGTCGTGGTGGCGTTGTCGAGGCGGTGTTGTCGCCGCTGGTGCACGGCCGGCCCGGTCAGGGACCCCGGCGGGTCGCGAATCCGGGCTCGGCGACGTGACTCGGGAGCTCGCGCATGACTTTTCACGAGTTAGCGCAAAAATCTGAAGCGAAAAGTTCGGGTTTGCGACTTTCGCCCCGCGCCAAATCATGAAAAGTCGTTCTCGCCCTTGCGTGGCGATCGCGGCGGCGCGAAAATTGCCCCATCTTAGCCCGGTTTGTTTTCCGGTCAGTCGCAAGGGTGCGCCTGGCCGGCGCCTGGCGGTCCGTCGTGTTACGCGCGAGCAGGCGGTCCGTGGCGCTACTGTGATGATCAATGTCTGGTATGCCGTCATTGGGGAACTGGCGCCGCTGGCGGCGACAGGTCGCCGCCCGGATTATCCACGCTGCCTGGCGCCGCATCCAGCAAGCCGGAACCATCACGGCGGATACGGCGGCGGGCAGGAGGTTCGCGGCGTTCGGGCCCGGCTCCCTGATCGCCTTCCCGGTCGGTACCGTCTACGGCGAACAGTGGATCGAGATCGGCGACGGCACCATGCTCGGGGAGCAGGTCTCGGTCTGCGCCGGCATGATGCCCGGCCACGACCTCGGTCCGAGGTCCGTCCTGCGGATCGGCGACCGGTGCGTGATCGGCCGGGGCAGTCACATCGTCGCGCACCACTCGATCGACATCGGCGACGACGTCTACACCGGGCCCTACGTCTACATCACGGACCAGAATCACAGTTACGCCGACCCGAATCTGCCGATCGGGCGGCAGTGGCCGGTCAACGCGCCGGTCAGGATCGGCGCGGGCACCTGGCTCGGGACGGGCGTTATCGTGCTGCCGGGCTCGGTGATCGGCAGGAATGTGGTGGTCGCCGCGGGCTCCGTGGTCCGGGGCGAGATCGGCGATCGGTGCGTTGTGGCCGGCGTGCCGGCCCGTGTCATCAAGGGCTTCGACCCGGAGACCGGCTGGACCCGGTCGGGGTCGGGGTACTCGGAGGCCGGCGAGGTCCTCAGCCAGGTTTGGGCGGGCGATCCCTCGCCTGCCGTGTCCGCACCGGCGGATCTGTCGCCGGCCGGGCGGCCCGACTCCGGGCGGCCCGAGTCGGCGCTGGCTGGTCCCGCGCTGGCTGGTCCCGGGCTGGCTGGTCCGTCACCGGTCGGCCCGTCGTCGGCTGGTCCCGCGCTGGCTGGCCCCCTGGCTGCGCCTGCGCTGGCTGGTCCTGCGCTGGCTGGTCCCGCGCTGGCTGGCCCCCTGGCTGCGCCTGCGCTGGCTGGGCCCGCGCTGGCTGGGCCTGCGCTGGCTGGTCCCGCGCTGGCTGGTCCCGCGCCGGTGGACGCGTCCTCGCTGGCTGACCTGCTGCTGGCCCCGGTGCTGTCCGAGGAGCCGATCCCCGAGCCGCTGCTGACCGATCGCGACTCCTAATGCGATCAGGGGTGGCCTGCTGGCCAGCCTTGCCGGCCGCCCCCGGGGACGCCGAGCGCGCTCCGCCGCTCAGCTGACGGACGAATACTTCGCCGCGCAGTGCCCGCTCGACCAGGTCGGCCGATCGCGCCGCGGTGGCCAGCCTGCTGCCCTCGCTGCGATAGGCGGTTAGTACCGCCTCGACGGCGCCCGGAGGCAGGTGCGGGCCGAGCTCAGACCTAGCGGTGCGGTAGCCAGTCCTGGCGCCTTCGACGCTGGCGCTCAGGTGATGCCTGGCCAGGGCGGCCAGCGCGATCGGGTGACGCCGCAGGACACCATGCAGCAGGTAGTCAGCTGGGACCACCTCAAGCAGCCAGGTCACGGCTGACCGCTCGAATTCTGGGCTGCCCGGCGGCTGGACACCGGTCGGCCAGCCGGGAGGCAGGAAGCCTGTCATGCCCACAGAATAACCGTAATCGAACACACGTTCTAGAGCGATCCGTATCAGCCCGCGCGGAACCGCTCCGACGGGCCGAAGAGCTCGTCATCGTCGGCCGGGGGTTTGCGGAGCGGCCGCCTGGTCTTGATGTGCCGGCCCGGCTTGCGGGCGGCAGCAGCTTCTGCGCGGAGATGAGGCCGCTGCCGCTCACTAGCTGCCAGGCGACCAGGCCGAGGACCGGGCTGACGAGCCTGCGCAGGCCGCTGTGTGCGACCCAAGGATGGCGGCGGGCCGATGGCGAGCCTGCGTGCGCTGCCGTTCCGGAGCCGGCGGCTGGCGCCTCCCCGGCCCTGACCGACCGAAAGGCCGGAGTGGAGCAGCGACTCGGACTAGTTGGCGGCGGCCCATCAGCAGGCGGCGGCCCCCATCAGGCTGGCCGTCTGGCGGGGTTCCGGCGCGGGCCGATGACTCGGCGGCAGCGGTCTCGCGCCGTGGCGCGGAGTCCGTGCGGGCGCCTGGCCTGGTGCGGTGATGCACGCGACGGTTTTCGTTATAAATGAAGCTGCGAGTAGAATAACCGGGCCGACACTTCGGCGCTTCCCAGGTCATCAATTGGAGCCTTCCCGCATGCCCGCCAGCCCGGCCCAGCTCGCCGCCGACATCGCCACCCGCGATGACCTTCGCAACGTGGCGATCGTCGCGCATGTCGATCACGGCAAGACGACGCTGGTCGACGCCATGCTCTGGCAGTCGGGGGCATTCCGCGCCAACGCCCAGGTCGCCGATCGCGTGCTCGACTCCGGCGACCTCGAGCGGGAGAAGGGCATCACAATCCTGGCCAAGAACACCGCGGTGACCCACGGTGGCCTGACCATCAATATCATCGACACGCCCGGGCACGCCGACTTCGGCGGCGAGGTGGAGCGCGGCCTGTCCATGGTCGACGGGGTGCTCCTGCTCGTCGACGCCAGCGAGGGGCCGCTGCCGCAGACCAGGTTCGTGCTGCGGAAGGCGCTCGAGGCCAAGCTGCCGGTCATCCTGGTGATCAACAAGGTGGACCGCCCCGACGCGCGGATCGCCGAGGTCGTCGACGCATGCTACGAGCTGTTCCTGGACCTGGACGCGACCGAGGACCAGATCGAGTTCCCGATCGTCTACGCATCGGCGCGGGCCGGGCGGGCCTCGCAGACCAAGCCCGAGGACGGCACGCAGCCCGACTCGGCCGACCTGGAACCGCTGTTCGAGGTGATCAGGCAGTTCGTGCCCGCGCCCTCCTATGACCCCCGCGCGCCGCTGCGCGCTCACGTCACCAACCTGGACGCCTCGGCCTACCTGGGCCGGATCGCGCTCTGCCGGGTCGTTTCCGGTGAGATCAGCCGGGGCCAGCAGGCCGCGTGGTGCCGCCGCGACGGTTCCGTCGAGCGGGTCAAGATCTCCGAGCTGTACCGGACCGAAGCGCTCGACCGGGTGCCTGCGGCCACTGCGTCGGCCGGTGACATCATCGCCGTCGCCGGCATCAGCGACATCATGATCGGGGAGACGCTGGCCGACCCGGATGACCCGCGGCCGCTTCCGTTGATCACCGTGGACGAGCCCGCGATCTCGATGACGCTCGCCGTGAACACCTCGCCGCTGGTCGGCAAGGGCGGCTTCACGGTTGGCGCCGCGGGCGCGACGGCCAAGCCAAGCGGCCGGGGAACCACGAAGGTGACCGCCCGGATGGTGCTCGACCGGCTGGAGTCCGAGCTGGTCGGCAACGTCTCGATCAAGGTCCTGCCGACCGAGCGGCCCGACACCTGGGAGGTGCAGGGCCGCGGCGAGTTGGCGCTGGCCATCCTGGTGGAGACCATGCGGCGGGAGGGTTACGAGCTGACGGTGGGCCGGCCGACCGTGGTGACCCGCGAGATCGACGGCAAGCTGCACGAGCCGGTCGAGCGGCTGACCATCGACGTGCCCGAGGAGTACCTCGGCGCCGTGACTACGCTGCTCGCGGTCCGCAAGGGCAGGCTCGAGCAGATGACCAACCACGGGACGGGCTGGATCAGGCTGGACTTCATGGTTCCGGCGCGCGGGCTGATCGGCTTCCGCACCCAGTTCCTCACCGACACGCGCGGCACCGGCATCGCGCACCACGTGTTCGAGCGCTACGAGCCATGGGCCGGTCCGATGCGGATGCGGGCGTCCGGCTCGCTGGTGGCCGACCGGCATGGGGTCGCGACCGCGTACGCGATGTTCTCGCTGCAGGAGCGGGGCACCCTGTTCGTCGAGCCTGGCACCGAGGTGTACGAGGGCATGATCGTGGGCGAGAACTCCCGCTCCGACGACATGGACGTCAACATCGCTCGCGAGAAGAAGCTCACGAACATGCGCCAGTCCACCGGCGAGGAACTCGAGCGGCTCGTTCCGCCTCGGATCCTGAGCCTGGAGCAGGCACTCGAGTTCTGTGCGGACGACGAGTGCGCTGAGGTGACTCCGACCGCGATCCGGCTCCGTAAGACCGTGCTCGACGCCAGGCAGCGCGGCCGGACGCGGGCCAGGACCAGCCGCGAGGCCTGAGGGCGGGCTTGGCGACGCGATAGCGCGGGCTCTCGAGGGCTTGGCGATGCGATGCCGTCGGCTGTCGGAGGCTTGGCGATGCGATGCCGCTCCTTCGAGGCGCGGGGACGCCGGTTTTAGACCGTAACGACCGATTAGCTGTGCTGCTTTGCTCGAAGGCGACCATTGGGCACTGACTTATCATCAGTTTGAGTGAAAATTGCGCCCGAGTCGTCATGTTATGGACCGATTTAAGAAATCCCAAAGTCGTGATAAGCCGTCTTCGCCCTGCGGTCGGTCGCCGCGGCGCGAAAATTGCCAGTCTTAGCCCGGTTTTGCTTTCCGGTCAATCGACGAGCCAGCGTCAGCGGGGTTGAGGCAA
>WNGK01005140.1_pt1 | contig 13910 bp, 7 predicted proteins | sample 5400601 | NCBI WGS metagenome assembly WNGK01 (sample SAMN13153376, study PRJNA577476) | soil metagenome | isolation source: 60 cm soil or saprolite under Garry oak tree replicate 1 | place: USA:California | collected 2016-06-15 | reverse complement strand
GGCTTTCGGTGACCAGTTGCCGGATGAGGCGAAGCCGCGTCGCTCCCAACGCCGAACGGATCGCTACTTCCCGCTGCCGCGAGGTGGCGCGGGCGAGCAACAGGTTTGCGACGTTGACGCAACCAATCAGCAGCACAAAGGCCACGGCTCCGAAGAGAACGAGCAGGGCTGAGCGAAAGCTGCCCACCACCTGGGCGTGCAGTGGAATAAACTTGACGTCTGAGCCGATGTAGTCGCGGGGATACTCTCTGACAAGCTGCTGCTCGATGGAGTTCATTTCAGCCTGAGCCTGGCTCAGCGTGACTCCGGCTCTCAGGCGGGCGACCACTTGCAGGTAGTGCGCGGAGCGCTGACGCCAGGCGCCCGGCGGCAGCGCCAGCGGGACCCACAATTGAGCGGGTGGGGCGGTGTAAATGTTTAAGATCGTCCCAGTGTCGCCCGGAAACTGGAAGCCCGGCGGCATCACTCCGATCACCGTGCAACTCCTGCCGTCGATCATGATGGACTTGCCCACAATCGAGCGATCGGCGTTGAAGCGGCGTTGCCAGAGTCCGTAGCTCAGCAGCACGACCCGGTCCTGGCCCAACTGGTCTTCCCCAGAAGAGAAGGTGCGACCCAAGACGGGTTCGACACCCAGTAATTCGAAGAGGCTCGGCGACACCGCAGCGCCATCGACCCTTTCAGGATTGCCGCTCCCCGCCAGATTGAAAGTCCTGGAGGCGTCGAAAGCCGCCATCCGCTCGAAGACTTTGTTCCGGTCACGCCAGTCGGGGAAGTTGGCGGTCGCCGGCGCATTCTGCTCGTAGCCCATTTTCAGATTGCGTTCCCATAGCGTGTAGAGCCGGCCGGGATCCTTGAACGGCAGCGGCCGCATCAGGACCCCGTGCACCATGCTGAACATGGCAGTATTGGCGCCGATGCCCAGCGCCAGCGTGATGACCGCCACGGCTGTAAATCCGCGATTCTTCGCCAGCATGCGCAGGCCGTATCGCAGGTCTTGAATTAGAGTGGCCACGAGTCACCTCATTCATGTCTCAGTGCGACCATCGGGTCGACCTTCGTCGCCCGCCGCGCTGGAAGATAGCTCGCGAGCAGGGCCACGCTCACCAGCAGCACCGATACCATGCCGAGTACGCCGGGATCCGCTGGGCGGACCCCGTAAAGGAGACCACCCAGCAGTCGTGTGAGACCGATAGACCCGGCGAGGCCCATCCCGACTCCTGCCAGCACCCACTTCATGCTGCCGCGGAGGACCAGACTAAGCACGTCCGTGGTGCGTGCGCCGAGCGCCATCCGGATGCCGATCTCATGCGTGCGCTGGGTGACCGAATAGCTGACCACTCCGACGATCCCCACTGCGGCCAGCACCAGAGCCAGCACGGAAAACGTGGAGAGAAGCAGCATCGGAAAGCGCCTCGAGCCCGTCGAATCCCGTACCACATCCTCCATGGTCTCGAGATTGGAAACCGGCCGGTCCGGCAGGACTTCCGCCAAAGCTCTCTTGACAGGCGCAGCGAATGCGCCGGGTGCGCTAATGGTGCGCACCACAACCGCCATCACGGGCCAGGCGGCTTGCGTGTAAGGCCGGAAGAACTGGCGGCGCAGGGGCTCGTCCAGGCCCAAGTAATGAACGTCTCCAACCACCCCTACCACCGTCAGGCGCGGGCCGTCGGAGCCGCCGAGTCTGATCGCTCTGCCGACCGCGTCCTCTTTGGGCCAGAAGTAGCGCGCCATGCTCTCATTGATGACGATCACCCCCGGCGAACTCAGGGTATCCCGGTGCGTGAACTCCCGCCCCCTTAAAATTGGAATGCCCATCGCGCGAAAGTAGTTCGGGCAAGCGACGCTGTAGTCCGCGCCCGGCAGGTGCCCAGGGTCGGCAGGCGGCTGACCCTCAATCTGGAAGCCTCGGCCCGCGTTTCCTTCAAAAGGCAGGTGAGCGATGGCGCCGGCGGAGACCACGCCGGGGATCGCGCTCACATGTTCATCGAGGTCCCGGCAGAAGCCGGGCAGCTCGGGCGGACCGGTATAGAGGTCCTCTTGGGGGAGCGACATCTGCATCGTGAGCACGTTCTTCGGATTCAGCCCCGGATCGACGCCCAGCAGCCGCGCGATGCTTTTGATCATGAGCCCGGCGCCGCAAAGCACTATCAGCGCCAGCGCCACTTCAGACGCCACAAGCGCGTGGCGCAAATGGCTGCCTCCGCCCTGAGTCGATCCGCGGCCGCCTTCCTGGAGAGGCTTGTTCACGTCGCCACGCAGGGCACCGAGCGCCGGCGCCAGGCCGAACAGAACACCGGTCAGACAGGAAGCGAGCAAGGCAAATGCGAAGACCCTGCCGTCGATTCTGATGGAATCGACCTCGCGCAGCGGAAGGTGCAGGTTATTAAGCCGGAAAACATGAAACAGCAGTTCATTGCTCCAGGTCGCGAGGAGCAGGCCGGCAGCCCCGCCCAGCAAGGCCAGCAGCACGCTTTCCGTCAACAATTGGCGCGCCATGCGGGCGGCTGCGGCCCCGAGTGCGCGCCGGATGGCGAATTCCCTCTGGCGTGCCGCGCCGCGGGCCAGCAACAGGTTGGCCACGTTGACGCAAGCGATGAGCAGCACAAATCCGACAGCCGCCACCAGGGCCAGCATCGTCGCCCTAAGACCCTCTATTCCAAAGTCACTCATGGGCATCACAGTTGCGCCCATCCCGGCATCTTCGGCCGGGTACTGTTGCATCAGGCGGCTCGCGATGGTCTCCACCTCCGCCCGCGCCTGCGCCACCGTCACGCCTGGCTTGAGTCGCCCAAAGGCAATGAAGCTGTTCTCGTCACGATGGTAGTCCGTTTTGGTGTACCCCACCGGCACCCAGAGCTGGCGCGGGCCACTCCAGAATTGCCACGCGAAGTCGCGCGGCATCACCCCCACCACTGTGAAGTCCTCGCCGTCAATCCTGATCGTGCGACCCACCAGCGACCGATCGCCGCCATAGCGGTGCTTCCAGAGGCCGTAGCTCAGAACCACTTCATGGTCGTTGCCTGGAATTTCTTCCTCGGGCAGAAACGTGCGCCCGAGAAAAGGCTTCACGCCCAGCACCGGAAAGAAGCCGGCGGACACGCGCAGTCCGGAGACCTGCTCCGGCTCCTGCTTGGTTCCCGCCGCGGAAAGATTGTAGCCGCGCCCGGCGGAATCAAAGATGGCCATGCCCTGGAACGAATGGCTCTGTCGCTCAAAGTCCCAGAAGTTAGGCGCGGAGACGATGTTCCAGTTGTTGGGCCCCTTGCCGAACGTTTCCCACACCAGCACGAGGCGGTTCGGGTCTGGAAATGGCAGCCGCCTCAGGAGGGTGGTGTTGATCGCGCTGAAGATGGTCGTGTTGGCACCCATACCCAGCGCGAGCGTCAGGACAGCCACCGCCGTGAAGCCGGGGTTCTTCGCTAACGTCCGCAGTCCATAACGCAGGTCCTGCCCTAGAGCTCCCATTTGGCTCACCTCACTCTACGCCCGACCTTTCATTTAGACGTACTTATCCCTCACCCCTTGAGCAGCTTGACTGCCGCTTCCACCCGCCCCGGCTAAGTCGCTGGTTCACTGGACCATAGCGCCAGCTCCGAGGGTCAACCGCGAGGGCTTAATTGTTCGATTTCGGGATTGGCATGTTCGAGAGCGGATACCTGAGTACCTGTCGCTGATGGGTCAAGCTCCCAGCGGGATCCGCACGGAACCGATATTGCCCGAGGAGGGGTCGCGGACCACGAGTTCCAACGTCGCCGCCCCGTCAACAAGGCCCACCCACTTCCCTAGCGTCAACCCTCGGTTGAGGATACGTTCCATGCCCTTGCCCGCGATGCGCATGTTAACAGTCTGGCTAAAGGAATTGAGAACCTTGCCGTCTGTTCCCGACTGGGCAAAAAGCATTTGCAGCTCGACGGCTTTGTCGCCGTTCCTGTCCTGAAAATTGAGGTCGTGCGCGTCCATGACGATCCGCAGCACAGCCCTGGGGGAAGGGTCTTTGGCGATTTTCTCGAGGGTGACGGTAAGCCCCAGACCGGTTGAGTCAAGAGGACTGTGGAGGGCTCGTTGGAACACAGTCCTGATTTGCTCTTCGTCCCTCGGCGCGTCGACCGTTGCGTAATACCCTTTGCGGTACCGGAGGTGCATACCCGGGCGGGTCACTTTCACCTTGAGTTCGTGGTACTTACCGTCCCACCGGACGTGGTGGGGATAAAAGCCGAGGGTGTAGTCGGCCTGAGAATCATCCACGGCGGTTCGCATGACTCGAGCGATGTCGTTGGTGTTATAAAACGCTCGGCCACCGGTGTGGTCGGCAAGTTCTTCCATCGTGCCCTGTGTCGAAAATAAGTCGTTCATGTCCATGCCCCTTGGAACCATCGCGACCAGTCCGCGCGCATCCACGGGGTAAACCGCCAGGTCGGCATTGGTAAGAGCTTTGAACGCCCTTTGGAGTTCCCGGGTAAAGTGCACTTGGTCGCGCGTGTCGCCGGGAGCGCGGGGCTGGTCGAAGCCAATGGCGATTGGAAAGCCGGCCGAGACCCAGATCAGGTTTTTGCGCCCCGGAAACTGCGCGAGGTAATCGGCAAGGGCAATGAGGGCAGCCATGGTGCGGGCCACGCGGTCCATCACGAAAAACGAGCTTTTACGCATCTCAAACTGCTCCATCACCGCCTCTGCCTGGGCCTGGGCATTGAGCGCGGCTGCACCCTGCACGGACGCGGTGGAAGGCGGGGCGCCGCCCGGACCCGCGGGAAGACTCGAATTGAGTTGTTCCAGGGCGGTCCCAAGGTCCACAGGCTGAGCCGAGCCCGGTGTGGGCTGCGGCGGCGCCGACGCTGCAAGCTCTCTCGAAACGCGCGCTCTGCTGCTTTTCAATACCTGCAGGAGAGCCTTGGGATCGCTGGTAAAGTCCTGAAGCACGTAAAGGTGCTCGCCGAGGAGGAATATGGCTGCGCGGTCGTGCGGCCGGAGTTCTTCGAGGAAGCGGACCACTTCCGAGCGCGCCCACGTCTGGTCTTCAAAACTCGTGTTGATGCCATCGAGCAGAATCACTGTGGCGCTTGGCGGCGCGCCTTGAAGACGGTTTGAAAATGTGTTCGGCGGGAGCGTGGTTGTCGCCGGCGCTGTCTCTGCGGACACGGCCGAGAAGACGTCGATGGAAACCTCTTTACCGTTGTCGAAGAGTTTGAAATCATCGCGTGTGAGGGCTGTCGCAGCGTGTCCTCTGGAATCTTGAGCGACAACATTGACCTCGATCAAGCGCGTCTCGACTCGCAGGACGGTTTCGCCCTGGGCCGCGCTCGCCATGGCGGAACCGGCCGCCACCGCGAGCGCCGCAAGGAAACCGCGCAATTGGACCACCCGCAGTCTCACGGTTTTGTCTGCCCTTAATCTAAATCCGATATGAAACCGATTTCAAGGTTCTCGAGGGTAGTGGCTCATGAGTTACTGCCGTCTCGAGAGCGTTTTCGGGTGCAACGCGAAGAGCGCCAAGAGAGTAGCGCATCGACAGCTCTGTGCCCTTCACCGCGCAGCCCGTCACGACGCGACCGAGTCGATCCACACTTTCATTTTCTGCTGTCCCCGATTCCCCCACACGCAGTACGGAATGGCTTTGATGGCTGCAGGCGCACCATCCGTCGGACGGACCGGCCGGTAAAGGGCATTCTCCCAGGGGTCGACACTCCTAACTCGGCCTTCGCCCTCAATGACGACCACGCCGCCAAGCAGGCCAGCCTCGAAATGTTCGGCCAGCCTGCCACCCGCCGAAGGAACGGCGAGCCGGTCGAGGTCGGTCTTGTTATCTGGCTGCTCAAGACAATAGATCAGCGGTCCGCGCCGCAGCGCGATCTTACCGCGCGACTGCAAAACCTTGGGGTTGGCTTCGAGCTTCACCGTTTCCAAGGGAATCGCGAGTTCCAACCTATCGCTCCCAGACCATCGGGCGTGGATATGGGCGTAGCCTTTGGAAACCGGGGGGCTCAGCTTCGCTCCATTGAGCCTGAGCGTGGAGGCTTGGGCCCAGCCGGGAATCCGTACATGCAACGTGAACTTCTGCGGCCGGTCAACCTCTACCTGTAGCCTGACGTGGCCGTACCAAGGATAATCTGTTTTCTGCAGGACCTTAACCGTCGCGCCGTTCTGCCGCGTGACGCTCACCTCCCCGCCGACGTAAAGGTTCACCCAGAGGCCGTCCGCCGACTGGCTGTAGACGTACCGACCAATCGAGGGAAGGAACCGGGACGCCGTGGTCGGGCAGCACGGGACTTCGAACCAGGGTTGCCGCTTGAATTCTGTGTCGCAGGCGAGCGGCGTCGCGTAGCAGAACGTGTTCCCTTCGAGTGACATGCCCGCCAGCACCGCGTTGTACAGCGACTGTTCTAACAAATCGACGTAGCTCCCGTCGCCGGTCAGTTTGAACATCCGGTGATTCCAGAGGACCATCCCGGCCGAGGCGCAGGTCTCTTGATAGGCATTTTCGTTGGGCAGGTCGTAGTCGTCAGTGAAGCCCTCGTTCTTTGCCGATGGACCGATGCCGCCCGTCACATACATGCGCCGCAACGTGACGCTGTCGTGCAAACGGTTGAGGGCGGCGAGGAGCGCCGGGTCGCCTGTCTCATCGGCCACATCAGCCATCCCGCAATAAAGGAACATGGCGCGCACGGCGTGTCCCACGGCCGTGCTCTGCTCACGCACCGGTAAACTGTCCTGGCAGTAACTGGTGTCGAAGGCCGGCGGGTGGGCCAGGAAGAAATGCTCGTGTAGGGCGCGCAGGTTGACGGGCCTGCCCTCACGCCAAAGGACCATACGGTCTCGGGGAAGACTCTCGTACTCGCGCTCAAAGAGGGAAGGCTTTTGGCCCCGTTCGTTCAAGTAAAACTCCGCGAGCCTGAGGTATCGCTTCTCCCCTGTCGCCCTGTAGAGTCGCACCCACCCGAGCTCGATGCCCTCGTGACCTGAAAGCCCTGCGCGCTTTCCCGGTCCAAAAGTGGCGTCAAAACAGTTGGCCAGCCGCGTGGCCACGTCGAGGAGCGCCTTCTTGCCGGTCGCCTCGTAGTGCGCCACCGCCGCCTCGAACAAGTGACCGGAGCTGAAATCCTCGTGGAAGAAGGCCAGGTTCCTGAAGCGCAGGTCGGGCTCCTCGATGAGGACATGAGTATTCAGGTAACCGTCCGGCTGCTGGGCGGCGGCGATCCTGGCAATCAGGTCATTTACCTTCTGCTGCAGCGCCGCATCAGGATGCGACCCGAGCACGTAACAGGCGCCTTCGATCCACTTATACACGTCCGAGTCCGCCCACCACGGGCCGCCGAACGTTCCCGTGGCCTTCCGGGCCGCAATGTCGAAATTACGAATGCAGCCGGAGGCTTCGAGCTCCCTGTACACGTGATCGAGGGTTTTGGTCCGGTTTACCTCGAGGCGCGGGGACCAGAATTTATCGTCGACGACAGCCTGCCTCAGCGGAATCTCGCCGATTTTGAACCCGGGCGCCGAGTCCGCGTTATCGAGCAGGGCCTTGGCCCCGGAAGATGGCGCCGGCGCTCCCCACGAGGCGGCGAGCGCGCCGATTCCAGCGGCCAAACTTTTCAAATGCGCTCTGCGGTTGCTCAACATTAGTGTTGGCCTCCCCTGTAACGGCGGTCATGGCTTCAGTGTCAAGCAACCTACCACGGAGCAGACTCCGGCGTCATAATTCTTCGGGAACTGGGCCCGTCGACTCGCCGACGACGAGCTTCAGGGGCATGCAATACTCCCTACCTTCGCCGTTCGTGGCGGTGCAGAGCTCATGCAGGGCGTCGGCTGCCGTCTGACCCAAACGATCGGCGTGCATGTCCACGGCCGTGAGCGTAGGTATAAAGCACTGGGCCAACTGGGTCCGATCGAAACCGACAACCGAAACATCCTGCGGCACGCGCAGCCCCACCTGGTGCAAGGCCTTGATCACACCAACGGCGGTAAGGTCATTCATGGCGATGACGGCGGTAGGCCGGGGCTTCATACGGGCGATGGCCACTCCCGCAGAGAGTCCACCGTCAAAGCGCTGGTTCCCGGCGAGAATCGGGCCGGGATCGAGCCCCAGACCTCGCATGCAATCCACATAGGCAACCTGGCGCGCCTTGATGTTTCGGAACACAGACCGGCCCGCGACGAAGGCGATACGGCGGTGGCCGAACCGATACAGGTGCTCCACAGCCTCCCGGACGCCCGATCGGTAATCCATCTTGATCGTGCTCGTGTGTTCCCGAGGCAGGCCGGAGTCGAAGAACGTCACCGCGATGTCGCGTTCTAGGATTTCTTGAACCAGCTTAGCGCTCATCTCCGACGTCATGATGGCGACGCCTCGAACTTTCTGCTCCAGCATGCGCTCCGCGGCGCGCTTCATGAGCCTCGGGTCGTAGTTGGTGTTGCTTGCAATCACATCATAACCACGACGCTGGGCGCGAATCTCGAAAGCTCGCACGACTGCGGGGAAGAATGGGTTCTCGATGTCGGAGACGATTATCCCTAAAGTTCGGCTGGTGCCCAGCGCCAGATTTCTTGCATGAAGGTTGGGGTGGTACTTCAATGTCTTTATTGCGGTCAGGACCCGTCGCCGCGTCTTGTCGGTGATTCGGCCGGTTGAGTTCAGGACGTGGGAGACGGTCGCGGTCGATGTGCCAGCCTGTCGCGCAACGTCCCGGATAGTAACCGTCATCTTATCTTCCGCTCTTCCGCGCCGCCTCGGACAACAGGTTACCCCGGCGGTTTCGTCCTCGCCGCGGCCTCGTCTCCCTAGTATCTCTGACACAGAAAACGGAGCCGCGCAAGTCCAGTTCGACCCCGCCCAGCTCGAAAGCGAAGCCGGAGATTACCGCGCGTCCTTGGAAGCAGCTAGCCCGATTGTGTCCGAGATGCGGTGGATCGTGTGGAGGTTCGATGGCCTTCCGGCTTGGTGGAGTCGTTCCCGCAGGTCGAGGCCAGTCAGCTCGTGACCATCCAGGAGGGTCGGGGAATAATCAGACAGGAAAGATTCCGTGCGAGAAAGTGAGTCTGTCTGCCCTCCTGCGGTGCACGGTCCTGCAACTACAATATATCTGGGAATCACCGGGGCTTCCACGTGGATCGGAGGCTTCTCACCTTTCCTGGGCGTGGTGGTAGACTTCCCATCCTTTGTAGTTCGCGAGCGCCTCCGCGATGGCCGGACCCCAGTGGCTGCGGTTCACTGCAACGTGGTGCTCGTATCCGTTCTTGCAGACAAACTGCAGCAGGTGTTGCAACCGGGGAATTTTCACCACGCCGTATCCGCCGAAGCTCTGAGGCCGGTCGTCGGTGATGGTCCCTTCGCCGACGTAAGCGCGCAGCCGGCCGTTCAAATCGTCGGTGCTGACGCGACAGTAGGTCAGAGGCCCGCTCTTGAGCTTGCCCACCACGGTCCCGAACGTGTTCTCCCTTCCCACCGACCCGGCGATGATCTCCTGAAAGTCCATCTTGAAATCCTCGAAGAAATGTTTCGGCAAATTCGAGCAATGAAAGATGACCGCTTTGTCCGGGTCGTCGCCGTAATTGTTGTTCCAGTCGACGATGGCGCTGGGTGTTCCGGACGCGAGGGCGAGGACGTGCATCGCGATCATCCCCACCATGTCCGTCTCGCAGGCGCTGGGCAGCAGATTGTTGGACATCATGCTCATCAGCGTGCAGGGCACCACCCCGAAAAATTCTTCCATCGCTGTCCAACACTGAACCGAGGTTCCCGTCAGCTCGTTGGCCGCCATCCAATCGTCCACCACGGCGCCGAACTTGGCCATCTTCAAGAGCGATGCAGGAGGAATGCCCCGCGTCGAGACGTACCCTTCAATGCTCGCAAGCTTTTCTTTCACCTTCGCGTCGTCGTCCTTCAGGCGGTGGATACGGCCGAAGACCTCCGACAGGTCCAGCGTTTCGACGGTAATGCCGCCGTTTTCCAGGAGCTTCTCGCTGAAGCGGACGGTATTGAACGCCGCGGGACGCGCGCCCAGCACCCCCACTCGAAGGTTTTTGAGCCCCTTCACTACGCGGCAGGTGGCGGCGAATGCCTTCAAGTCGGCCTTGAAAGCTTCGGACGCGGGCGCCATCGTATGTTGAGCGGTCAGCGTAAATCGGATTCCGTATTGCCACAGGTTGTTGCAGACCGAAATCTTTCCGCAGAAGCTGTCGCGCCGCCCGCCCATCAGCATTTTATTCGGCTCGTCGGGATAGGCGTGGACCAGGACAGGCACGTCGAGGTCTGCCATGCGAATGCTGTTGGCCACGCCGCGCTCGTCGCCGAAATTCGGCAGGCTTACCACGATGCCTTCAATTTCGTCACCATGCTTTCGAAACAGCTCGCCGCACTTTCTGGCATCTTGAAGCGTCTCGACCGAGCCGAACTTGGTACCCTCCGGGGTCAGGCAGACGGTCTTGTAGCCGTCCTGCTCGAGAATCCGGAGGATTTCTTCTCGACCGTCGCGAGCGAGAACTGCCGGGAAAAATCCGCGGTTGCCGATGATGACTCCGAACGTTGTCGCGCGCATCGATTTCTCCTCGTTTCGGTGATCGGAAGCGATTCGCTTCGTCCAGCCGCCGGTCAATCAGGTCTTCTGCTTCTGGCCGTACGTTGTGTGGTAACGCTCGAACCACTTGCGCACTTCTTCGGAAGGCAGCGGCTGCGGCTTTCCGCGCAGCAGCGCCAGGTGGCACGTCTTCGAAACATCCTCGAGCATCACGGCGGCCTTCAGCGCCGCGCGCGGTGTCGCGCCAAAGGCAAAGGCGCCGTGATGGGCCAGGAGAACGGCCGGCGCTTTGCCCATGGTTTTCACAATTGCCTCGCCGATATGGTCCCCCACGTTGTCCGCGTAGGGGGCGCAGGGGATGGCCTCGCCGAATTCGTCCGCGATCGCGGTCAGGTAAGCTGGGATCGGGCGGCCGAGCAGAGCGAAACTCGTTGCGTAATTCGAATGCGTGTGCACGATGCCGCCGATATCGGGCCGGCGCCTGTAAATGTAAAGGTGATGGGGAAGATCCACGGACGGGTTCCATTTCCCTTTGACCTTGCGCCCTTCGAGATCGGTCACCACGAGGTTCGCCGGTCGAAGTTTTTCGTAATCCATGCCGCTCGGCTTGATGACGACCAGCCCTTGGCCCCGATCGACGCCGCTCGCGTTGCCGCTGTGCATCGTCACCAGCCCGGCGCGATAAATCCCCAGGTTCGCTTCCCAGACTTCACGGCGGAGTTGCTCGAGCGTAGACATTGACCAGTGCTTGGGCGGCCCGGCCTCGCGCTTCGCACGGGGTTCCTTGTGGCCGCGAATGGCCGCCCTATTCCGAGACCTGTTTGCGCTGCAAAGCCTTCAGCCGCTTCATCACGTCGTTCGCGCCGCGACCGAAATAATCGTGGAGGGTGCGATACTCTGCAAATGACCTGTTGTAAACTTCGCGGTTCTCGGGTCCCGGGCGATAGGCTCGCTTCTCGACCCGGGCCATGTGCTCCGCCGCCTCGAAGATCGAATCATAACCTCCAGCGGCGCGTCCAGCCGCCACCGCGCCGTGCATCGCTGAACCCAACGCCGAGCAGGTCAGCAACGGATCGGCCAGCTTGATGTCGCGACCGGTCACGTCCGCATAGATTTGCATCAAGAGCTGATTCTTCTCCGGCAGCCCGCCGCAGGCCACCAGGCGCTCCACTCGGACACCCCTGGACTCGAAGGCCTCGACGATGGTGCGCGTGCCGAAAGCCGTGGCTTCGATGAGCGCTCGATAAATTTCCTCCGCGCGCGTGGCGAGCGTCATGCCCAGGAGCAAGCCCGTCAACTCGACGTCGACCAGAATCGACCGGTTACCGTTCCACCAGTCCAGCGCCACCAGGCCCGACTGCCCGGGGCGGAGGGCCTTCGCTCGTTCCTCGAGCACGGTTTCGAACGGAAGCTTGCGCGCGCGCGCTTCGCGGTGAATGTAATCCGGAACCCCGTGTTCGAAGAACCAGGCAAAGATGTCCCCCACGGCCGACTGGCCTGCTTCATATCCCCAAAAACCCGGGACGATGCCGTCTTCGACGGTTCCGCACATTCCGTCCACCATCTGCTTCTTTCTGCCGAGCAGCATGTGACAGATGGACGTGCCCATGATCATGACCAGCGAACCAGGCTCAACGACGGTGCAGGCCGGAACGGCCACGTGCGCGTCCACATTCCCGACCGAAACCGGCGTCCCTTCCCTCAGACCCGTCTTCTTGGCCCATGCCGGCGTCAGTCCGCCGGCGCGGGCGCCGAGAGGGTAATAGGTCCCGGGCACCTTCGTCCCGATCACGTTTTCCATCGCCGGGTGCAGCGCTCGGAAGAAGTCGGGCGAAGGGAATCCCTTGCCCTTGACCCACATGGCTTTGTAGCCCGCCGTGCACGCGTTGCGTTTTTCTTCGCCCGTCAGTTGCCAGACAATCCAATCGGCGGCTTCGATGAAACGCTCGGCGGCTTCGTAGATGGCGGGGGCCTCATTGACGATTTCGAGCAGTTTGGAGAAGAACCACTCCGAAGAGTACCGGCCGCCGTAGGTTCGGATGAACTCCTCGTTGCGCGCGCGCCCGATTTCGTTGATGCGGTCGGCTTCCGCCTGCGCGGCATGGTGTTTCCAGAGCTTGACCCAGGCGTGCGGCTGCTTGCGGAACGCGGGCAGAAAACACAGCGGCGTTCCGTCGCGCATTGTGGGCAGCGGGCTCGAAGCCGTAAAGTCTGTTCCGATCCCGACCACGCTGTCCGCGCGTGTGCCCGCTGCCTTCAGGGCCTTGGGCAGTCCCTTTTCGACAACGGCAAGGTAGTCTCGAGGATTTTCGAGCGCCCAGTCCGGCTCGAGGCGGGGCCCGCCCGGGAGCTTCTCGTCAATCACCCCGTCGGCATAGGGAATGATCGCGCTCCCTACTTCCTCCCCATTGCGCACACGGACCACCACCACGCGGCCCGACTCCGTTCCGTAATCAATGCCGATGACGAATTGGTCCCTGGACATCGAAAATGGATCCGACGCTGGTGCTATAGGGGATCCGATACGGCCGAGAGCATATTAAACCACGAATCGATTCCTGGCTACCCGCCCGCGACAGCACCGGATAATCCCCCGCCATTCTCGCCCGCTCGAACGGGCGAAGCAGGCGCACAGGATTATATGGCAACGCAGATGTGCGCGCTTGTTTTCCAGCCGAGACCGCAAATGCGCGCCCCGCTTGGTAGCCGATTGATTAGAGAGTTCCGCTCGACCGGGAGTGCGGGGCAGGCTCAGGGGGATCACCCTGGGGCGGCAAACAAGGAGAGCACAACTTCGCCCAGGAAAGAGCAGCGCGCGAACCACGGTCGGCGGCAAGAACTCTTGCGGCGGTCTGGATTTGGGAGTCCAGGCCGTCGCACGCAGAGTTTGTGTCAAAAGCTAAGCGTCAGACCAAGCTGTACTTGCCTCGGAATGTTGCACTGAGATCCAGTCAAGCCGAAAGCCGGAGAGCTCCAGTTCTGGTTCGGGATACAAAAGTAGACCCGGTTGAATACGTTACCGGCCTGGGCTTCGCCACGTTCGTTCGGTAATGGCGGTGTCCTTGAAGAAATTTATATCCTCATTGTAATTCCGCGGTTTCAGGTCAGGTGGTGGAGCCCACTACCCCGGGCCAGGAACAGAACCAGGCACCCGCGAGTCCAAAACCAGGCGAAACCTGCACCGTTGAAGGGACGGTCGTCAAGGCCACGACGGGCGAAGGCCTCAGGAAGATTGCCGTTCAATTGCTCCCGGTCGGACGCCGGTCCTCGGCGGAGCGCGGCGCCCAGCCTGTTTCCGCCCTGACCGATGCCAGCGGCCGCTTCGTATTCAAGGGCATCGAGGCCGGCCGCTATTCCATGATGGCCAGTGGAAGCAACTACCCTCCACAACGCTACGGGCAG
>WNGK01006743.1_pt1 | contig 13914 bp, 7 predicted proteins | sample 5400601 | NCBI WGS metagenome assembly WNGK01 (sample SAMN13153376, study PRJNA577476) | soil metagenome | isolation source: 60 cm soil or saprolite under Garry oak tree replicate 1 | place: USA:California | collected 2016-06-15 | reverse complement strand
GCGCTGATGTGCCCGTAGGTCGCGCTCGGGATATAGATGCCGAAATGGGCGCTGTCGCTGTTGTCCACAACACCAATGATGGTTAATTTAATCGCAGAAGAACTTTGCACCCCTGCTACCCATACTGGCGTCGGCTGGAATGTCGTATCGCCCTGGTAAATGCCGTCCATTGAAAAGCTATAGTAAGGATCGAAGCCAGGTGGGTGGACGGGTGTACCTGCATCGGCAGGTGGCGGCGCGTTGGGATCATAGACTGGACCGTTGAAGAAGCTATTGGGACGATATGGTAATGCGCTGCTATCGATGAGCGCATAATGTGAATTAGATTGCAGGGCCTGCCAGATCGAGCTATCACTATCAAAGCCCTGCGCCCGGGCTGTCAGGTGTAGCCCCAGACCCTGGAGGAAGCCTCCGCTTACCACTTGCGCCGGGTACAGGTGCCAGGCCGGGTTCGCTGCGTTGGGCTGGATCACCCCTACGGCCGTCGCCGAGCGTATACCGATGGAAGCAAAGTCCTGTGGATTAATACCATGGCTTGCCAGTACTGAGTTTATGCCACCGCCCACCGGCAGTGGCTTGAAGTATGTTACAGCTTGAATATCATATCCACCTGTCTGTACATCGATATTCGCATACGTGTTCTGCAAAGCGTTCGTGATCACCGCCATTACCGTCATAGCAAAAATAACCAGGCTGAACATCACTACGCTGAGTCCCGTGCGAAAACGATGATGAAGCGGGTACGCAGACGCCAGCCGCGCCATGATATGCAGCCGAGGGTGCCATGAACACAGCTTGAGCAAAGGATTCACCACCAGTTCCGCATTTGCGATGAGCGCCCATGCAGCTCCCAGTACCATCATCAGGCCCGCGATAAAGAAAACCTCGAGCCCTCCGCGGAAGCGTGGAAGCCCGAGGCCGACCAGCGCGTCGAAGGGCAATGCCCAGTATGTCACAATCGCCAGTCCCGCCAGTGCCGCAAGCATCCTGTTGGCTTGCATCCTCTTGTGGATCAGCAAACACACTACCTGTTCCACCACCGTCTTGATCAGCAATCCACCACCCACGACTAACAGCGTCAAACCCAGTGAGAAGAATGCGATCTCAGCCTGTTCCAGCCCCAACTGCATCAGCCAGTATCCAGCCAGCAAGGGGAGTAATCCTGACTGTACCAGGACTTGCAGCACTCCCATCAGCCCATCGGGTATCTGTTCGAGTATGATGTGCCGCGCCCGGTTGAGCTTTCCCTGCGCAATAGCCCTACTGCCCTGCTTTGCAAGTTTCAGAAGGAGCAGGCATAGTTTTCTCAATGATAATGTCTGCCGTCCCGACTCTGCTAGGTTACGGATAGCTTCCACCACCGTCATGCGGCTGACAAACCACGAAGAGACGGCTACAGAGCAGAATGTGAAGATCACTCCCAGGCAGTAGGCAATAATCAGGCTGTGTGGCTGAAACGTGAGTATCATTGGAAAGTCAAAACGAGCCAGGGTCGGCCCCAAAAAGGTCACCAGCAGCGCGCCCACTCCCACGCCGCTACCTAGCCCGACGAATGAAGCCAGCAGGTCGTACACAGTCCCTTCAAAAAGAAACATCAGCACCAGGTGACGCCGCTGCACTCCGATGGCTCGTGCCATCCCCATCTCTACCCGGCGCTCTGCCGCCAGCAGCACGAAAATGAGAAAGATCAGCAGTAGACCAATAGCCAGCACGAAGAGAGAGAAAAGGGCGAAGATGCGCGAGAAAATGTTTTCTGCCTTCTGCGAGTTCTGTATGCCCTGCTCCTTCACCTCGATGACGTGTACCCCTCTGGGAATCCAGCGCTCGATTTCTAATGCCACACTGTCAGAAAGCTCAACACCATTAACCCCTCCGCCCCCTCGGTTGGCGATGAACACCTTTGTGATGTCGTCCCTGCGCCGTTCAATGTCACGAAATGGCCGGATCTGGCTCAAAATATAGGGTGTGTCACCCGTGAGCCCGCCGTTGGCAACGACAGCGCGCACGCGAAAGCCATGGCGCTGGGATGGCCAGCGTTTTGAATATAGGTAGATGAAATCGCCTGGATGCGCGTTGAGCAGTTGTGCTGTGGTGTGATTGAGATACACCTCGTCCGGCGCGAGATCGGCAATGCGCAGGCGACCCTTGCCAGTATCGTTCTGCATGCCCCCAAAGCCCTGCTCGCTGCCCGGTATGATCGCCAGGGCAGTCACCTTTGATCGCACCTGGCGGGAGTTTTCGTCTGCTACCAGCAAATTTTGTTCAACCATCGCTGCGCCCACTGCTGTAATATCGGGATAGTTCCTGGCGAGCTTCAACAGATCGTAATAGACCTTATCGTCAAAGAAACCCAGCGCTCCATTTCCCCCTTCAACTGTCTCATCCACATTCCCCAGATTATAGATGGCAACGCTTTGTACTGCGGCAGTGATCACGTCGCCAATTGCCAGCACACTGGAGAGCAGCGTGGTCGAAAGCATCAACGCGAAGATAATTAACATCATTTGCGTACGCCGTCTGGGAATGTTGCGTGCGCCTATTTTGAAAAAAATAGCGTTGCCGAACGCCAGCAGCACTACCCCTCCAATGATGGCGCAAGTGATGATGAGCAGTATATTGGTAAGCGTATCAAGTTGAATGCCAAATGGTTGTGACATATTTTTTAAGCTATGGCGTGTGCTCTTCGCAGCGCCTGGTAAAAAACCTCTGCCAGTTGTAAGTATCCAAGATCATTTGGGTGAAAACCATCGCGACTGATATATTCAGGATGATTCTTGATCACATCATTGAACGCAGAAAGATCGACCAGTATGACGTGGTGCCGCTCTGCATTGTTTGCGATAGCAGCGTTATAATCGCGAATGCGTATATGCAGGACTTGTGGGTTAGACGTGCGGAAATGCGGTAGCAGTGTGATATCGGGTATATTGGCTAGAGCAATCCGTACATGTGGCATACCAGCTTGCAGGCGGCTCAACAATCGGTGGAGGTCGTGGGCGTAGCTCGAAACCGGCACATTGTCCGCGATGTCATTCACTCCCAGCCAGACCGTGACCAGGTCAGGATGCGCATCGAGCGCTACCGGCAGTTCAAGCCCCAGCGCACTATGCATCACAGCGCCCGGTATGCCCAGGTTGACCAGGCGAAATCTGTGGCCGAGCTCCACAGCCAGGTCGGATGCCCAACTCTGTGTGTATGGGTCATCGGTACCCAGTCCAAAGGTGTCCGAGGCTCCAATAGCTACATACGTGAGTTTGCCCTGCGTGCGCTGATTGCAAGCGCCACTCCTGCATGCAGGAGTGGCATTCGTTCCTGCGCTGCTACAGCTCGTAAAAAGCAATAAGAAGAGGAATAACTGCACAATTGAAAGCACAGTCTTCGACATGCGTTGTGTCTGCGTTCGCTTTGTGTAGGGAAAAGACGGCACCGTGATCCACCAGAAACCAGGACAATATTACTATCGTCTCAATATCATCCATAATCTACGCAAATTGTTTCATACAAAATCATACCATACAGCCTCTCGCCAGTCGAGGTACTTTAATACTTCTGCTGGTGTCCAGTGAAAATGTCGTAATAAGTGTTCAGTGAGTTTATCGCCTGTCATGATTCTTTCCAATTTTCTTCCATATCTATAGAACATCAACAGGAAGATACATGCTCTATTGACACTTAGCTATCGTCCCTCTACACTACGAGGTGGAACAGGTAGGACCTTTGCTGCTGTACTTTTACGGAGGTGCCCTTCATGCCGCGCTGCCCCAATCCCCGCTGCCAGGCTGATTACCCACCGGGAACCCTCCAGTGTGTCAATCCATTCTGCCGCTGTATATTGCCCGGAGCGGTCGTAGCTGGCCGCTATACCATTGAAACGCTGCTGGGTCTTGGTGGTATGGGAGCAGTGTATCGGGCGAATGATACCTTCGAGCTGCAGCAGGTAGCGCTCAAAGTCATCTCGGCGGTTAGTAACAATATGGAGTTGGCGACGGCGGTGGAGCGCTTTCGCCGCGAGGCTCGCTATGCGCATCAATTACGCCATAGTAACATTGTGCCTGTGCTGAACTTCGGCCAGGATGGGACCTTGCTCTACCTGGTCATGTCACTCATCACCGGCGGCACGCTTAAAGCTATGCTAAAAGCAGAGCAGCCCTTACCTACGGCTCTGGCCCAGCGCTACCTCAATGAACTAGGAGAGGCCATCGACGCGATACATGCACACCCAAGGCAGATCATCCATCGCGACATTAAACCCTCCAATCTCCTTATTCACCAGGACGATGGGCGATTAGTCGTGGCCGACTTTGGGATCGCTCGCGCCTTGCAGGAACAGGCGCTCACCCAACGCGGCTGGGCCCTGGGTACCGAACACTATGTTGCCCCGGAACAGGAGAAAGGAAAGGCAGAACCTGCCAGCGACATCTATTCTATGGGGGTCGTGGCTTACCAGACGTTTACAGGTCTGCTCCCCTTCCAGGCGGTTGTGCGCAGCCGCGCCGCTGAACTCCCGCCGCCAAGTAAACTGAATATATCCTTGCCCCCTGCTGTGGACGCAATTATCTTACGCGCAATGGAGGTTGATCCGGAGCTGCGCTATCGCTCGGGACGAGAGTTCGCCGAGGCTCTCAATAAAGCGCTGCAATCAAAGCCAACAGAGATAACGCCTACCGTATCGGTGGTGCCGGGTAGTGCCAATATCATTGTGCGTACCATCATTCCTGAGAACCCCTGCGGGGCCTGCGGGCAGGAGAATCGCAGCACTTCGCATTTCTGCCGGCGTTGTGGACATAGCCTTGACGAAACCTCGCCGCTTCTCACCGACATATGCCAGGTCGGCTATGTCAGCGACATAGGGCGCCGTTATGTCGCACAGGAGAACGAGGATATGCTGCTCATCGTACAGGGATTGTGCGCCAATCTTGCGCCACCAGCGCGCCCATTTGGACTGTTTGCGGTGGCAGATGGATTGCGCGGCCAGCATGGCAAGTCCACCGGTGGGCACGAGGCGAGCCGCATGGCCATGGAGACGGTGGCCGATGTCCTGGTGCCCCTGCTGACATCACCTTCACATTCGACCTCCTATAGGGTATCAGGAGGTCTCGTATCGCGGGGTGGAGCGAAACAGCCCGGCGGCTCGTATAAAGCCTTGCCATCGCCAGAATCAATGATCGAACAGTGGCTGATCGAGGCGGTACAACAGGCAAACTCGGTGATTTACCACTGCAATGCCGACTATGAGACCAACATGGCGAGCACATTGACGGTGACGCTCATGTATAAGCACCACCTCTACGTGGCGAACGTTGGTGATAGCCGGGCGTATCACTACAGTCTTCGCAAGGGAATCCACAGGGTCACAGTCGATCATACGCTAGCGGCTAACCTGGTCGATGCCCATCTCTTCACGCCCGAAGAGGTATATAAGAGCGCGAAGCGCAAGCAGTTCTACCGCATTCTTGGACAGGCTGGTTCAATGCGTGTTGATCTCTCCCAGCATACTGTGGTAGTAAATGATCTGATCCTGCTCTGCACAAATGGCCTGTGGCATATGTTGCAGGATGACAAACTGGCGGAGATCCTGGCACAGGGCGGCGACCCGCAGAAGCTGGCGCGCGCGCTGGTTGACGCGGCCAACCTGGCAGGCGGCGAGGGGAATGTAAGTGCGGTCGTCGTGAAAGTCCAGTAATCTACCTGTTGCTTGAGGTGTGCTCACATCCAGGCCAAAAGCAGAAGAGTGTCAGCCGGCAGCCAAAATCCAGCAGCGTAGCAGTTCCGAAACACTCCACGCCTGTGCGAAGCAGCCTGCTGGTGTGAAGGGTGGCTCTGGCTCCGCAACCTCGCTAATCGTTCCCAGGCAGGCATCCCATAAATGCTCCACTAGCGGCTGCAACAGGGGCCGCAGTGCCTTCCGGTCCTTGTAAACGCGTAAATGCACATCGATATAGGGGCCGATCAACCAGGGCCAGACAGCACCCTGGTGGTAGGCGCCATCGCGCTGTTCTCGATTGCCATTGAAATGACTGCGATAGGCGGGGTCGTCGGGGCTCAGCGTGCGCAGGCCCATCGGCGTGAGGAGTCGGTCTGTCACATGCTGTAATATACTGCGCGCCTGCACTTCAGAGAGCAGATTGTTGGTCAGTGAAGCTGCAAATAACTGATTGGGTCGTAGCGAGGCATCGTTCCGGCCAGATACCCCTTCTACATCAATCACGTCGTAAAGATATCCGCCTTCCTCGTACCAGAAACGCGCAGCGAAGTTTTGTTGTACCTGGGAGCGAAGCTGGCCGTATTGTGTGGCATCAGTGGAGAGGCGTACCGCCCAGGCTTCCATGTAAGTGAGCACGCAGTACCAGAGTGCATTCACCTCTACCGGCTTGCCGTGGCGAGGCGTCACTACCCAGTCGCCGACTTTGGCATCCATCCAGGTCAACTGTATACCGGGTACCCCCGCGCGCAACAATCCATCGGCCGGATCAACACCGATGCCATAAATAGTCCCACCTATATGCCATGTAATGATTTTCTTGAGCATGGGGAACAGCTCTTTCAACAGCGTTTGGTCGCCTGTCACCGCAAGGTAACGAGCGATGGCATGGAACATCCACAATGTGGCATCTGCGGTGTTATACTCGGGAGCTTCACCGCTGTCTGGAAAACGATTGGGGATAAGCCCTTCGTGAGTAAAAGACGCGAAGGCTTTGAGCAGGCCGCGCGCCTCGCTATACCTGCCTGTGGCGAGCAGCAGGCCAGGCAGAGAAATCATACTATCACGTCCCCAGTCCGTAAACCAGGGGTAGCCTGCGATAATCGTTTTCTGCTCGGGCGACAGGTGCAGGTGCCTGTTTCCGTCCGCGTCCTCCGTGTACTGGGGGCGTGCAACGATGAATTGATCAGCGGCAATTACCAGGCGAGCGCGCACAGGATCACATTGCGGCAAATCGCTGATAGTGCGATCGGCCACGGCCAGGAGTTGCTTGGTACGGCGCTGGTGACGTGCCAGGGCCTGTACCACATTTTCTTCGTGTTGCGGTTCGCCAAACTCGCTGCGTGCCCTCTCTTCAGTGCTCAACACGAGCGTCGCCCGCTCTCCCGGAACAATCTGTACGCGAAATGTTCCCGGCTGGTACACGTCGTCCAGGCTTGGCAGACCGCGCTCAACGTCGCGTCGATGCAGCACCCGCCAGTACCACACTCCTGTAGCAGTGAAATGTGCGGCGGGGCCGGCGATAAGGTAGTAGATAGGAGCGCCATCGAACGCACGCACACGACAGAGATTCCCCTCGTTATCAACGAGAAAATGCCAATCTGCTGCACCCTGCGTTGTGACGTGATGATCGCGTGAGAGACAGAACGGGGATAACGTGAGTATTAATGGCGTCTCGTCCGTTTCATCCTCGTAGGCCCCGTGCAGTGTATATTGCACATATGTGGTATTTTGCCCATACTCCATCCAGACACGTTTATGCAGCGTGAGATTGTCTTCCAGGCGATAGATAAAGTAAAGTATATCGCCTTCTAAGGAGACGCTCTCGAGATACTGGTATCCTTGCGGGTCGATGGTGCCATCGTGGTACTCGTTTACTCCCAGCTTGAGTTGTTGCCCGCCGGGAAGTTCAATCTCTTCATCTATCTTCGTGACCAGGATAGTGCGTTCGACAGGGGGACGCAGGGCAGCTACCAGCAACCCGTGATAGCTGCGGGTCGTGGCCCCTGCGATAGAGCCAGCGGCATAGCCACCCAGGCCATTGGTAACGAGCCACTCATGGTTAAGTCCTGATTGCACATCGCCGCACATCTCTCGCCCCAGGTAGAGATTCCATGCGTTTGTGGGTGGGCTATTCAGCGTGTCCGTATCATCATACCTCCCTCCATTTTAGATCCCTCCTCCTGGCGGATGACACTAGTAATGCACTCGCGCATGGCACCCGCAAGGCGTCTCATGGTAGTGGCACCCCTTGCGGGTGCCATGGTTCCCCAACGGAGACAGTACCTACGCCTCCATAGCCGCTTTCATGCGCCGTACTGCCATCTCAATGCGCTCATCGGGCGCAGTGATAGAGATACGTACATAACCTTCACCTAGATTACCAAAATTTGTGCCCGGTGTAATGAAAACGCCTGTCTTGTCGAAGAGCCAGCTACAAAAGTCGCGTGAAGTCGTATATAAGAAGTTATCGGGAATGGATGCCCAGATATAGAGCCCTGCCCGGGTGGTTCTGGCGCGCATCCCTATGGTCATACAGCCTTCTATGAGCAGGTCGCGGCGGCGCTGGTAAATAGCGTTACGCCGCTCTATCCAGGAGACCGGTAAATGTAGAGCTTCAATTGCGGCATACTGGATAGGACGGAAAATGCCGCTATCAATGTTACTCTTCAAGCGGCCCACGGCATCTACCAGTTCAGGGTTACCCACCAGCATGCCCATGCGGAACCCGGCCATATTGTAGGTCTTGCTCAGCGAATGCAGTTCGACGGCGACTTCGCTGGCTCCCGGAATCTGTAGAATGCTCATGGGGCGAAGATCGTCGAAATAAACCTCGGCGTAGGCCATATCATGAACGATCACAATGTCATGACGATGGGCAAACTCCACGGTATGCTCAAAAAAACTGCGATCGGCGCATGCGGCGGTCGGATTGTTGGGATAGTTGAGCCAGAGCAGGCGGGACTTCGCCAGGATATTCTGGGGAACACTATCCAGGTCGGGCAGGTAGTTGTTCTGCTCCACCAGGGGCAGCATGTATGGCTGTGCCCCGGCTGTGGTACTGGCGGTGACATAGACTGGATAATAAGGATTGGGAATGAGGGATACATCGCCGGCATTGAGCACCGCCGCGCTGGCATAAGCCAGACCTTCCTTAGAGCCAAGCAATGGCAGGATTTCTCGCTCAGGCATGAGGCGAACGCCGAAACGCTCTTCGAACCAGGCAGCGATGGCTTCGTGCAGTGCGAGCATGCCGCGATACTCCGGATAGCGATGGTTTTCGGGGTCCTGCATGGCTGTACACAGGCGGTCAACTACTGCCTGTGGCGCGGGTAGGTCAGGATCACCCATAGAGAGGCTGATGACATCTACCCCGGCGGCCCTGCGCTCGGCTATCTTCTGCTTTGCGCTGGCAAAGTGGTATGGCGGGAGGTCGTTAATTAAATTGGACAGTTGCACGAAAAATACTCCTCACGATTTGTTGTCTACATTCTACCAGAATTGCAACGTGAGGGCACCTGGGTTTATCCATAGGGAGTGGTCACTCCATCGGCTCAGCTTCATACCAATTTTTCCCCACCTTCAACTCAACTTTGATCGGCACATCCAGCTTCGTCACTCCTTCCATAATCGACGGGACCAGGCGCTTTGCCCGCTCAAGCTCTTCGATAGGCACCTCGAAAACCAGTTCATCGTGAACCTGTAGGATCATGCGCGTCTTCAGCCGCTTCTCCTCAATGGCATGATGCAGGCGAATCATCGCTATCTTGATGAGATCGGCATTCGCCCCTTGAATGGGCATATTGATGGCTTCACGCTCGACGGCCTGGCGTTCATTCGTGGGCAGGGAGAGCAGGTCAGGCAGGAAACGTTTGCGCCCGAACAACGTGTTGACATATCCCTGAGTACGTGCCTGGTGCAGCGTACTATCGACGTAACTTTTAATACGCGGGAATGTCTCATGATAGTGCTTGATAAAGGCTGTCGCTTCACTATTGCTCATGCCGGTGATATTGGCCAGACCAAAGGCGGATTGCCCGTAGAGCGTGGCGTACACCACCGTTTTCGCCAGCCTGCGCTGGTCCTTTGTAACCTCCGCCACAGATATGTTGAACAGCGTAGCGGCTATGATGGTATGAATATCCTCGTCTTTGCTGAAAGCCTCGATCAGGCGCGGCTCGTGTGTGATATGAGCCAGGATGCGTAACTCGAACTGTGAGTAATCGGCGGTGAGCAAAACATAGCTGGGATCAGCGATGAAGGCCCGCCGGATTTGCCGCCCTACCTCTGTACGGATGGGAATATTTTGCAGGTTCGGGTTGCTCGATGACAGGCGCCCGCTGGAGGCGACCGTCTGGTTGAACGATGTATGTACCCGCCCGGTCACCGCGTCTACCAGCGCCAGCAGGCCATCCACGTAGGTCGATTTGAGCTTGGCAAGCTGCCGGTATTCCAGCAAGTAATCGACCATAGGATGGAGTCCACGCAGGCTCTCGATGACCTCGGCGCTCACAGAATAGCCTGTCTTGGTCTTCTTCCCCCTTGGAAGTTTCAATTCCTCAAAGAGGATATCGCCAAGTTGTTTGGTCGAGTTGACATTGAAGTGATGACCAACAGAGTCGTAAATGGCTTTTTCCAGCATGCTGATCTGCTCGCTCAGTTGCCCATTCAGGTTATACAGGAAATCGGTGTCGAGTGCTACGCCATACTGTTCCATCTGCATCAGCACTGGCAGCAGTGGCAGCTCGATGTTGTTATACAGTTCGAGTAAGTTGTGACGGCGTAGTTCAAGCATAATCGGCTCGACCAGGCGCAGTGTCATGTCGGCATCGGCTCCGGCGTAGTCGGCAGCAGGACGTATAGGAACTTGTGACATGCTGATCATCTTACTGCCTCTACCAATAAGGTCTGAGATATTCGTCATGATGTGGCCCAGGCGCTGAAAAACCTGGTCTTTCAGCCCCAACCCGCGCCTTCCGGGATCTACCAGGTAGGCGCCCAGCATGGTATCGAAAGCCAACCCGCGCAGCCTGATGTTATAGTGCGCCAGTGCCAGCATATCATACTTGGCATTGTGCATATATTTTCTTATAGCTGAACTCTCGAGTATAGGGCGTAGCTGTTCCAGTACCAGTGTCAACGGCAACTGTTTCTCAGGCTCCTGACCGTCTGGAGTGCGGGTGTGGCCAACGGGGATGTAGTATGCCTCACCTGGGGCCATAGAGCAGGAAATGCCGACCAGTTCAGCGTGCCAGATATCATCGGAGGTCGTTTCGGTGTCAAGCGCAAAGGCTCCGGCATCGCGCAGGCTGCTGACTAGCACCTGCAGGGCCTCCTCGCTGTTGACGATCATCGTATTAGTGGTCCTGGCGGATTTATCTGGCAGGAACAGTGGTTCGGAAGGGGCGCTGGGCATGTGCAGCCTGCGCACAACCTCCGTGGGATGCTCAGGCATATCAAAGAGGCTCAGTTGCAAGGGTTCCGTAGTCGGGCTTTCCTCTGGTGCGCTCACAGCGCCAGTGGGAGGTGGGGGAGGCGACATAATGGGAACGATGCCAACCGGCGGTGCGAACAGCAGGTTTGCCTGCGTTACCCGATCTTCTGTAATGGCCAGGGACGCCTCCTCCTCACCTTCCATCAGGCCAGGTTCTAGCTCGTCGCTGCTATCGCGGGCGAGCTCACCACCCGGTTGTGGAACATGTGAGGGAGCGCTCGTGGACTCCTGTTCGCGTAGGAGCGCCAGCACTTTTTCGATAAGCGAACGAAACTCCAGCTCGCGGAAGAGAGCCAGCACCTTGTCGCGGTGTATGTTGCCAACGCGGCAGGCCTGCAAATCAAGCTGTACGGGGGCATCCAGCACGATAGTGGCCAGGAACTTGCTCTGGCGGGCTTGATCCGCCGCATCACGCAATAACCTCTGCTCTTTGGATTTTAGCTCGTCGATGTGAGCAAGCACACCCTCCAGGTCGCCATATTCTGCCAAGAGCTTGCTGGCAGTTTTCTCGCCAATGCCGGGGACGCCGGGAATGTTGTCGGAGGTGTCTCCTACCAGCCCTTTGAAGTCGGGTATCCTCTGCGGGGGAATACCATAGCGTGCCTGCACTGCGGCCTCGTCATAATTTGTTACTTCGCTGATGCCGCGTTTTGCTGCCATGACCTGTACATGCTCGTTGACCAGGCTCTCCACTCTTGGTTGTTAGGTTTTCGGGTACAGCGTGAAAGGCCCGGTGAATCATGGCGTGTCCATCGATTAACACGATCGTCTCGCGCCTGGACGCTGTGGAAGAAGTATTTTGTGCTTGCTCGGTATGTTGTGTCATCATAAGGAATCCTTCTTATTGCTACGCCAGTACCCGGTAGTGCCCATTTTTGCCCCCCTCCCAGAGGCAGAGGCTGGCGCTGGATGGCCCACCATCCGCAGCATTGACCATAGCAAAAATCAGTTGCGTGATATCGCGCAGCGGGATGGTGGGCCAATCTGGCTGGCATAACCATGCAGCCACTTCAGCAGTAATCTCCCCTGGAGCGGGCAAAGCGATGCGCGTAGTCCAGCTCCCCGTGTTGAGATAGACCTGCTGTTCCCTTGCTTCGCTCTTGATAGGATCGATGCGCAGCATATGCGTGTGGCCGGCAATGGCGTAGCGCAGTGTGGGGTCGCTCATGAGCACATTATGCATGCCTGCCGCTACGCTTTCTCCCATCTGGTATATTGCTGGCGTACAAGCAGCCGCGATCGCCTCTAAGAAAGGCAGGGTCAGTGCTTCGCGCAGCATTGCGAACTCTGTCATGGCGTCGGCCCGTGTACGGTCTGCATTGATGCCAGGTGGCTCGATCCAACCAGGATGGCGCGCGGCAGCATCTTGTTGAAACGCCGCGAGGTCCAGCATCGCCTGCTCAAACAACCTAGCGGGAATACGTTCATTACCCGGGGCAAGGTATGCCAGTCCCTCGCGAGGCTGAGCTAGCAGTTCCATGGTGCGCTGCACCATTTCAATGACGATCTGGGGATTGATCAGGGATAGCAGGGCCATCTGGCGCAAGATGCTCATGGATGGTTCAAGATGGTCAATGTAGGGATATGCGAGATTGATGGGAAGAAATGCGTGCTGCAGGTAGTGCGATCCGGTGGGCAATGTGATGCTGTGCGGCTCGCGTGTGAGCGGCTGGCCCTGTGCGTCCCATAGCTCACTGATATCACGATTCCAGAAATCGTATGCGTTGCCATGCTCAATATAGACATCCGGCAGCGGGCGATAGAAACGTGTAGGGCAAAACTGTACCGTCTCAACGCCTTGTTGAATGCCAATTGCGTCATAGATGCCCGCGCGTATTTCTACAAAGCAAAGATCGATATCGTGATTTCCTGTAATAAATGTAACACGCCGCCCTGGTTGAGCGATAAAAGTGCGGAGAGCCTGGAAGAAAGGACGGTGAGCGGCGGTGATCTTCGCCAACTTTTCTACTGCTAGAGCAGTATCCGTCGTGCCGCCGCTGTCATATGGCGGAACCGTCAGGAAGTCAAAACAGTCGCCATTGATGATCATCTCGACATCTCCCGCCTGGCTCAACGGGTCATGCGTGCTTGCTGCATTTAGCAGTCCTTCGAGCGCCGACTGCTGGTACTCTCCAAAGCCATCCAGCACTGCATGACCGTCGGCAAGATGTAGATCACTGATAACCAGTTTGATTGTGGTCATTAGAACCCTTTCGTGAAGACACCCTTTCTATTGCGCCTGGTCGTCTCTTTGTATGATCCCAGACTGGAAGATGTGTTGGTGCCTAAACTTCTTAAATTGTACCCCCAGGTTGGCGGGTTAGCAACCATCCGGGGGCATAGGTCACGCGAAAGGTATCCTTGCAGCTACCGCACTATCCTATCTACTTCATTTTAGCCCGTTTCTGACGAGTTGTATAGTATAGTTAACTGGCAAGCAATGTTATAACCTTTTTTTCGCTGTATCGTCAGATGCTCCATGAGATGCTCTCGTGGCTGGAATAGGCAGATACATTGCGGAGAATACCAGTCTCGTCATGCCAGTGTTGCTATATGCTGATTGTTTCTTATGTTACAGAGACAAGGGTGTAAATATGCCTAGTCGTAACAATACTCTTTTGGGCGACCGCAAGTCCCGTCCTGACAAAAATCTAGGAGATGCTGCTATGGCAGAGGAAACCGAAAAATTGCTAACTGTGCGAGAAGTTGCACGTCATCT
>WNGK01005139.1_pt1 | contig 13915 bp, 16 predicted proteins | sample 5400601 | NCBI WGS metagenome assembly WNGK01 (sample SAMN13153376, study PRJNA577476) | soil metagenome | isolation source: 60 cm soil or saprolite under Garry oak tree replicate 1 | place: USA:California | collected 2016-06-15 | reverse complement strand
TTCCACGGACGCCTTGAGTTCTGGGAAGGCACCGGGCGCGTGGAAGCGTGCGAGCCCCCACGGCGGCTGCTGGTGACGACCAGGGGCGTGGACGAGCCGTACGACGAGGTCATCGAGGCCACGCTGACCGCCGACGGCGACCAGACCATCCTGGTCATCGAGACCCGGGGCGTGCCCCTGGACCTGATCGCCGCCTACGGGGCCGGGTATCAGATCCACGCCGAGAATCTCGCCGCCCACCTCGCCGGGCGTGAGCGCGTCGACAGCAAGGCGCGGTGGGCCGAGCTCACCCCTCCCTATCAGGACCTGGCGGCCAGCATCGGCTAGTGAGCCGGTTTTGAGTTGTCTGGGCACCACGTGAGTCGTCTTTCATTCCAGTAAGCGGAGTTTGGGGCTGAGGGTTCCGGCAGGCCAGTTTGTGCGCTCTGCTGGCGGCATGGGTGATAGCAGGCTGGAGCCGCTGGTGCTGTCGGAGGACGAGCGGCGAACACTGAGTAACTGGGCCCAGCGCCGCAGGACCGCGCAGGGGCTGGCGATGCGGGCCCGGATCGTGCTGGCCTGCGCCGAGGGCGGGCCCAACCTCGCGGTCGCGGCGCGGTTGGGTGTCAACCGGAGCACGGTCAGCAAATGGCGGGCACGTTTTTTGCGCAAGCGGCTGGACGGGCTGAGCGACGAGCCGCGGCCTGGGGTGCCGCGGACCATCACCGACGCCCAGGTGGAGGAGGTGGTGGTGCGCACCCTGGAAGAGGCGCCCGCAGGCGCTACCCACTGGTCCAAGCGGGAACTGGCCAAACAGGTAGGCATCTCGCCCGCGAGCGTGCTGCGGATCTGGCACGCGTTCGGGCTGCAGCCGTGGCGGGTCCAGGACTTCAAGATCTCCCCGGACCCGCTGCTGATCGATAAGATCCGCGACGTGATCGGGCTGTACCTGGCCCCGCCGCAGAACGCGGCCGTGTTCGCGGTGGACGAAAAGCCGCAGATCCAGGCCCTGGAGCGGACCGCGCCGGTACTGCCCATGCTGCCCGGCGTGCCCGAGCGGCGCAGCCACGATTACATCCGGCACGGCACCATCGACCTGTTCGCCGCGCTGAACACCGCCACCGGGAAAGTGATCGGCACGCTGTCCGCCCAGCACCGGGCCGTTGATTTCCGCGACTTTCTTGATGAGATTGACCGGCAGACCGAGCCAGGCCTGGCCATCCACGTGATCTGCGACAACCTGTCCGCGCACAAGGCACCGGCGGTCCACCGGTGGCTGGTGGCCCACCCGCGCGTCCAGCTCCACTTCACGCCCACCTATTCCTCCTGGATCAGCCAGGTCGAACGGTGGTTCGCCGAGTTGCAGCGGCGCTGCCTGGACCGCGGCGTGTTCTGCTCGCTCGACGAACTCACCACCGCGCTGGAAGAGTGGATCAAGATCTGGAATGCCACCGCCCGGCCCTTCAAGTGGACCAAGACCGCCGACCAGATCATCGACCGCATCTGCCGCTACTGCGCACGCATCTCCGAACCGGCTCACTAGCTAACCTGCGCCGGAACCACGGACCTCCTCCTTATCAGTCAGTTCTGGGAGAAGCCCGAGTTCTAAGCCTTTGACCTTGCCACCGTTGGTGGTGGCGGTGAGCCCGATGGGCTGCTTGTGTGATGCCGTTGCTGTCACCTCGCTGCTGTCGCTGGGTGATTGGAAACTCGCCAGCGCTTGGCCGATGAGTTACTAGCCACTGACCGGTCCAAACCCTCAGAACAACATCAGCAGGTGATGTCCGTCCTAAGAGGATGGTCCTCACCTGACAGCAGGCCAACGGAAGGAATTGGCAAAGTGAGCGAGGCTTTGAAAAGCGTTGGCGCGATCACACTGTTCGTGGAGGACCTGCCCGCCGCAAGGTCGTTCTACGAGCGTGTTTTCGGGCGGACGGCAGCGTTTGAGGATGACAGCTCGGCCGCGTTCAAGTTTGACAACACCCTCATGAACCTGGTTGACACCCGGGCGGCGGGCGACGTCATCGCGCCGGTAGCGGTCGCCAGCCCCAGCGCCGGGTCACGTTTCCTGCTCACCATCTGGGTCGATGACGTCGACGCGGCCTGCGCCGAGCTTGCCAATCAGGGAGTGGGGCTGCTCAACGGCCCGGTGGACCGGCCGTGGGGCATGCGGACCGCGAGCTTCACCGATCCTGGCGGGCATATCTGGGAACTCGCCCAGAGCCTGGACAAGTCCGAGGGTTCGTAAAAGCCAGCCTCACGTATGGCCTTCGCCGTCGTATGACGCCCCGCTTGTCCTGCAGCCAGCGTGGTTTCTCGTCTGCCCCGTCCCCCGCGATAGGCGCCATGGGCTGCGAGACTTGGCTGCATTACTCTCATGCGATCGGTGCACAGAAGCGTTCACGGCTCCCGAGGCCGCCCGCTGCGATCTAGAATCCGCGTCAGCAAGCTTCTGGCCCGCGAACGCGACCCCAGGGACAGTGATCGACCCGGCAGGAGGATGGACATGACCGGCGGTCAGCCTGAGGACCCCGAGGACCAGGCTCTGCTGGCCTTCCTCGATGCCCAGCGCGACGCGGTGCTTTCCATCGTGGAGGGGCTGGACGAGGAGGCGTGGCACCGGTCGGTGGTGCCGTCGGGCTGGACGCCGGCCGGGCTGGTCGAGCACCTGGGCGGCGCCGAGCGGCACTGGTTCCAGGGGGTCGTGGCCGGCTCAGATGCAGAGCTGCCCTGGGATGAGGGCCTGCCCCCTATGACCCGGAGGCAGCGTTCGCCTGTGACCGGCCCTCAGCGGAGGTCATCGGCTATTACCGTGACCAGTGCGCGCGCTCGGATGCGGTGCTGGCGGTGACGCCGCTGCCGGCGCCGCCACGCGGCAGGCACGGCGACCCGCAGATGGACGAACCGCCGAGCGTGCGCTGGGTCGTGCTGCACATGATCGAGGAGACCGCGCGACATGCCGGTCACCTGGACATCGCCAGGGAACTGATCGACGGCCAGACCGGGCTCGGGCCTCGCTGAAACCAAGACGGTTCCCTGCGCGTCACCGGACATGTTCACGATCAGGTTCTGACGGCTCCTGGTCTGCTCCGTCTTCCTCGATAGGCGCCGATCCCCTGGCGAGTGGACGTCGGGTCTAGGTTGGCGAAGCCATCGCGAAGCGACGCGACCGCAGGGAGCGGCCTAGACGCGGCGGCCGGGAGCGGGACAATGGTCCGTCGAGGATGACGGCACTTGCAGCGTCCGGCCCTGTCGCCGAATGAGCCTGGCTGATCGGCGGCGGACTGAGAGCGTGGGCCGACGCGCGGCGGCCGGGGCCTCCCAAAGGCCGGAGGCTAGTGTCGGCCCGCGGCCTGGTCGCCAACCAACTGTCAAGTCGCAGTTGACAACCGGTGCCTGTGTGCGTTGCGCGCCTTCCGGGCAGGCCCCTGGCCTGCCCGCGCATTCTGCCCGGAGGGACCGTAGAGGCTCCGGGGTCAAGACCGGCCGAAGGCCGCCGCGCTTGCGCGGGGCGAAGCAGTCTTGAGGTCGGAGGGGCGGTCCCGTACGATGCGCGGCGCACCCGGTAAGAGCGGGCGGCGAAGCCGCCTCCGATCCTCACCCTGACAGCCGCCGGTCGGCCGAGTTGTGATCTTGCGCGGCGAGAGGATGCCCGGCCAGATCCTGCAGGCGCGGTCATCGGGGCAGCGTTACCGCGTCCGCCACCTGCTTGCGGGTGCGGGGCAGCCGAGCGGCGGCGGTGCCGCGCCGGAGGGCTCCCGCCCGTAAGGCGCGGCTAATCGCCGCCCCGGAGTCGAAGAGCAGCCCCCGTTCCCCCGCCTGGCGCTGGTGGCATTTCTTCGCGCCAGTCACGCACTCTCCCCGATGACTTCGCGTCTCCTGCCTCCGATCCGGCCCCTGGGGCCGGATCGCGGCGTGCCGGAGGCACGCCCTTGAAGCCGTAGAGAAAGTTGTCACAGCCAAGGGCCTAGGCAACCAGCAGGGAGATCCACCGCTACAAGGCCGCCGCGCACTCCGGTGGATCCGGTACCTGGGGTTCGCAGGATCGCTCATCATGACATCGGACCTGTGCGCGGCAACCGGGCTGCGGAACAGCGCGGTCATACAGCCCTCGCGCTGGGCCTAGTGAATTTGCGATTGCACACCAGGCACGCGGAGGGGCAGAGTCCGAGCAGCTCCAGATGGTTCCCCGGCCCACCAGAAACAGGGATGAAAGACGTGCCAGTCATCGCGCTACGGCCGGTCGCGGACGCTGACCTCGACGCGCTGTTCGATCAGATGCGTGCCCCCGAGTCGGTCTGGATGGCCGCGTTCACCCCCGACGACCCGGACGACAGGACCGCATTCGATGCGCACATGGCCAGGGTGAGATCCTCGCCCGACATCACACTGCGCGCGATCACGTGCGACGGCCAACTCGTGGGCAGCGTGGCTAGCTTCGTCTTCGACGGCGAGACCGACGTCACCTACTGGGTCGACCGCGCGGCCTGGGGACGCGGCATCGCCAGCCGAGCCCTCGAACTCCTCATGGACCTAGTCCCTGTCCGGCCTCTGCACGCCCGCGCAGCCAGCGACAACGTCGGCTCACTCAGGGTCCTCCAGAAATCAGGCTTCAAGATCATAGGCACGGAGAACTCCTTCGCGCCTGGCCGGAACAGCACCATCGAGTGAAACCATCCTGCGGAAGGACTAACACCCTGGCCGGAGCTCGCTCCACCGCCCCGGCTAACCTCCATCGCAGCGCACAAAACGTCTAGGGCGTGTGAAGGATCAACCGAGCCCGATCCGTCAAGTATCAAGTGAGGCTAGGCAAAGGGCCTAGGCAACACGTCGATAACCAGGAGCGCAGCCTGCCAGTTGCACACGCCAGTTGCACGGCGGGGACGGTGACGAAGGCCGCGGCTGCGATGTCAGAGACGGCGATGTCCTGGCCGGTCCGGCGGCTCCAAACCGAATCGAATCTTGCGCCCTGGCATCGGCCCCCACCCAACACCTTGGCGACCATCGCTGCTCGCTCCCGGTTGCCAGTCGCATCGAGCAGGACCTGGATGGTCGACAATGGCAGCACGGGGATCCGTCGGTCACTGACGATGATTCGGTCCACATGGTCCAGGTCCGGAGTGGCGACTACCACGTCGCCCATTGGGCCTACAGCCTCTACGCCCTCCAAGATCTCGACCTCGACGCCGTGGACCACGGCGAGGGCCCTGCGGGCGGCGCGCACGTCGCCACGATCCCAGCGCGCCTCGTCGCTCACCACGGCGCCGCGCAGCCCGTCGACCAGCTCGGCCGCGGCTACGTGATCAACCAGGAGATCCAGGTCCCTAGGATCGACCGGCAATCCATGGAGGGCGAGGGAGGCGCTTCCGCCGACAGCCCACCTGCCACGTCGAACAATGGGCAGCTCGCCCAGGGCCGTACGCCACGCTGGTGCTGATCCGGTCACGGCGACCAGCATCCCACGTAGATGTCGCCTCCTACCGCTACCTTCTGGATGCTGACCGGCCGTTCATGAACCGACCACCAGGCGCCCCGATCCGCATTGATCTTCGGCGGCGACTAGGCAAAGCCGGGCTCCGACGCGAAAATCGTGCCTAGAAGCCGTCAAGCATCACCTGAAGCTGATCCGTCAACGATCACTTGGGCTTAGGCAAAGGGGCCTAGACAAGGGCCTCGCGGTTTCGCAACCAAGGTGGACGGGCTGTCGCGATAGAGCGCCTAGCTCTCGGCTAAATGCCCGAGGGCGCTTGTCAGACTTTAGCTGCCAATCTAGACAGATAGGTCCATCGCCGCAAACTACTTCTAACCACGTACGAAACGGACATCGACAACTTTTTTTTGTGAGCTTTCGAACCGGACATCGCTGGTTCAAACACCCCTTTTTTTTTGTTGGCCAGACGGCTTTGGTGGTAACGAACCAGGTCAGCAGCCCGCCGGATATCAGCAGCCAGGCAGGATGAGCTGTCCCCGGCGCCAAGGTGAGCGCGATGGCTCCGGCCGCCAGCGGCTATCCCCACACCAGCAGCCGCCAGCTGGCTGCGCCAAACGGGCCGATGTTGGGCCAACCGAGGTCGTCCTTTTCTTCCTGAGTGAATCGCGCATTCCACAATACCGGTCACGTGCGTAGCTACGTCCGATGTATGCGCTGTTTCCCTCTCAGGTGGGGGTGCGGCTCTTTTAGAGGTATCTGATTCATGTATAAATAGGGATGGACCGGATTTTTCTGGAGTGTCGTGGCATATGGGTGTATGCCGCTGGTGTCGGCAGGGTGATTGCGCAGGCTGCGGGCCTTCGGGGGCTTGCACGGGAGGTGCGGCTGCGGAGGCGGCGCGCTGGTGCGTGCACGGGATAGCCACCGTCTCCATTCTTTGTGGCGTCTGAAACCCGAAGAAGAGAAGACGGTGGCCGTGGACGCCAGCATTGCATATTTCCCGCCGGGCGCGGGGGCGGGGGCGGGAGATCTGGAGGATGCGCTGTTCAGCGCGGTCCGGGAGCAGGTGGAGTTGATGATCGGGTGGGCGCGGTCGGATGAGGCGCTCGGGCTGGAGCATCACGGCCTGGAAGACCGCGCGATGACGGACGGGCTGGAGGTGATGCGGCTGCTCGTGCAGGCGCACCTGGACCTGCGGGCACTGCGGGAGCAGCACCGTGATGACGTGACGGACGCGGACGGGGAGGTCCGCCGCACCGCCGGGGACGGGCAGGAGCGCACCCGGGTCATGATCTTCGGGGACGTGGCCACGTCCCGGATCGCGTACCGGAAGAAGGGGAAGCCGAACCTGTACCCGCAGGACGCGGAGCTGAACTGGGGACCGCGCTGCTACTCGGCGGGGGTGGAGAAGCGGACCGCGAAGGCATCTGCAGCCGCGCCGTTCGGGCAGGCCGCCGCGCAGGTCAGCGCCGCCGGAGCCATCACGCTGGGCAAACGGCAGGCCGAGGAGATCGCCGTCGCCGTCGCGGCGGATTTCGACGGGTTCTACGCCTCCCGGCTGCCGGGGCCGTGCCCGCCGGAGACCGGGCTGCTCCTGACCTGCGACGGATCGGGGTTCCCGGTGCTGCCGAAGGCGCTGCGCGAGGCTACCGCGCGGGCAGCTACCGCGCGGGCGAAGGCCAGGGAGGAGAACGGCTGGCCCGATGAGCCGTCGGACCTGCGGAAATCCCGCAAGCGGATCGCCGAGCTGGCCGCGGTGGCCGATATCCCGCCCGCGCCGCGGGTCCCCGAAGACATCCTGACGGCCCTGTTCGGCCCGCCCCGTCCCGGCAAGGAAGCCGTGAAGCCCGCGCCCGGGCCTCAAGCGCAGGGGAAAACGCTGTTCGCGTCGGTCCGCAGGCCCGCCGGCGAGGTCATCGCGGACGCGTTCGCCGAGGCACGCCGCCGCGACCCGCAGCACGAGAGGCCCTGGATAGCCGTCATCGACGGAAACCGCCACCAGATCGCCGTCATCCAGGAACTCGCCGCGAAATACAAGGTCAAGGTGACGATCCTGATCGACCTCATCTCGCGCAATACCTGTGGAAGGCCGCGAACACCTTCTTCTATCCTGGCGAGCCCGCCGCCCGCGACTGGGTCCGGGAGCAGGCGGCCAAGATCCTGGCCGGGAAGCACCGCGACGTCCGCGCCGGCATCCGCCGCCGCGCCACCACCTGGGGATACGGCCCTGCCGAGCGCGCCGGCGCCGACGAATGCGCCCGTTACCTGGAAAACAAGCAGGACTACCTCGCCTACCCCGCCTTCCTGAAGGACGGCTGGCCCGTGGCCAGCGGCCTCATCGAGGGCGCGGCAAGGTGGCTGATCAAGGACAGGATGGAAGTCACCGGCGCCAGGTGGAACCTCGACGGCGCAGAGGCCGTCCTGCACCTCCGCGCCCTGACCGGCAACGGCGACTTCGACGACTACTTCGAATACCACCTCAAGCAGGAAAAACTGCGCAACCACGACAGCGTCTACCGGCAGCCCGCCACGCCCGGACAGCAGGCCGCAACGCTCGCAGCCTGACAACCGGACGCCCGAATTGCCCTACCTCTAAAAGAGCCGCACCCGGTCAAGAGTCGCTTCAAAGATCGCGCCGCTGGGCCGGGGTTGAGTATCCGGCCAGCTCGCGCTCCAGTTCAGAGCGCCGCTTGCTGGCCGCCTTAGAGCTGGGAGGGGGTTAGCAGGGCAAACAGGAGGAACAGCAGGACTCCGGGCAAGAAAACCACGCTGCCTGCGCCGCTGTGCTGCATCAGGGCGCCCACCGTGAGTACCCCCCCAGCCAGCAAAGGCCGCCGGTAGGTCCGCACGGCGCGGGCCAGCCGGATCAGGCCGATGACTGTGAGCAGTGCCCCCGTACGGATCCCCCGGCGGACCCGCCTGGTGCGTGCGACCCGCGTGAACCTCGGGACACCGTACCGGCCGACCGGGCCGACGGACTGGCTCCACACCACCAGGTTCCGCCGATGCGGTCGCAGCCTCATCGCAGCCTCCTGCACCCGGGCTCCGCTCTGCGTGTCCTCAATGGTACGCTTTTGCGCTCTTTAGGAGCGTGCCGCGCACGGGCTGGATACACCAGCTCACGTGATGCCGACCGATGCGTGCCCACCGAGCGGCCACGCTAACCTGCGGTAGCTGAACTGACCCCTTGCTTGCAAAGATCGTTCGCCCGGCTTCCTCACATGGCCCACCACAGGTCAGCGCCAGTCTAGGCGTGTCTGCGGGTGACCGTGATTCGCCGCCGGTCACCTTGTCATCGGGCACGCAACGGGCACGCCGCTGCCCATGCACGCGGTGCAGATCGCAGGTATGCAGGTGTGCGCGTTCCCGCCGCAGGTGCATCCCAAGGCGGGCACCAGGCCGCCACCGCTGCACTCCGGGCACCGATTCTTGCGGTTCATGATCGCTCCTATGCGAGTGGCCTCCCACCTGGCGGGCTTCACCCGATAGGCGCCGATCACTGCCCGGAGCGGGAGCAGTCAAGGGCCTGGTCCGCAGGACTTCCAAGATGCTTTGGCCGTGCCGAGGCTTCGATGGGCGTGAGCGTCGTGCAAGCCGGGAGGATGCGGCCAAAGGATCTTGGATCCTTGACGGCTCCCGTGGAGGGCTGATACTCCCGCGCCGGGTGAAGGCTGCCCCCGGGACCCGCGTACGGGTGCAAGATCGCTTAGCGCTGTGAGAAATTGTGAGACGGCAGGCCCGGCGGCAGTCGTTCGCGGCCTCGCCAGAGATTAGGAACAGGACCCTGGCCTGCTGAGATGGTGGCGCGCTCGGAGGGACTCGAACCCCCAACCTTCTGATCCGTAGTCAGATGCTCTATCCGTTGAGCTACGAGCGCCGGTGCCCGGACAGTTTACGGCATCGCATGCATCCCCTGCGCAGCGCCGACATCACCGGCTCGGGCGGATGCCAGCCAGACAGCTCACGTTTGCGTTCCATGATAGTGCCAGCTTGTCGCCCGGTGTGGTTCGCGACATCCTGGTCAAGCAGGTAGGCCTGGGCCAGGACGAGGCGCTGAGGGTGGTGAAGTAGATGACTGGGGAGATCCACCTGTTCGTCCGGGTGTCGGAGGACGGCCAGGCATACGCGACATCCCCGCAAGCGCCAGGGCTGCTGTACGGGCGGCAGTCGGTCGAGGAGCTGGAACGGGACCTTCAGGGCGCCTTGTCCTTCCACTTCGAACGTCCCGGTCCGTTTCAGATCGTCGAGCACCGCGAGCGTCATCGTGACATACACGGCAGAGAGCTCGTCGCCCGAATGGCGATCGACGATCACCAGGCCGAACGTACGGCGGTATATGAACGGATCGGCCACGCATTGAACGTGCCGGAACAGGCCGAGTCCTTGCTTTCGGCCACTACCAACGCCGTGGGTGAGGCTGTCTACGTGTGCGCTGTCCCGTCCGACACGATTGGCTGGCTGGAGGCGCAACTCGACTCGCGCGGAGACGCATTTGTCGCCGCGCTAGCCATCGCGGACGGCTTCCTGCTTGCATTGCCATTTGCGGTCAATGACGGAACGCGGCCATCCTGGCACCCGGTCACCTACGGTCCTGCGACGACATTGTCGGATGTCATGCAAAGGTCCACCGTTGTGACCCCTCCACCGTTGTGACCCCTCCCCAACTGGCACGCCTTGAACTCTGCTAGATCAGGGCCGCCGATGTCGGCTACCGGGCGCGCCTGAAGATCAATAGCTAAGCATCTGATTAGCTGCACAGCGGTCGGTCGTGAGCTGGGTTTTCGCAGGTCAGCACAGCGAGAGGCGTCAAACGATCCGTAGTCAGATGCTCTATCCGTTGAGCTACGAGCGCAGCACGTCTCGATAGTCTACGGCACCAGCCTGATCGGCCGGGCCCGCCAGGCAGCTGAGAAGGGACTCCAGCGCACGCCGCGCGTGTAGCGCCGCGTCCACGGCGTGAGACGAGACGACCCAACCGCCTAAAGTACCGAGCCAGGCGCCTGCCCGGGCCGATGGCCGGGCTGGCGGGGCGGAAGGGGCCGCCGATCCGCCAACGATCGAAACCCGGCACAATTATTATTGCGCTGGAGTTCCAGCTTTCGCTAGCGCACAGCCGGCTGACCTAGCAGATGATCGCCGCTTTGCTTGCGGCCACTGCAGGACTGCTGGGCGGGCAGGATCTCGGCGCTTTAATCGTCACTGGCTGGTTAAAGCCGCTGAAGTTTACGTAGCCGCCGCCGTGGAGCGCGATAGCGAGCAGGTAAGGAGTGCCGGTCGCAGCCACATATAGGGCGTCGTTTCCAGAATCACGCAACGTGATGGCAGGCTTGCCTCGGACCGTGCGGTTCCCGTCCTTGGTTATCGCGCTGGCAGGCACGGCGAGCCATACTTTCAAGAAGGCTCTCATGCACACCTGCTTGCCGGAAAGAAGTCCCACCCGCTCGGCGTTCTGGACCGTAGTCTCCCGCCACCGTCCGGCCAGACGCTGAGCGTTCGATACCCCGAATCTTTGATAGAAGGCTTGACCGGCCTTAAAGTAGAAAGTGTTGCCGAGGCGGATCACGTGCACGACAGCTCCACGGAGCGTCAATGTGCCTGCAGCTTGGCAGGGACTGGCGATGAATTCGTCAACCCTGCCCCCAGATATGCGGCCACTGACATGGACGGAGCGCAATCCATCTGTTGCGGCCCGCGCCTGCTGAAGGATCTGATCAACAGTCTCGCCCTGGAGTCTGCCGGAACGGTTGCTCGCGGACTCATGAGGGGCCGAGGAATGGCCACCACAGCCCGCCGTTACTGCAAGAACAAGGCCAGCGAAGATAGCGCCTGCTGTGCGTGACACCCGCGAACAATGGCACTGCCGTTCGGCCATGCGGGCAACCATGCCACATACTGCTCGCCGCGGCAAACGCCCGGGATAAGCCGCTCTCAGGGTAGGTCCGGAGGCGTCGAGTTTGCTGATACGCCCAGCTGGCGACCGTGGACAGTTACGCTGGCTGGTGGCCGGCAGTTGCCCCGGGGGGTGCCTGGTACATGATGCTCGGCGCTCTGCGGAAGTCATGAAGGGTGCCTGCAAGACGGTGGAGTTGAGCGTCTGATTCGCCGCATAGCGGTCGGTCGTTAGCTGGGTTTTCGCAGGTCAGCACAGCGAGAAGCGCCAGACGACCCGTAGTCAGATGCTCTATCCGTTGAGCTACGAGCGCTGGTGCCCGGACAGTTTACGGCACGACGGGCATGCTCTGTACCAAGCGTTCCTAGCAGCCTCGACCTCGACGTATGCTAGACAAGGTATGTTGTCTTCATGCGGATCGGGGAGCCAGCCCGCAAGCACGGCATCAGCGACGAGGACATCTGGCATGCGATTCGCAACATGATGCGAACTGTCAGCGAGAGCGACGACCTGATCATGGTCATTGGCCCGGCCTGTAGCGGCATGCCGCTGGAGATCGGCATCCTCGGTCCAGCATCCGATGATCCCGTCGTCATACATGCCATGTGGCTGCGGCCGAAGTTCCAGAGGTTCCTCAGATGAGGGGTGATCACGCAATGCATTCGGACAAGGAGATTGAGGAAGCCGCCCGCCGGTTCGAGCAGTGGGCTGACGAGCTTGACCCCGAGACCGCCGTAGTGGAGAGCGCCGAGGAACTGCGGGCGGTCGCCGAGGCAGCCGAGACGGCCCGCCGTGACGAGGCAGTGCTTGCCGAGCGGGTAGCGGCCGCTCGCGCCCGCGGGCAGTCCTGGAACCGGATTGCCCTAGCCCTCGGCGTATCCCGGCAGGCCGCACGGCAAAGGTTCGCCGGCAAGCTCGGCGCCTGACGGAGTGCGGCGATGGAACAGACCCCGCAGCACGCAATCTGAAGATCAACATTTGAGCGTCTGATTAGCTGCACACCGCTCGGTCGTGACATGGGTTTTCGCAGGTCAGCACGGCGAGAGGCGCTAAACGATCGTAGTCAGATGCTCTATCCGTTGAGCTACGAGCGCTGGCGTCCGACAGTCTACGGCACGTGCGGCGCACGCCGCGGCCTGCCCGCTGCGCCCCAGCTCCGCTGGCCGCCGTTCGGCTGAATGCTGATCGATCAGCTTCAGCGCGAAGACCTCACGCTGGCTCGTCCTGCGGGCCTGACCATTGCCGCAAGCGGCGCAACGCCAGCGGCCACGCTGATCCGCCGTCAAGACAGTTGACCGCCAAGCCCAGGCCTCATAAAGATCGTTCTTAACGAGATTTACCCGGCCGGTCCGCCCCGGCAAAGCGCTCGCCCTCGATACGACCGAGCAGCAGATCGCCCGGTACAGCATCACGTGGCTGGGTCACACGTTCGTGGCCTACGGCATGGGCAACTTCCTATGGTGGGAGCACTCCTACAGCACGCCACCGGCGTCCTGAAGCTCACCCTGCGCCCGCATAAGCCGCTCACCGCCAGGTTCGTGCCCGCGGTGGTCTCCTCCGCCCGCCAGCCCGTCCCGCTGCACAGCCCCACGGCCAGGCGCGCGGCCAGGAGCTACGCCCGCCTCCGCAGCTGTACCGGGCTGTCAGCCCCGGCCGACGTCATGATCTTGCATTTGGCGGTCACGCTCCCGTCACCAGTGCCCAGACGACCTTGCCGGCCCAGCCGCTCGGCACGTACGAACCCCACTCAGCGCTGAGCGCCTCTACCAGCAGCAGCCCCCGGCCGCTCTCGGCCGCTGTCCCCGCATCCCGCCGCTGTGGTTTGCGCTCGCAGCTGTCCCAGACCTCGATCAGCGCCCGCTCGCCGTCGCCGGCCAGCCAGAACAGCAGAGTCGACGCGTCGTCGACCTCGACTCGCTCCTGTCGGCTGCCGGCCGGCCCGGCCGAGGCCTGCACGGCATTGGTAACGATCTCGGAGACCAGCAGTTCGGCGGTCTCAGACAGCTCCGCCAGTCCCCACCCATGCAGCACCTGCCGGGTATGCCGCCGGGCTTCGGGCACCGTCTGCGGTAACGCCCAGAGTTCCAGACGCGACTGCTTCGGCCAGCCAGAGGCCATGAGCGCGCGTCGCCCATGCTGCCCGCTGCCGCCCTGGCGCAGGTCTGACTCTTGCGCCGTCCTGGGTGGCAGGCGCGTCGGCTGCGGCCCGGGGAGGAGGAAGCCGACCGCCGGGGATGCCGCTGGATCTATGCCGGACATCACGCTTCACCACCTGTCAGGCCGTTTTGCCGTGCGTGCTCACCTTGGGCTGGCATGCTGTTTGCCGATGAGCTAAGTACAGTTCATGAGAATACAGTTCTGCATATAGCATCTAAGCAGCATAGAGGTATGTGCGTAGCCTTGGAAAGGGGAAACGTCATGGCCGCTGGCCACAGCCCTACCGTTCGCCGCCGTCAGCTCATCGCCGAGCTCAAGCGCCTCCGCGAGGCTGCAGGCCTCACCCAAGATGACGTGGCTCAGCGCCTGGACTGGCATCACACCAAGGTCTTCCGCATCGAGACCGGCCGCACCGGTCCGCATCCCAATGACGTGCGGGTCATGCTCGACGTCTACGG
>WNGK01008231.1_pt1 | contig 13916 bp, 9 predicted proteins | sample 5400601 | NCBI WGS metagenome assembly WNGK01 (sample SAMN13153376, study PRJNA577476) | soil metagenome | isolation source: 60 cm soil or saprolite under Garry oak tree replicate 1 | place: USA:California | collected 2016-06-15 | reverse complement strand
CAGCTTGGCCGCGAGCAGAGAATGGCCACCGAGATCAAAGAAATCGTCGGTCCGACGGACCTGAGGGATGTCGAGCATCTCCTGCCAAATCGCGGCGAGCCGCCGCTCTTGACCGGAGCGCGGAGGCTGGAGATAGGAGCGCGGTCCACCTCCATCGATGTCCGGCAGGCGATTGCGGTCCAATTTGCCGTTCGGCGTGGTAGGCAGGCTCGGCAGCGCTACGAAACGCGAGGGCACCATGTAGCTGGGCAGGAACCGCGAGAGGTGCCGCCGCAGATCCGCGGGCCGGGGTGGCCGAATGCCATGTGGCACGACATAGGCCACCAAAGTCTGTTCGCCGTCGCGATCGCGGCAAGACTTTGCCGCCGCGGCGGCAACGCGAGGATGGGTCGTCAACGCCGCTTCGACTTCCTCCGGCGCGATACGAAAGCCGCGAACTTTGATCTGTGCGTCTGTGCGGCCCAGAAACTCGAGCACTCCGTCACTGCGCCATCGTGCGAGGTCGCCGCTGCGATAAACCCGGTCGTCGGGTACGCCAGTTCTCGTGACGAAACGCTCGCGGGTCAGGGCGTGCTGGTTTCGGTAGCCGCGTGCCAGTCCGGAGCCGGCGATGTATAGTTCGCCCGCGACGCCGACCGGAACCGGAGAGCCCTCTCCATCAAGAACGTAGACCCGAGTGTTTGCGATCGGACGGCCGATCGGCACCGGCCGCGTTTGCGACCGGACTTGATGCAAAGTGGACCACACGGTCGTTTCCGTGGGCCCGTATAGGTTCCAAAGACTGGCGGAGCGATCGAGCAACGCGTCCGCCAAAGAGCGCGATAGCGCCTCGCCGCCGCACAGCATCTTGAGGTCGGGCTTGCCAGACCAGCCTGCCTCGATCAGGCTCCGCCACATCGTGGGCGTTGCCTGCATCATCGTGCAGCCGCATTCTCGGATCAGGGTGGAGAGCCCGGGGGTATCGGCGAGTGCCGCGCTGCTAGCCAGCACCACCGTGCCGCCGCTGACGAGTGGGAGGAAGATCTCGAGGGCCGCGATATCGAAAGAGAGTGCGGTTACCGCGAGAAGAGTGTCGCTGGACCGAAAGCCGGGTTCCCGCTGCATGGATGCAAGCAGATTGACGAGCGCCTCATGAGTGACCTCGACGCCCTTCGGTGTCCCCGTCGAGCCGGAGGTATAGAGCACGTAGGCGAGCGAGCCGCGCTCCGCGCTCCCCGGGTGATGCGGAGACGGCGAGGCAGCGTTGCCCTTCTCGTTCACGAGAAAAACGCGCGTATGCGTGTCGGGCAGCTTGCCGAGAAGATCCCGGCGGGTCAGTAGCGCGGAAGGGTTCGCGTCTCGAATGATCAGATCCAGCCTCGCCCGCGGCAGATCCGGGTCGAGTGGCAGATAGGCGGCACCCGCTTTCAGAATCGCCAGAAGACCGATCACCATCTCCGGCGAGCGCTCGAGGCAGATACCGACCAGCATCTCTCGTCCGATGGCCTTGGAGCGCAACCGTGAGGCAAGCGCCTCCGCCCGACGGTCGAGCTCCAGATAGCTCAGGCACGCGTCCTCGAATCGGATTGCGATCCGGTCCGGCGTCCGGTGGACCTGTTCCTCAAACCACTCCGGCAAGGTGACGGGCGGAACGTCCTGGGCCGTGTTGTTCCAGGTTCTCAGCAGCTGACGCACCTCATGGTCGGATAGCATGGGCAGAGACGCCAGACTGCAACCGGGCTCCGCGACGATCGAGCGGAGCAACTGCGTCCAGTGGTCGATCATTCGACGGATGGTGGCAGCCTCGAAGAGATCGGTGCTGTACACGATGCGCCCGATGATGCCGTCCGGTCGCTCGTCCAGCTCGACATAGAGATCGAACTTGGCGGTGCCGACAGTGACCTCGGTCTGGCTCAGGTCCCATTCATCGAAGACCGCGCCCGGGGGCTCCGTCAGGAACATGACGTCGAACAGAGGATGATGGCTTCCGTCGCGCTTGGGGTGCACCTCGCGAACCACTTGGTCGAAGGGGACGTCGCTCGCGGCTAATGCATCGAGCACCACCTGCTTCACGTGGGCGAGATAGTCGCGGAACGGCGTCCGTCCTGACGGGCGCGTCCGCAAGGCGATGCTGTTCAGGAAGTAACCCATCACGCCCTGAAGCTCCGGCCGCTTCCTCATGTCGACCACCCCGCCGACGATGAGGTCATCGAGTCCGCTGTAGCGATGCAGCAAGACCGTGAACGCGGCGACCAGCACCATGTAGAGGGTCGCCTCTTCAGCCCGACTCAGCCGATTCAGTGCCGTTGCCAGATCCATCGGGAGAATGAACGTTTCCATCGCGCCGCGATGGCTAAGCCGGGCCGGTCGCGCACGGTCGTAAGGCAATTGCAGCGCGGGCAGCTCGCCTGCGAGCTGTGTCCGCCAGTACCGTATCTGGCGCGAAATCTCCTGATCGGGGAGGCTGCGCTGTCGCCAAACCGCGTAATCCCCGTATTGCAGGTCGGAGCGGGAAACGGCAACGGCTCGGGCGCCCGAGAGCGCTTCGTAGGAAGCCACAAGCTCCGGCAAGAAGATGCGATAGATCGATACCCCGTCGAAGATTATGTGGTGTAGCGTGAGATGCAGACGGTAATAGTTCGGCGCAAGCTTGATGACGAGCGCCCGGAGGAGCGGAGCACGAGCCAAGTTGAACGGCTCGCGCGTGCTCCGGGTAGCGAGATCCACCGCCTTGGTCCCGCGCTGCGCTTCCGGTAATTGAGTCAAGTCGACCAGCGGCAGCGAAACCTGCAGCTCCGGCTCGACGATTTGCTGCACGGCCCCTTCCACGAGCCGAAACGACGTGCGCCAGATCTCGTGTCGATGCAAGACCGAGTTGAAGCTCTCCTCCAACCAGCCAAGCTCGAGCGAGCCGCGACGATGGATTGTGACCGGCTCGTTGTAGAGGGGCAGGTCCTCCGACATCGAGGAATGCAGCCACACCTGCACCTGCTCGGGCGAAATTGGAGGCGGTGGCGCGTTCGGGTCGCGCGGCCTCACAGTTGGCGCGGGGAAGCTCGGTGCTTCGGCTTCCCCGGCCAACATCTTGCTTAAGAGCCGGTACTTCGCCGGCGAGAATTCCACAGGCTGAGCGGTCACGAGCGGCGCTCGTTTGTAGGGCCGGAGCCCGAGGGCGCCGCACGAAAGCGGACCGGCAACGCCTTGAGCCCTCGCAGGCCGAGATTCTCGCGCCAGGCCAGCGATTGCGGCTGCAAGCTCAAATCTGTCAATCGTCGCAGTAGCGTCGAAAAAGCGATCTGAGCTTCCACTCGTGCGAGCGGCGCGCCAAAGCAGAAATGCGACGCCCAACCGAAAGCGAGGTGGCGGTTCTCTGACCTCGTCAAATCCAAACGGTCGGGGTCATGAAATTGCTCGGGGTCCCGGTTGGCGGCAGCCATCACCGCGAAGACCGTATCTCCCTTTCGCATCCGCTTGCCGCCAAGCACCACGTCCTCCCGCACGACGCGCGCGGTTCGCTGGCTTGGGGTCTCGTAACGCAGAAGCTCCTCGACTGCGGTGTGAACTATGCCGGGTTGATCGCGTAATTGCGCCAACTTTTCCGGCTGCCGAATGAGCGTCAGCAGTCCGTTGCCGATGAGATTGGTGGTCGTCTCCTGACCGCCGACCATGGTGATGATGACGTTTGCGATCACTTCTTCTTGAGTGAGCCGCGCTCCATCGACTTCCGCATGTACCAGGGCATGAATGAGTCCGTCGCCAGGCCCGCGCTCCTGCTCGGATATCGCCGCGCGCAGGTACTCGGTCATTTCGCGCAGGCTCCGCAGTACGATGCCGGCGCGATCCGGATTCTGCTGAAAATTGCCCAGCACCTCCGCGAAATCGGCCGACCAGGCCTTCAGCTGTCCATGATCGCGCGTCGGCAGGCCGAGGAGCTCCGCCATGACGATTGCCGGCAACGGGCTGGCGAAGTCGCCGACTACATCCATGCTGCCTTGCGCCACCACCCTGTCGAGCAGGCGATCGGCAATGTCCTGAATGTGCGAGCGGAGCGCAGCTACCCGATTGGATGTGAATGCAGTCGAACAGAGCCGGCGCAACCGAACATGGGCTGCGCCGTCCATAAACAGCATCTGCTTGACCGTGACCCGCGCGATCGGCTCGAGCGACGAGAGCCCCATCCGTGCCAATTGCTCGGCGCTCGGCGCGCACTCGGCCGATAATCTAAGCAGGACGGAAACCACCTCGGCGTAGCCGGTGACGACCCAGGCGTGGAGATAGGGGTCCCAGTAGACGCGATCCCGCTCTCGCAGAGCGCGGTAAAGCGGGTAGGGATCGGCAAGTACCTGGGGATCAAGCAGCCGGCAGAGGCTCAACGGTATATCGGACGGCTCCGCTGTCGCTGCCGGGACCAATTCCGCAGCCATTTCTCCTGCCTCGATCCAGTTCAGACTGCCAGCTGACGCTCCGCCTCTTCTTCGCTCATCGCGGTCACCTTCTCGGTGATCAGCTGCTCTATCCTGGCGGCGAGCTTGGCCACCGTCTGAGCCTCGAACAGGTGCCGCAGCGTCACGTCGACGCCGAAGGCATCACGCGCCCTGAGCACGATCTGGGTGCCCAGCAGCGAGTGGCCTCCGCTCAGGAAAAAACTGTCGTGGATGCCGATCTGCTTCCCGCCCAGGACCTCAGCGAAAATGGCAGTCAGGATTTGCTCGGCTCGATTGCGGGCACCTTGATATCCTGCCGAGCGCAGCGAGTTGTGCGCGCTGGCTTGCGGCAGGAGTTGCTTGTCCAGCTTGCCATTGGCGGTCACAGGCAATGCATCGACACGCACGAACCGATTGGGGATCATGTAGTCGGGCAGCAAATTCGTGAGATGCAGGCGGAGTTCCTCGGCTGATGGCTCATCAGTGGCAACCGGCACGACATAAGCGATCAATTCCTCGGGCCCGCCATGCGGGGCTCGTGCCACAACAGCACTTGACCGGACCCGCGGGTGTCGATCAAGCGCGTGAGCGATCTCGTCTGGCTCGATCCTGTGACCGCGAATCTTCACCTGATCGTCGGCACGACCGCAAAAAAGGATCTGACCGTCGGGAGCACGCCGGCCCAGATCGCCGGTCCGATAGAGCCGGCCACCTTCGACCGGCGAGAGGTCATCGGGAAGAAATCGCTCTGCCGTGAGTTCCGGTCGGTTCCTGTAACCGCGCCCGACAGCCGTTCCGCCAATGTATATTTCGCCCGTCTCCTCCGCGGCAACAGGTCGGCCGTCGCCGCCGAGGATATGTACCCGCACGTTCGAGATTGGCCGACCGATCGGCGGAATGCCGGGAGTCTGCGGCGCTACTACGGACGATGTCGCGACCACCGTGCATTCCGTCGGCCCATAATTGTTGACCAGAGCGAAGCCCAGGCCGGGCACGGGAGCGCGGTGCAGCGTCTCCGCGCCGGTCAGGAGGTAGCGCAGCGCGGGTTTGACCGGCCAGGGCGCGACAATCATCGGCTCGGCCAGACTGCTCGGCACGAAAGCAATGGTGATCTTCTGTTCGACTAGCCACCGCTGCAGAAGGTCCGAGGAGCTTCGCACCGTTTCGGGCGGGATCACCAGCGTCGCGCCTGCGCAGAGGTACGGCCAAACCTCCCATACCGCGGCATCGAACCCGAGACCAGAAAGGTAGCTCGCCCGGTCCGTTGAGCCGACATGGAACTCTCGCTGGTGCCACTCCACCAGATTCAGCAAATTTCCATCGGTGATCTCCACGCCTTTCGGCTCACCGGTGGACCCCGAGGTGTAGATGATGTAGGCGAGATCGCCCCGCTTGCGCGCGGCCGGGGCGATGAGCTCGCATCGCGCAATGGTCGCGGCATCGCGATCCAACCGGACCACGAAGCAGCGGTCCCCACGAATCTGCTCGGCGATATCCGGCTCTGCCACCAAGACCGGTGCCTTCGCATCGTCAAGAAGCTTCTGGATGCGCGCCAAGGGCCAGTTTGGATCGAGAGGCACGAAGGCGCCGCCCGCCCTCATTACGGCCAAGATCGCCGCTATCTGGTCGACAGACCGTCTGAGACAGATTGCGACCGGGACCTCGGCGCCGACTCCGGCCTGAGCCAGATAGCCTGCCAACTGGCCACTCCGCCGATCCAACTCGCGATAATTCATCGCCGTATTGCTGGCGCTGAGTGCGACTGCATCGGGATGAGCGGCGGCGATGCTCGATACTCGTTGAGAGACCGACGGCGCTCGATTTCGAGACGACAGACTATCAACCGAAATCATGTAGCTCGTTGCCCCAATGTTAGATCGGTCAATAAAATGCGCAGCAAATGCGCTGAAACTATGTCGGGCAAAAAAGACCACTGACAGAATCGGTGGCAATTCGCGGTCGTCTTGTGTGCAGTAAAAGTGGAAAACAGTCCTCCAATCCACCCGGTCGAGCCTTGTCGATTTCGGTGAAAGGTTCGTGGACATATGCGCCAGGACCTGTGGCTTTACAGGTACGGAAAAAGGACGGGTGCGGTGCCGCACACCAAAAAGCGAACAATGCTGCGGTGAGAGCGCCAGCTGCGTCGGCTTCGCCGACACCCGTGACCTGTCTGCGGGCGCATTTTGTCACGCCCGTACGGGTGAGAGGCGTGTACCTACATCGGGCATTCCAAGCTGGTGTAAAAGGCGGTGAGAGATGAGCGACACTCTTGCGTCGTCGGCACCTTCTGAGCCAATTGCCTTCGGCCGCCAAGCGATGCCCCTCACCGAGGCAAATGTCCTCTCCTTTCACGAGAATGGTTTTCTTTCGATCCCGGCCGTTACCACCGCTGAGGAGCTGGCGCGTATCATCCCGATCTACGACCGCTTGTTCGAGGAGCAGGCCGGATATGACGAGGGGAATTACTTCGATTTTGCCGGCGAGAGCGATAGTCGTCCCGCTCTCCCTCAGATCACGATGCCCTCGAGATATGAGCCGTCGCTTCGGGAGAGCAGCCTCTTTCGCAACTGCGCGGCCATTGCGGCTCAGCTGATGGGGCCACGGGCGGAGTTCGTATTTGATCACGCCATGGTAAAACCCGCCCAGGGCCTGCCGACGGCCTGGCATCAGGATCAGGCATTCTGGCGCGCCGGAATGCAATTCCGCGTTATCAGCTTTTGGATAGCTCTTCAGGAGGTGAACCGAGATAACGGCTGCCTCAAGTTCATTCCCAAGAGCAACCATGGCCCGCTTCACGAGCATCGCTCGCTTGGCGACGACCCCCGCAAGCATGGGCTCGAAGCCATCGGCGTTACCGAGGAGGCAGCAGTCTTTTGCCCTATCCCGGCCGGCGGCGCGACAATCCATCACTGGCTGACCTGCCACGGAGCCGATGCGAATAGGACCATGTCGCCGCGGCGGGCGTACGCGATTTGCTTCGGCGTCTTGGCCGATCATCCGGTGGTGACCCGAGAATACTCATGGAACCGCCGAAAGGTTACCGAGCGCGCCAAGCGCTATCGTGCCTCGCTCAAGCCCTGGCACCGGATGAAGGAGGAAGTCCGGTTTCGGTTGACGCGCATGGGCTTGCTCTGACCGTACACAGGACGGTCGTTTAGGCGTGTTGCTCTCATGCATTGTCCATGTGCAGAACATCGAGCCCGGTTGCTGCCGCAGGTTGCGCTCGATGGCGGCTATCCCAATCCCCTCGATCCGCCACCCGGGCTACCCCAACCGCTCGCGCCAGGGGCGGGCTGGGTCGAGTGTCGACTCTACGCGAGGTGATGCGCGTTCAAAAATCCGTGCAGCGGCCGTTGCGCTCCCAATCGCCATAGCGCGTGGGCTCGGGTCCGGCCGCACCGCCGATTTCCACGGGCTTTTGATCTGATTTATCAGCGAGCTTGCTCGGCCTCGGCGATACTGCGTTCAGCGGTTTTGTCGCGGGTTCTGTCGCGGGTTCGGGCGCGGATGGGATCTTCGACATGCCTCTATTGGACCAGTCCGGCACCGCCCTGCCAAGACCCCTCCGGGCTAGAGGCTTGAAGCCGGCAGTATCGGGTGCCAGTTTCATCTTTCTGGGGACTGGAATTAGGCGGCCGTGCGGGTCGCGCGGCCGCAGGGAACATTGGATACGTTGCGGTGGTTGAACCAGCTCCGACAGTGATGGACCTGCCCTCCGCGCGCGCCGTCGCCGTGGACCTCATTGGCGCGGTGCTGCGCCGTAGGCGTCCCCTCGACGACGCCATCGACGACAGCCCCAACATGAGCACGCTGGCGCCGCGTGACCGCGCCTTCGCACGTCTCTTGGTGGCGACTGTGCTGCGCCGGCTCGGCCAGATCGACGCGCTGATCGCGCATTGCCTCAACTCGCCGTTGCCGCAGCGCGCCGCCGCCGTGCACGACATGCTGAGGCTCGGGATCGCGCAACTTCTGTTCCTCCGCACGCCGCCGCATGCAGCGGTCGCCACCACCGTCGATCTCGCGGGCGCGCGCGGTTTCCTCACGTACAAAGGGCTGGTCAATGCGGTGCTGCGCCGCCTCAGCCTGGAGGGGCCGGGCCTCGCGGCACAGCAGGATGCCGCGCGTCTCAATACGCCCGATTGGCTGTGGCAGGCCTGGAGCGACGCCTACGGCGAGACCGTCGCGCGCGACATCGCGACCGCGCATTTGAAGGAGGCGCCGCTCGACATCTCCGTGCGCGGCGATCGGCCGAGATGGGCGGCGGCGCTCGAGGCGACGACCCTGCCGACCGGCACGCTCCGGCGCGGCAGCGGCGGCGCCATCATGGCGTTGCCGGGCTACCAGGAAGGCGCTTGGTGGGTGCAGGACGCGGCTGCGGCCATTCCCGCGACACTCTTCGGTCCGATCGCGGGCAAGCGTGCCATCGACCTTTGCGCCGCACCCGGCGGCAAGACCGCGCAGCTCGCCGCCGCCGGCGCCAACGTCATCGCGATCGATCGCTCGCCGCGCCGGCTGCAGCGGCTCAAGAACAACCTGGTGCGGCTCCATCTCGAGGCCGAATGCGTGAGCGCCGATGCCGGTACGTGGCAACCGCCTGAGGCCGCGCAGTATGTGTTGCTGGATGCACCCTGCACCGCCACCGGCGCCATCCGCCGGCATCCCGACGTGCCCCACCTCAAGAGCATGGACGACGTGCACCGGCTCGCCGCCGTGCAGGAGCGTTTGCTCGACGCCGCCGTCGCCATGCTGGCGCCTAGCGGCACGCTCGTCTACTGCACCTGCTCCCTCGAGCCCGAGGAAGGCTCGCAGCAGGTCGAGCGGCTGCTTGCCCGCGGGGCACCGGTCCGCCGCCGTCCGATTGTGGCCGAGGAGATCGGCGGGCTCGGGGAATGCCTCACTCCCGAAGGCGACCTCCGCACCTTCCCTTGCCACTTGGCCGAGACCGAAGGTCTCGACGGGTTCTACGCCGCGAGGCTCGTGCGGGCCGAGTAGAGCGGCGCTGCCTTGCGGCGCCGCCGGAACCTTGTTACCTACACCCCATGCAGCAGCCGATTCGCATCGCGCCATCGATTCTGTCGGCGGATTTCGCGCAGCTGGGCGAGGAGGTGCGCGCGGTCACCGAGGCGGGCGCGGACTATATCCACGTCGACGTCATGGACGCGCATTTCGTGCCCAACCTCACCATCGGTCCGATGGTGGTGAAGGCGATCCGGCCCTATACGACGCGACCGCTCGACGTGCATCTGATGATCGCGCCGATCGATCCCTTCATCGAGGAGTTCGCCATGGCGGGCGCCGACATCATCACGGTGCATCCCGAGGCGGGACCGCATCTCCATCGTACGCTGCAGGCGATCAAGCACGCGGGAAAGCGGGCGGGCGTCGCCCTCAATCCCGCGACGCCGCCCGAGGTCGTCGACTTCGTGCTCGACCAGGTCGACCTGGTCCTGGTGATGACGGTCAACCCCGGTTTCGGCGGACAGAGTTTTCTCTCGAGCCAGCTCGACAAGATCCGCACCCTCAGGAAGCGCATCGACTACACCGGCCGCGCGATCGATCTCGAGGTCGATGGCGGCGTCAATCCCGAGACCGCGCGCGCCGCCGTCGCCGCCGGTGCCGACGTGCTGGTGGCGGGCACCTCCACCTTCGCCGGCGGCGCGCCCCGCTACGCCGAGAACATCCGCCGGCTCCGCGCCGGCAAATAGGAGTCTCGCGCACAACCATGGCCGTCGCCACGGGGGATCGCCGGCTGCGGTACCGGCTTTGGGCGGCTTATTGCCGGACACCCGTGCACCAAGCGCGGCTCTGGGGGCGCTCGCCCAAGACGCTCGCGCTCTCGCTCGACGAGCGCTGGCCCGGCGACCCCCGACGCGGCGTGGCGATCATCGAGGGCAGGTATCGTTTCTCGGGCGAGACCGTTGCCAGCGCCGAGCCGCCCTGGAGCACGGATCTAGCCAATCCCGATTGGCAGGCGGAGCTGCACGGTTTCGCCTGGCTCGCCGATGTCGCCGCGGTCGCGAGCGAGGCCGCGACCGAGAAGGCGCGCGGGCTGCTCCGGAGCTGGCTCGAACGGCACGAGCGCTGGCATCCCCTGGTCTGGCGCGCCGACGTCATGGGCGAGCGGCTCTATGCCTGGATCGCTCACGCGGAGTTCCTGGCGCCGGAGTCCGGAGACGTGGTTCTCCGCCGCGCGTTCCTCAAGAGCCTCGGCCGTCAGACGCGTCATCTCCGCCAGAGCGCCGGCTGGGAGGCGATCGGACTAGGCCGGCTCGCCGCGCTCAAGGGGCTGCTCGCCGCCCAGATCGCGCTCGCCTCGAAAGACCGTGGGCTCGACGCGGTGCTCGAGCTCGTGGAGAGCGCGGCGAAGGAGCAGATCCTGCCCGACGGCGGCCATCGCGCGCGGAGACGCGCGCGCCACGCTCTATGCGGCCCGGATCGAGGTGCCGCAGCCGCTTCACGGCGCGATCGACCGCGCGGCGCCCATGCTGCGCTTCTTCCGCCACGGCGACGGCCGGCTCGCGCTCTTCAACGACAGCCAGGAGCAGGAGCCCGCGGCGATCGACCTAGTGCTCGCGCGCTCGGAGGCGAAGGGCCGCCCGCCCGCGAGTGCCCCCATGTCAGGCTTCGAGCGGCTCGCCGCGGGCAAGTCGATCGTGATCGTCGATTGCGGCGCGCCCGTCTCCGCGCGCTGGGGCGCCCATCCGCACGCGGGCACGCTCTCTTTCGAGATGAGCCACGGGCGCGAGCGGCTGATCGTGAACTGCGGCGCCTATCGCGGCCCCAAGGCCGCCTGGCACGCGGCACTTCGCACCACGGCCGCGCACTCGACCTTGATCGTGGCGGACAAGCCCAGCTCCACGCTCGATGCCGAGGGCCGCATGCACAAGCACCCCCGCGCCATCACCCGCGAGCGCGCCGAGCAGGACGGCAGCCAATGGATCTCCGCGACCCATGACGGCTACAGGGCGGAGTTCGGCCTGACCCACGGCCGCCAGCTCTTCCTCGCCGAGGACGGCGAGGACCTCCGCGGCGAGGACCGCCTCAGCGGCAAGCCCGGCCAGAGCTTCGCCATCCGTTTCCACCTGCACCCGACGGTGCAGGCGTCATTGACCCAAGACGGCAGCGCCGCCTTGTTGCGGCTTGCGAGCGGCACCGGCTGGCGCCTGCGCGCCCAAGGCGCGGTGCTGAGTCTTGCCGAGAGCGTCTACCTCGGCACCGGCGAGATCCGGAAGACGCAGCAGGTCGTGCTCCAAGGCCATGTGGGAACGCAGGGTGCCACGGTGAAATGGGCCGTGAGGCGGGAAGGGAAGTAGGGCTCAGCCCTGGCGCTTTTCGTCGATAGCGCGAATTTTAAGCATCATTTCTCGAAGGGCGCGGGGAACCGTTCTACCCTCGCGGGATCGCACGCACATCCTGCGCCAGCTCTCCTTGGCGGTCGGCTCCGAACCTTATCGAGAGTAGTGTCGCGCCATGCCCGCTTATCGCTTTGGAAAGCATCCACCCAAGCACGACTATCGCACCCTGCGCTTCAGAAGCTATGTCACGCCATCGCTCGCGCCGCCGCCGGCCTCGCTTAATGTGCTAACCCGCGTCTACGACAAGCTCCACACGAGCGACCCGACCAAGCTCTTTCCGATGGACGGCAACGACACGCTCGGCGACTGCACCATCGCGGCGCTCGCCCACGCCGTCACCACCTATCGCGGGCTGATCGGGTCGACGGACATCATGGCCAAGAATGCCGTGGTCAAGCTCTATATGCACCTGACGGGCGGCGTTGACAGCGGCCTCAACGAGCTCGACGTGCTGAACTACTGGCGCCAGAACGCCGTCGCCAAGGACAAGATCCTCGCCTACGTCAGCATCGACCCGAAGAACCACACCCACATCGAGCAGGCAATGCACCTGTTCGGCGGTGTCTATCTGGGCTTCCAGGTGCAGCAGAACTGCGTGCAGGAATTCAACGCCCATCAGCCGTGGTCGCCGGGTCCGCTCACTCAAGACGGCCACGCGGTGTTCGCCGTCGGCTACGACCCGAACGCCGTCACCGTGCTGACCTGGGGCAATACCCAGCAGGGCACGTGGGCCTGGTGGGACGAGTGCGTCGACGAGGCCTACGCGATCCTGCCGCCGGAAGCAGCCAATTCCAGCTTCGCGCCCGGCTTCAACCTGGCGCAGCTGCAGACCGACCTCGGCGACGTCGCGAGCTGACGCACGTTCGGTAAGCTCCAACGTTGGCGTGTGAGGGACGAGGTCGAGCGCGCACAAACGAAACCGCCCGCGAGGGGCTGCCTCGCGGGCGGTCGGTTATCTCGGGGAGAGCGCCGCGTCAGTCGCGGCGCTGGCCCATGAACTGCAGCATGAAGAGGAACAGGTTCAGGAAGTCGAGGTAGAGCGCGAGCGCGCCCATGATCGCCTTCTTGCCTGCGATGGTGCCGTCATCGTTCGCGGAATACATCTCCTTGATGCGCTGCGTGTCCCAGGCGGTGAGGCCGGTGAACACCAGGACGCCGACCACGGAGATCGCGAACTGCAGAGCGGGCGAGGCCAGGAACATGTTCACCAGGCTCGCGACGACGATGCCGATGAGACCCATGAACATGAAGGAGCCCATGCCCGAGAGGTCGCGGCCCGTGGTGTAGCCGTAGAGGCTCGTCCCCAGGAACATCGCCGCCGTGATGAAGAAGGTCGAGGCGATGCTGACCCCGGTGTAGACCATGAAGATGTAGGCGAGCGATAGGCCGACCAGGGCGGCATAGCCCCAGAAGGTCATCTGCGCCGCGCCGAGGCTCATGCTCTGGATGCGCCAGGCAAGCAGGAATACCACCGCGAGCGGCGCGAAGATCACCACGTAGATGAGCGGCGAGTGCGCGATCGAGGCGTAAAAGCCCGAGGCGGCCGCAAAATAGGCCACAACCCCCGTGAGCGCGAGGCCAGCGCCCATGTAATTGTAGACGCGCAACATGTAGTGGCGCAGGCCAGTATCGACGTCGGCCCAAGCGGCCGGACGCGCCGTCGCTCGGTTTTGCCAGTCGTAAGCCATTGATTCCTCTCTGTTCAACCCCAACGGGTCGGTGGGATCTCTGGGCCGAGATATTGGCATAAAGCCGGGAACTTTCAATGACAAGCCCAAGCGCTAGTCATTCCGGAGGTAAGCGGCCGGCGAGGCCCCGAGCGCGCGCCAGGTGCCCGCGTAGCCCAGCACCAAGGTCAGCACGAGCGCCACCCCCACCGAGAGCGCCACGGCGCCCGGCAGGAACACCCAATCGGTCCGCATGACCTCGGTCAGCACGAGATAGGCAGCGAGCGTACCCAGGAGGCTCGCGATCGCTGCCGCCAGCAAGCCCAGGAGCCCGTATTCCAGCAGGAACGCCCGGAGCAGATCCCCGCGCGTGGCGCCCAGCACCTTGAGCACCACCGACTCGTAAAGCCGCCGTCGCCGCGAGGCCGCGAGCGCGCCGGCGAGCACCAGGCCGGCGGCGCCGAGCGCGATCGCTGCGGTGACCTGGAGTG
>WNGK01005135.1_pt1 | contig 13917 bp, 12 predicted proteins | sample 5400601 | NCBI WGS metagenome assembly WNGK01 (sample SAMN13153376, study PRJNA577476) | soil metagenome | isolation source: 60 cm soil or saprolite under Garry oak tree replicate 1 | place: USA:California | collected 2016-06-15 | reverse complement strand
GGCGGCACGTATTTCGTTGTTCACCTCAACGGTGAGGAATTTCGCCTCACGTCGTCTTTCAAGTTGTCACAGGCTTGTTGGCCTGTGCGATCATTCCCCTACGGGTTTGGGCCGTAGGTTTCAGATCAACGGATCGCACCTCAAAGACCAGGATGGTGGTCTCCTGCTCTTTGGCAAACTGGACAATGCGAGCGCTGACCAGGTGCGCCAGGTGCTCATCTGCCTGTCGGATCTTGCGCCAGAGAGCCGCATTGTCCTGTTCGCCCTGCGCAATGATGCCAGTCTTGGAGCGGTTCCGTGCGATGCGCCCTAACAGTTGCTTCCTAAAGCCGGCTATCTCTTTGCCTCCCCCGATGAAGCGGGTGGCAAGGATCGTACCTTCAACCGTTTGGACGGTGCAGACCGCGAGCTGTTCGTTGAGATTGAGATCGACCGCGCAGATCCTTGTCTCTGTATTGGTCGTGACTTGCTCTTCGATTGTGGCTGGACTCGTGAACTTCTTCTCCACGCAGGTGTGCAGCCACCACTGGTTGCCATGACGGATGAGCGAAGGGCTTGCCACCTCGACCCCATCGGGGAATGCTCGTCCGGTGATGCGGACTTTGAGCCAACTCCAGCAGGTTCCGGTCCAGACCTTGAGCAGGATGGAAGCGTCGGTGCGCTCTTTCCACTGCCCGGCGTAGAAGGTGACCGACTTGTTCCAGCAACGTGGTGGGACGGGCGGACGCTCGCGAAACGGCTTCGCTTTCCTCTTCCCTTTGGCTTTGGCCTGCGCCTTCTCGCGGCGAGTCCTCCACCGGGCAAGGGACGAAGCAAAGGAGCGGGCTGACCCAAGTGCCGCGTTGATAGCTGCTCTGCGAAACAGCGCGGGTGCATCCCCGATGATGGTTGAGAGGGGCATGACGGGAGCAGGGTTCTTTTCCGTCGCGTGGGTCAGCTTTTCCAGTGCGGTGAGGGCCTCCTGGTTGGGAAGCGCCAGCACGCCCTCATGCGCCTGAATCACCTCAAAATAGAAGGCAACCACTTGATTGAAGAGGACTTGAGTGGCAGCAAACCAGGCAGCCTGATGTGGCTGATAGCGTAAGACCTGTCTGATGGTCGTGATTGATTTTGCTGCCATCGAACGCCCTCCTGCTTCCCTTTCCCTCTTATTCTTTTTCTCATGGCATAAACCGGAAGAAACGATGGTTGATCCTCAGAGGATCTGGGCTCAAGCCCACAAAAACACACCTCACCACCTGGGTTGAAACCCAGTGGCTTGCGGCGGGCTAAAGCCCTATCCTGTCATGGTGGCGATCAGCCCAGTCGATGAAAGCCTCCCACATATCGGTGTCCTTTCTTGTCAGGAGCGTCCTGGAACAGGCGTGTCCTTCTACTTGGCGGGCGACTCGCGTTCTTCTCATCATCGCTGTGATCCAGGAACACGCCAGGGAAGCTCAGTCTTTTTTGATCGTTCGAGCCGGGTGGGGGCCTTGCACTTTCCTTGGCGCGTCCATCGCGAGCCGCGTATACCTACCTACTGAAACCCTCAGCAAGAGGGTTCTACTTTGATATTCCCGTATGACGACATCAGGCCAGGGCTCGACACTCACACATCAAACGACGAGGCTTTCCGAGCATGTCAATAGGCATCGCAAAGGCTTCGGACGACCGCACGTGGCCGATCGAGACTGTGCCAATGCGATCTTCTTCGTGCTGCGAACCGGGTGCCAGTGGCAAGCCCTCGATCAGACAGAGTTGTGTGCGCATTCGACGGCGCACGATCGGTTTCAAGAGTGGGTAGAAGTAGGCGTCTTTCTCAAGCGAGGGCTCGCCGGAGTCGAGCAAAACGCAGCATGCTGACTGAGGGGCGGCATGGGGTGCCGATTGGCGCGGTGACTCTTGGAGTGCAACGCCATGATAGAAAACTGGTGCGCTCGACCTTCGATAGCATCATCGTCGAGCGTCCCAAGCCCACCGAGGCCCATCGCCTGGGGATGTGTCTGGACACAGGGTATGACGACGATGAGGTGTACGGACAGTGGGGATGTACCGGACGGTGAGGAAAAAATACCAGGATATGCCTTCTGTAACACTATCTCAACGTCGGTAACAACCGAATTCCCATGGAAGAGACGCTATCCTTGAGAGGTGAAAGTGAGCAGGGAGCCGTAGTGGCCCATGGTTATGTGGGCAAAGTTCAATGTGGGCAGATCACCTGCGACAGTTTGAACGACGCAAATATGGCTCTTTAGCCCATCAGAAGCGGTTTGATACGTCATATGTTAGATATAACCGTCATGTCCATTTGAACCATGCCTTATGTTCAACTTTTCGTGCGAATTGAAAAGCCTCATCTGTCTTATAACGCGGCTATAGACATTCGAAGGATTGTAGGCGAAGCGCGTTGTATCGTGGACACGCGCAACATGACCCGGGTCTATGAGGATGAAACAATGTTTCGGCTCTAAAAAGGTGTATAGCAATGTCGTCTCTGCCTTCTGGATCTCTAAGCACTACCAGTCCACGTACGGCAGTAGTGCCCGCTAAATCTGTCCACAAACAGATTTTTCGCGCTCTGCTGACCCTTTCATCTGCCGCTCTGTTACTTCGCGTCTTCGGCATGCTCAATCAGATTGTCGTCACCACGCGCTTCGGGGCGGGTGCGACCATGGACGCATACTTTGTCGCCTCCACGCTCCCTATCCTGCTGGCCACCCTGCTGAGCACCTCCGTTGAAAGTTCTGTCATTCCCGTCTTTACACAAGTACGCGCGCAAGGAAAGGTGCAGGCTTCCACACTCTTCAGTACGTTGCTCAATCTCTTATTTCTCGGTACAGCCATGCTCACACTGGTCATGCTCATCTTTCGTGATCAGCTGATTCACCTTTCGGCACCGGGATTGGACCCCTTCCGTGCGGCACTCGCCGGGGGCCTGGCCCCATTTATCTTTCCAGTGCTCTTGCTGATGGTGGTGATAAGCTTCCTGGAATGCATTCTCAACGCAGAAGGTCAGTTCGGTTGGCCCGCCTACGCTGGGTTATTGGTACCGCTCACCACGGCCATACTCGTGCTGCTGCTGGGCAGATCAAATGGCGTCGTCATACTCTCTATAGGTATGCTGGCAGGCCTCTGCCTGCAACTTTGCGTGGTTATCGTACGCGCGCGACGCGCAGGACTCGTCTATCGACCGAGCATGGACTTGCGCAATCCAGCACTCCGCACGATTTTGGCGATCGCCTGGGTAGCGCCTTTTAGCATATTAATCAGTCAGGCCAGTACCTTAGTCGATCAGGCGTTTGCTTCATCTCTTTCGGCAGGCAGTATCTCCGCACTCAACTATTCACTCAAGCTCGTGAGCGTCTTTACTGGCGTAATTTTTATTTCCGTTGGACGTGCCGCGGTACCCTATCTCTCCCGTCAAGCTTCTAGAAATGATATGAAAGCCTTCAAGGAAACGCTGCGTTTCTACCTGTGGATCGTAGGCATTGGCACAACCGTGCTGGCTGCCCTCATGCTTGTGCTGGCCCATCCACTGGTGCGCATCCTCTTTCAGCGTGGGGCCTTTTCTGCCGAAGACACGAACCGTACCGCCATCACACTGGTGGGCTTCGTGGTAGGCCTGACGCCTATGGCGATTGGCTTCATCCTGGCGAGGGCATTTGTTGCCCTTCGCAAGAACCGCTTCCTCCTGGTTACCACTATCTTCGGCGTGATCGCCAACGTCATCTTTGACTATATCTTTGCTCGCCTTTGGCAGAGTCCTGGAATCGCCCTGGCCACCTCGGCAGTCTATTTTTGCACCATGTTCATCCTGCTCTTCATGCTACGCCGCCTGATTGGTAAGCTCGACTTCCTCACCCCTCCACCTGAGTTACGGCGGATGGTGCTGGATCTGGGCTCCTCGTTCAGCATTCCCTATCGCCTGCGCCAGTGGATCGTACGTGCTGGCATCATGATAGCGATCTTTGCAGCCGGGGTTGTCGGCGTCTTCTTGAACTCGCTCTATACCCTGCGTGCTGCCTTTGGTTCTCTCATCCTGCTGGCCTTCCTGCGCTATCGCTATGCGCTGCTGATCGCCTGGGTGTTGACCGATGCATTCATCGGTTCATCGCTGCCATTCTTCAATGGCAACAATCTTGACACAGCCCTGACGGTGCCCACGTTGCTCTTGATGACTTGCATGCCAATCAAGCAGACGTTTCAGCGCATGCCGGCGCTGGCCATCCTGCTTCTCTTCCTTGCATGGGCATTGGCCGGCATCGGAATATCACCCGCAAGCACTGGATCATCCCTGATACAATGGACACTCATGCTGGATAATGTGGCGATCGCTGTGCTGACGATCAATGTGCTGACTGCGCGGCAACAACTGCTCACACTCATCGATGCCCTCCTGATACCGGCGGCGATTGTTTCGCTGTACGGTATCTACGGTTACCTCACCAAGCAAAATGGAGTAGTAGACCCTTCGACATCACTCTTCCGTATTTACTCTTTCTACGGTTCGGCACCACCACTGGCCTTATTTCTCTCCATCATGATCCCACCTGCGATCTATCGCGCGTCCACATTGCAAGGGTTCAAGCGCCTGGGTGTGGTGGTAGTAGTCTTCATCCTTCTGGTGGCTAACGTGCTGACCTTCTCACGCAGTACCTTTATTTCCCTTCCTTTGAGCCTCATCATCATGATCCTGTCTTTACCATCACGTAAGATGAAAAAGAACCTGGTGGCCGGTGCCCTGGCGCTGGCTGTTGGTGTGGTTCTATTGGCGACAGCTGGCAATATTTCCATCTTCGCCCGCTTTTTTAACCAGGATCTTGCCACGCTGAATGGACGTACCACCCTCTGGCAGGTCCTCCTCGACCGTTTTGACCCGAACCAATTGCTGGGCCATGGGCTTGGGGCTGCCAACTTTTTTTTCGTCAATACGCCCGTGGGTTTTAAAGGCGTCATCGCTACTTCGCCCTCGAATCTTTATCTTACTGCCCTCTATGACCACGGGATCATTGGTCTGACCTTGCTCAGCCTGATGTTCATCGTACTGGGTGCCGGCTTGATCGCAGGAATACGAAAAACTACTGGTGATCAGCGGGTCCTGTTCGTAATGGCATTGGTGGCTGTTGTCAACATGGTTTTGCAATCTTTTGACGTCAACGATTTTTGGGGCCAATCGGTCGGCATTTACTTCTGGATCATTGTGGCGCTCCCATTTGCACTCTGCTGGTCCACGACGAACCAGTCATCCAGGACCGCGAGGGAGGCTCTTGATGAGGCAGGAGAGCCAGGAATGAAGGCAGTACAACGGGCAAAACATGAGCAATTACTCGCCTCTAGTAGAGAACGAGCAATGGGATAATGCAGTAAGGAGTGACTTTATGGAAGAGAGTATTCGGATCTGTTTTGCTGCCTTTGCCTTCTGGCCCGCCATCGGCGGTGCGGAGGCGCGGGCGGAGAAACTAGCCCGCCAGCTTCATGCGCTTGGATACGATGTGACTGTCGTCACACTCCGGCATGATAGGCAGTGGAAACGAAAAGAAATGCTTGACGGCCTCCCAGTCGTACGTGTGGGAGGCATATACAGACGCGATGGCTGGCTAAGCACCGGGAGACTCGGCTATTTGCCCGCCAGCATCGCGATGGTCCTGACGCTCTGGCGGTTGCGTCACTCCTATGATGTGATTCATGCTTTACAGCTGTCACCGCCTGCTGCACTCATCGGCCAGCTCACACATAAACCAGTCATTCTCGGTATCCAGAGTGCGGGGCCAAGCGAGGCACAACGCGTGCAGCTTGATGAACGGGGAGCGGCGCTGATGGCCGACACCCTGAGCGAAACGTCGTTCTTGAAAGTCGCTTTGAAAGACTGGGCACCAAGCGCAGGCGATATCGGCCATCTTCCCCGATTGCCATTGGGGAAGGCAATGCTGGACTTTCTGCGCAAATCGAACGCATTCTACCAGATTCTCAGCACGCGCGGCCACTCCTATCTCACCTCGCACGGATTCCGCGCCGAGCAGATTGTACATATTCCTGGTAGTGTCGATACGGAGAGGTTCCAACCGGCAGCAGAACGACGTCCTGATCCGGCGAGGCCGGAGCGCGATATCATCTGTGTGGCACGGTTGGATTATGCCAAAGGGGTCGACGTGCTGTTGCATGCGTGGGGAAGGATGCTACGTGAACCCGCTGAATGGCGCGCGCATCTGAAACCCAGGCTACGCCTGCTTGGCGAAGGCGTGTGCGGAGCGCAGATGGAGCGCATTGCTGCCGCGCTAGGCATCCAGGACAGCGTGGAGTTCCTGGGACCGCGGGCGGACGTGGTCGATCTCCTACAACAATCCTGGGGCTTTGTGATGCCTTCTCGCTGGGAGGGCATGTCCAATGCTTTACTGGAAGCTATGGCATGTGGCCTGCCTTGCGTGGCCACACGCGTGAGTGGCAGCGAGGATATCATTGCTGATGGTGTAAACGGCTTGCTCGTAGCACCCGAACAACCTGCTGAGATGGCCCAGGCACTGCGCCGCATCCTAGAGGAGGCCGAGCTTGCGCAACGACTGGGCCGGGCCGGACGGGCAACCGTGGTTCGCGATTATCAACTGAACACCATCGTTGAGCAGTGCCTGGAACTCTACCGCCGCCTCGCAGGCGAGAAAAACGTTTTGCCCCTTGCATTTGAAGGAAAAGGAAGTAGATGAGCAGCCCACGTATCTACATCCTTATTGCTACCTTTCTTCCGTCGGTTGGCGGAGCCGAAAAGCAGGCCTTTGCTCAGGGTCGCAGCTTGCGTGAGAGGGGCTATGAGACAACCGTCGTTACATTTCGTCACAACAGGATCTGGCCACAGCGTGAGTTGATTGAAGGCGTGCCGGTTATTCGTGTGGCTGGCACTCTACTGGGAAGTCGAGAGAAGCTACCGAGGCTACTGCAAAAACTAACCTACCTGCTGGCTATGCTTGTTATGGGCTGGACGCTGTGGAGACAGCGACAACACTATGATGTGTTACATGTCTATCAGCTCAGCTTACTGACAGTGCTAGCCGCCCTGCTGTGCCGATTGGCCGGCAAACCGATGCTCGTTGCAGTACGTTCCGCGAACTCTGGTTCTTCTACAAGCTCACACGACAAAACGTCATTACTTGCCGGGCCCCTCGATGCCACTACGCCACGGCTGCAAGTCGATAAGCGGTTCAAAACCAATAGCGATTTAGAGGTGCTGGCACGCATGGGGAAGCCTGTAGTACGATTTCTCTCTTCTTTGCTCCATAGCAACCATACGGTGGTAGTTGTGCTCAGTTCGCGTATGAAAAGCTCCCTTGCCGACTACGGGTTAAATCTGCCTGATGTGCAGCTTATTCCTAATGGAGTAGACATCACCCGTTTTAACCCTGCTCACATAGATAATGCTATCGATGGGCGAGAGCAGATCGCCGTCTGCGTCGCTAAATTGCGCTACGAAAAGGGCATTGATGTGCTACTACAAGCATGGTGCCTGGTACACCAGCAGGCACCGCAAGCGCAGCTGATCATTGTGGGCGATGGCGGTCTCCGATTCCAGCTTGAGGGCCTGGCAAAGGCACTTGGTATTGCCAATCGTGTCGAATTTACGGGTCTACTGGGTGATATACCTGCCCAACTCCACCGAGGCGGTTTAGCAGTACTTCCTTCCCGTTGGGAGGGTATGCCTAATGCCCTCCTGGAGGCGATGGCGTGTGGCTTACCCTGCGTGGCAACACGCGTCAGTGGGAGCGAAGATATTATTCAGCATGGGGTCAATGGCCTGCTTGTGGGGCCCGAAGATTATCAGGGCATGGCACTGGCACTTCTTACCCTGCTGCAGGATCGGCCGTTGGCCCAGAGGTATGGTCAGGCTGCCCGCGAAACAGTCGAACGGCACTACTCATTTGAACAGGTTATGGATAGGTATGTAGAACTTTATCAAAGAATTGCGGAGCACCCATGTCAGATCGCAGGGGATGCACCGCCCTCTAGAACTTGCTAGCTGTCGTCTTAGGTATCCCTTGTATGCTTGACAAGCACCCAGGGTTTCTAAGTTGTGAAAGGATGGAAGTCAATGTGCGGAATAGCCGGATTTATTGATGTAGAGCGCAGTCGTGACAACGCGGAGCAGCTCATCGACCGCATGTGCCGGGTCATTCGCCACCGTGGGCCAGATGACCAGGGAGTGTGGGTTGATGATGGCGTGGCCCTGGGCATGCGCCGTCTCTCGATCATCGACCTGGCTGGCGGTCATCAGCCGATTTTTAACGAAGATCAGAGCATCCTCGTCGTCTTGAACGGGGAGATCTATAACTATCGTGAACTGCAAAAAGAGCTTCAGGAGCGTGGTCATCACTTCCGTACGAATAGCGACACCGAGGCCATCGTTCACGCTTACGAGGAGTACGGGGATGACTGTGTCAAGCACCTGCGCGGGATGTTCACCCTCGCCATCTGGGATAGAAACCGTCAGCGCCTGCTAGCGGCCCGCGACCGCTTTGGCAAGAAACCGCTGAATTACTACTGGGATGGAGAGAAGCTGATCTTCGGCTCGGAGATCAAATCCATCCTGGAGGCTGGCATCCCTCGCGAAGTGAATCATATCGCCCTCGACGAATACCTCGTGTACCACTGTGTTCCTGCACCAATTACCCTCTTCAGAGGCGTCATGAAACTGCCTGCTGCCCATATCCTGGTCTACGAAAATGGGCAGATCAGTACGAAGCGTTACTGGGAACTGCCCTTTACACCGACTTGCCGGGACGATGAAGCCACAGCGATTGAACGCACAAGGGCGCTCCTGAAAGAGGCCGTGGAAGTTCGTTTGATGAGCGAGGTTCCCCTGGGAGCTTTTCTCAGTGGGGGGATCGATTCGAGCATGGTGGTCGGATTGATGAGTTCGATGATGTCACAGCCCGTCAAAACCTTCTCCATTGGCTTCGAGGAAGATGATTTTAGTGAACTACCCTACGCTCGGCAGATCGCGCAGCATTTCGGTACCGATCACCACGAGTTTTTTGTTCGGCCAGAACTTGTTTCAGTGCTACCACAATTGGTCTGGGCCTATGACGAACCCTTCGCGGATGCCTCGATGCTCCCCACGTATTATGTCTCCAAGCTGGCGCGAGAACACGTCACCGTCGTCCTAACCGGCGATGGCGGTGACGAAATCTTTGGCGGCTATACACCCTATAGGCGTGAATGGTTAGTTAGCCGCATTCCTCCCATGCTACGCTCCCTGCTGGGATTTGGCAGCAGGTTTATGCCTGATGGCATGCGTGGCAAAAAGCGGCTCGGTGGCTTGCTTGGTGATCTTCCTGATCGTGCCTTGCAGTCGTGTATGCTCTTCGCTGCTGAGTCGCGTCCCTCGATGTATAGTCCAGAATACTTCGCTCAGGTGCGTGACCATAATCCATACGAACGGCTCATCGGCGAATTCCGTGCAGTATCAGATCTCGATGTAACGGCGCAATTGCAATACGTTGATGTACGCGCGTATCTCACGAACGATATTCTGGTCAAAGTCGATAAGGCCAGCATGTTCAACTCACTAGAGACACGCGCTCCCCTGCTCGACCAATACCTGGCTGAATATGTCGCATCCCTGCCCTCAGCAATCCGCACACGCAATGGCGTGTTGAAGTATCTGCTGAAGAGGGTCGCTGCAGATCTGTTGCCTGCCGAAATTTTGACGAGACCTAAGCAAGGCTTTGGGGTACCCATCAAGCACTGGTTCCGTGGTGATCTGAACGGCTATGCCTATGAACTGCTCCTTTCGCCAAGGGCACAACAACGTGGTATCTTTGATCCTGAGTTCATTAGGAAGATACTGCAAGCACACGCCGGGACAACACTGATGAACCACAGCAGTGCGATCTGGACCTTGCTTTGTCTGGAGCTCTGGTTCCAGATTTATATGGATGAGCCATCCACTCCTGTTGAGCGGAGTTATGTACACGTATATAACAAGTAATCGTGAGCGGAAAGAGGTGACAACAGGAATCGAAAAGCGTACCCAAGGTGTTTGAATGTGGTCCTACTAAACCCATGGACTCTTGACTGTTCTGTGTACAGAATGTACGATTGTACACATGAAAGAGACGAACTACATCAATGTCCGTGTTGATAAAACAACACATCACCAACTCAAAATGTTGGCTACTCTTCGGCAGGAAAGTATGCTCATGCCGCTTAAAAAGCTTATTGAGCAAGCATTGCACCAGGCGCTTGAAGACCAAAAGCGCAGTCAGTAGTTCGTTGATTGCCGTCGAGGGTACTGGCTCGGACCGAGACGTTAAACGAGAATAGTCTTACCTTCTTGGCATTTTTGCTATAATAAGCATAAAATTCAGACAAGAGGTAAGACATATGCCGACAGCAATTAAGTGGACGCCAGAGCAATTGCAGGACATTATCTCATCTTATGATCATGGTGAGCCTGCAAAGGGAATAGCAAGACGCTATAACACATCACATCAAGTGATCATACCATTACTCAGAAAATCAGGTGTAACGCTCAGAACACCGCTACAAGTCGCAAAGAAGTGTAGGTGTGATGAACGCTACTTTCAGAACATCGATACAGAGGACAAAGCATATTGGCTTGGTTTTCTTACGGCTGATGGGTGTGTAACTACGCGCAACAGAATAATGATGCACCTGGCTCTACAAGATTATGAACACTTGGTGAAATTTCAGAAGACATTACAGGCAGAGCAAATAGTGAGTAAGACAGCACGAAGCTGCACTCTTATCATCTGTAGTGCAGATATGGCAGCAGATTTAGCTCAACACGGAGTATTGCCTAATAAGACGCTTTCGACAAAACCTGCAAGTATTTCCCCTGATCTTGAGAGACACTATTGGAGAGGAGCTATTGATGGTGATGGATGTATCACAGGAAGTACCAAGCAAGTAATACTTGCATTTGCAGGGGACTACGAGATGGTTTTAGGATTTCAAACTTTCGCACTCAGGTATTGTCCAAAGATAAAAGTTTCAATCTTACGGTCTGAAAACATTTACACATTCCATCTCACAAATGGTTCTGCAAGACGAGTACTTGAAATACTTTATGGAAATGCAGAGATATACCTGGAGAGAAAGTATCGTAGAGCGTATCAAATTATAACTCCTGTGGACATGGGGTAAGACCGTAAGACGTAAGTCCCAGGGCACCTGTGGATGAAGCAGGAACAACAAAGAATGCGGTGAACACGTTTTACTCCATTTAATGGAGCAGAAAAGTCTATGTGCGGTATTTGTGGTGTTTACAGCTCAAGCAGGCCAAGACCAATGCCATCGATGCCCAAACCCTGGCGCAATTGGCCTGCCTGCATCAGCCGAGCCTCAAGCGACTCACAGTTCACAAGCCCCTAGCTTCGAGCTATGGGGTACCTGACGAGAACCTCTTCCTCATGCGAGATAGCCCCTTCATGATAGCCCCTCCTACCAAGTGGCGGGTCAAGCCTATCGTCGCGATGAAGGCTGGAAGAGGATCCCTCCAATCAAAGTAATCATATCCCATGGGAATGAAGAAAGAAAGAAAGAAAGCGAGAATTGCCCAGGCGGGCGGCGTTACTCCAGGCCTACCTCGTTGCCGCACCGATGCTACTGTTGTAATGAAATCGCCCTTCAGATAGCGCATCTGACCACCTATCCGATAGCTCTTTGCCATGTTGATGGTCTCCCCACTTGCCCATTGATAGAGCAGGTAGGGGAAATCGACTCCTGCACGCACAGCAACCTCAATTCCCATATTGAGGCGTGGATTGATCTCCATCAGGTAAGGTTTTCCGACACTGTCGCGCCGAAACTCTACCTGGGAGTAGCCTTCCAGTTCGATTTCACGCACTAAATGTTCTGCTTGCTCACCCGTGTCTGGTGGAAAGGCGATGCTTTGACGCAACACATATATCCCTCCCAGAGGCGGATTGGTACGCTTCCCCCAAAAAGCGTAACGTGCATAGATTTCGCCATTCGCATAGAAGAAACTCAGCGACTCACGTCTGCCCGAGAGGAACTGCTGAAAGAGTGCAGTTCCTCCAAAGCTTGTCAATTCTTCAACCGCGCGACGAGCCTCGTCGGGAGTCGTCACTAACTGGGATATAACCCTGCTTTGCTTTCCCCACAGCCATGATTCTACTGGCTTGACCACCGCCGGCAACCCAATTTCATGCAATGCCGCCCCCACTTCACTCACCGATGCGATGGTGACGGCACGAGGAACTCCCAAGCCTAGTTGCTTGGCAATTTCCAACGTTTGCTCTTTATTGATAGCTATTCCGAGAGCTGGTTCTTTGGCCAACGCGATACGTACCCGTTGCTCAAGCTGCTCACGATGTTGACGTAGTAACGCTATCGTTCCGTCGGAGGAAGCGATCAGCACCCGCGCACCAGTAGAGTCAAGCACTTGCTCTAGAGACCTCACATATTCATTCGTCCCCTCGTCTGCCGGGCAAATAGCCTTTTGGTGACACCAACGTGACGAGAAAGCCGGTACCCCGTCAAATGCCTCCAGTGCGGCAACCCGCAATCCTCGACTGCCAAGCGAACGCACTGTAACCAGTGATTGCCGCAACCTGGCATCAAGCACAAGCGCATCATACACTACCTGGCCCGTTGCCAGTCGTGAGTCGCGAGTCAAAACCTGGGTCCTTTCCATATGCATAGCTCCTTTTCTCTCGAATGCATCACTTGCTACCTAGTACCATGGCTACCATGCCCATGCGTTGGCCAATCTTTCTAAGGATAGTATATAAGGCTTGGATGTAGACGAGGTGTTGATACACGCGAATGTACGGTGTTAGAATACCCATACGCGTGAAGAAAAGTCTACAGTATCGCAAAGCATGATGGAATCCGTCTTTCTGGCCGGTGCCCTACTTCATTGAGAGGATTATCCACCGATTGTGGCGGGTTTTCTAAAGTGATAGATACACTCACTTCCTAACCAGGAGCGGTCATTATGAGTATGAGTTCCGTAGACTCTTCTAGTACACTCATACAAACTATCGTCAGTGAATACCCTGGCCATGCCTGGAAGGGGCAAGTTATACCGATAAATAGCCGATAGCTCTAGTCCGTGATTACTGAACATTTCCATAACCTTCGCGCCACTGAGTCGGTTTAAAGGGTAGGGATTTCTATGCAGGGCATTTCGCAGAGTTAAATACAGATTGAACAAACAGCCGACAGGATGCTGAGCATCAGAGTTTTGCACGATAACGCTACCATCAGGTTTCAAAAGTGACGCTACCTTGGCAACAACATCTGCTGGAGAGTCAACGTGGGCCAGCACGCCGAGACAGAGTATCAGGTCATAAGATTGCAGTTGCAATTCCGCGTGTATGAAATCTTCATTTATCGTCTCTACGCCATCTAAAAACTCTGAAGGAATGTGTGAACGTGCAATAGATAACATATTACTGCTGAGATCCAGCAATGTGAGCCGATTATGTTCTCTCAATAGAGGTAAAGAAATAGCTCCGTTTCCACATCCTATATCCAGGATAGATTCGAACACAGTATCACCTACAAAACCCGCTACAACCTCCGCTCGGATGCGAATGTTGAAATTATGCTTCAGGTATCGCTCAGGTTGAGCGAAGAAGGACTTCACTTGATCGATTCTGTTGTTCACCATACTGCGGCGCGGAGGCCCCTACCTTCAGGTATAGGAAGGAAGCACCGCCTCCTTTCTTATGCTAGCTCCATCAGTTCTCACAATCTTTGTTGCGCTCCATTTCTGCCACCGAAGCGGCGCACCGGGGTGTCCCATGTTTCACCCTTCACAATTGGGGATAACTCATATGGTAGGAGGAATGGCGAAGGGTTGCTTTTCCTGCATGGCCAGCACCTCTTGCGCTTTCGCCAAGATGCGCACGACCTCCAGCCCAACGCCCCCATCAGCGCGGGGGGGGGAGCCGGTGCGAATAG
>WNGK01017942.1_pt1 | contig 13918 bp, 8 predicted proteins | sample 5400601 | NCBI WGS metagenome assembly WNGK01 (sample SAMN13153376, study PRJNA577476) | soil metagenome | isolation source: 60 cm soil or saprolite under Garry oak tree replicate 1 | place: USA:California | collected 2016-06-15 | reverse complement strand
CGCCGGATGAAGCCGTCGTTTTTGCCGCGACCAGAGCATAGAGCTGCTGATTGCGATTGCTGGCCGTTGAAGGATCCCCAGAAATGTCTTTTAAGACAAAGTAAGCAGCTGGCAGCGTCACACGGGTCGTCGATATCGTCGAAGCCGCACAAGGCGCTGGTGTCGGGTTCGTAAAGGGGTCAGGGTTCCACTGAGTGCGAACAAGATTCCGCAAATCGCGTTCCATCATTTGCAATGCGGCGCGCGCGTCGCGAAAAGCGTCAACACGCTCAGTGGCGTGTGATGCGCTGCTCATCAACGAACCCAGCATCAGACCCAGCATGAGGACCATCGCAACGGTGATGCCTGTCGCGATCAAAAGCTCAACTAGCGTGAAAGCAGCCCGGGAGCGCCGATTTCGTGATCGGTGATCGGTGATCAGTGGTCGGTTATTCGGGTTCATTCCTGCTTAACGATGGGTCCTAGTACTTTGAAATGATCCGGACGTAATCGCGGAACGTTTGATTTGCGACAGGCGCGTTTGCCGGCCACGCCACGCGCACCGTTACCTCATTAGCACTGGCTGGATCGGTGAATCCTGGGACCGAATTATTAGTATAAATCGTGATCGCATAAGTCGCGCTAGCTGCAGAATTGCTGAGTTGCCCATCGTTATCTGCGTACAGCGGGTACGATGAGGACGTTGTTAGGTTGATCGCAGATGGTGATGGTGAGGGCAGTGGGTAAAGCGGAAGCCGCACATTGCTAAATTGCGACGGCGCCTGCGCCACAAGGCTGCCAAAAACTGACTGGGCGATGTGCGCTGCGCGCGTTTCGTCCTGGGCCGAGTGCCCGGTTTGCAAGGCGGTGGGGAACACACCCAGGATGCCCACAATCCCGACGGTGATTACGCCCAAGGCAATCACAACTTCGACCAAACTGAAGCTGCGCGTTCTCGCCCTTCGCCCTGATACAGTCGCACGCTTCATGGGCTGGCGGTTGGTTCTGCGCGCCCTGTGAACTGGGATACCGTGATGTACTCGACCGCAGAAGGATTACCGCTTCCGTCTTTTGTCGTCGCGACCTCGCTCCCGTTGTTTACGTATCCTTCGAAAATACCGAGGAGAACATTCCCAGCCGGCGCTTGGACTTCGCCATTCGAGTTGAATTTAAAGCACTTCAGTGGAGCCGCGCTGGCGTCAGGCGCAAAGCTAAAGGCGACCGGCGGAGTCAATGTAGCGGGATCAGCAAGATTGGATAAAGCAGTTGAGCGCAGCGCTACTCCAGCTGGAAAGGATTTCCAATCCGTTAATTGCTTTACATTTCCAGGATTTGCCGCGTCGTCTTCAAATATTGCGTAAGACCTATAATTGTAGCGGTCCAATGTGGATTGCGTGCCACTGGTAAAAGCCGGAAACACGACATAAGTAGCCTGACTGCTCTTAATGGCTTCGGCCCGCGCCTGCTCAATCCCGCCGAGCAAGCTGTTGCACGCCGCTCTTCGTCCGCCCGACTTAGAGAGCGATGTAACCGCTGGAACCAAGGCAGCAAGCGCGATCACAATAATGCCCATCACGACGAGAAGCTCGAGGAGCGTGAATCCGCGAGAGCAGCCACGCTCCGCAAAAGTCGAAGGTTGGAGGTCAAAGCTCGGAGATCGTGGGACGCGAATGACCCGTTCGACAAGCTCAGGGCAGGCTCCGCCGCTGGTACCACACTGGTCGCCACGCCGAACGGCTGCGAGGGCGGAACCACTGGTTCCTTGGAGAAACGCGGCTGGGAGCATATCAAAGCGCTGAACGGTGACAAGTCACCTCAAGAACTTATACGGGAAAATATCCGTCTAGTTCCCAAGCAAGTAGCAAACTCAGTGCCAAAAGCCAAAGTGGTGTTCAGTAAATGCTATAAGCATCTATCTACTAATGAGTTAACAGGATGATGTAATCTCGCGAATTGGTGCCTGCCACTGGGCCGGAATCGTAAGGTATTCCGACGGTAAGGTATTTCGAACGATTCGGCGGCAGCCCGTAGGGAAGAGAACATAACGACTAGGGGCGAATGAAATTACAACGCGATTCGAAAAACGTGGACTCCCGGTCCCGTTGGCATTGGTGTTTCCATTTCTGACCTCTTCTTAGGAAACGGCGGGATGAAGTTCTCGAAAAGCTGAACGGCGCTTACGCCTGTCCTTAAGCAGCTCAGCTAGAAGGGGCAATACCGAAAATCGAGGAAATCTCTGTCATCACGAATGGACACCCACCTTCGCGCCGCTTCGGCGTGGCAGGCGAATGCACACGAATAAATTCCTGCTCTGTGCGACCAGATCACTTTGAAATTCATTTCCTCTCGTCTGAGTAAGGCAGAGATTTTAGAAGAACTACCGAAGCTTAATGCAGCTGAGCTTCGAGAAATCCACGACCGGATCTTGCAGCCGCAAGAGGCGGATTTATTTAGCGGCACGCAAAGCCGAGTGAAGAAGAAAAAGCGCTGCTCGACCGTGAATTGGAAGATTATTCCTGCAACGCTGACGCCGGCTCGAGTTGGGAAGAAGTCGAATCTCGCTTAAAGCAAAGCGTGAGGTTCAAGATTAGTATGAAAATCAGCGAGCTAGGTTAGGGAGTGAATTCCTGGCCCAAACTGGAATCTCGCGGCCGAAAGCGATATGGAGCCAGTGCCGCTTTTCGAATTCAGTTATTCGTTTACGACCTCGATCTGCTTGTCGATTACTTCGCCGGTAAACCGGTCAATCGCCACATGCACCCAGTAGCGTTGCTCACCTTCGACAACGAATTTGGGAAGGTCAGCGGGATTTGGATTGGCGGTCACAGTTGGGGGATAACGGCCGCTCTGAGCTATTACGTCAATCATAAGGTTCCAAGTGCGAGTTTGGCATGCGTCGGAGAATGCACGGATGACCAGCTCGCGAGCTTCTTTGTTACCTAATCCAATGACCGAAGGATCGGCTGCAAGCTGTGTTAATAGCTCCGTCTTGCGGACCATTGGTTGAGCGGACGTAAGAGTGAAGAGAGCGGTGACGATATTATTCCGCTCCGTTGAGGTGATAACACTCGTTCCGTCTAAGCGCTTCGTCGCTTGCGATAAGATCGCGGTTAAGATAGGACTTTGCCTTGTATTGAGCGAGGTTTTACCTGCCTCCATGGCCGTCTCGTGCAAAGTGAATACGTCGAGAAGACCGGCGTCGGCAGAGGCTGCCGTTGTGAAATCGAGTGTCTTCCAAGGTTGGTCGCGGAACACTTGGCCGAGTTCTGCCACGCTCTGAAATGGGCGATTCAATATCTGCGGCCGCTCAACTGCATTCGCTGGTAACATCGCCGTTGTTACCCCGGAGGTGAGGACATCGCCACGGCGTTGGAGTGCGTCCAGATCCCTATATCGGACGGTTGCGTCCGTGTTGTTCGCATATTTATAAAGTTGTGCTATCGGTGATGTGGCGAACATGCTGCCTTGCGGCGGCAACGCCGTAACAGCTTCAAACGTTCCAGCGGACGTCTCTAAAGTAGTAAGCACCCCAGAAGTGTAATCGGTTGAGCCCCCGTGGTTACCATCGTTTCCCCATGCTCCGAACCGGAGTGTTCGAGGATCAAGAGTGACAAACTCCGGATCCTGAAGGGTATTCACTGTCCAACTCGGCGGCGATTGGCAGACGAGCGGATGTAGTGGACCGCATCCCTTCCATTTCTGATAGGCCTTCCACAAGGTGCCGACCTGAACCCGCATTTCGAAATCGCAACCTAATGCCCCAAAGTCAGGATATGCCGTGAGCGAATTACTCGGCGCCACGCCCGTAGGAGCATTCGCGAACGTAAAACGGAAGCCGTAGTAATTGTCCGGGCTTTGGGTGTTTTGGGTAATGTTGCTCCCGGTCCCCGTGTTCACGACCGCGGTGGGAGCGGTTGGAGAAATTCCGAACAAACTAGCGTTGACAGTCATGTACTGATTTTCAGATCCGGCAACGGAAGTGGTCGTCGTTAGCGTAAAAGGACTAACATCTAATGTTATGCTCGCTGTCATTGACTGCGTGGTATTGGGCATGACTACTCGCACGTTTCCCGTACTAAGAGCGGCATTTTGATGTGGATTCCATAGCGATGGAAACAACCAGGCAGCAAACTGATCCTTGCCTGCGACCTTTATCCAAAGGGGCTTAAAAACAAGCTTGTTTAAGTATGGGAGATTTTCGATACCCGCCAACTCATTAATGGTAACGGGATCACCGAAATTAATAAAGGTCGGAACATTATCAGAATCCCATTGATCGATGATGTTCGCCCCGATTTGCATGATTTGATAGTCGGAGCTCAGTGGACTGGAGTAGTATTTCGTTTCGGCAGCGACGAAACTGTTTGCGCTACCCGATCCTAGACCAACCGACCCATTAAGGATTACAGCTTTGAGCAGTTCGAAAAAATTCGGTTCTCGATTTTCACCCGCGACTTGGTCCAGCCGTTCTATCGTCGTCTGGACTGTTGACCCAGTAGCTCCTACATAGTCCCAGCGCTTGTTCGCATCGTTCCACAACAAGCCGAAATCGCGCTGCACGGTTGCAGCAGTTGCCGGTACCAGAATGCCATTAACGACCGTAGAATTTACTGTGGTTATTATGCCGTTTGTGCCGGTCGCGCCGAGGCCATTGAGTCGACTGAGTGGGAATCGCCGTTCTATCAGAGGTTCACCCACGGCGGCAGAGGTGCCGTCAGGGCGAGTAAAGACACCACTCACGCGCACACTGAGAAGGTCGCGGTTTATCGCGATCGAAGTCTCAGGAGTTGGCGTGTTGGCCAAGGTTACGTAATCAATTGTGCTTCCAGCAGGGGTCGAAGGCTTCCAAGCTGGGGCATTAAGTTCGCGGAAGAAAGTGCCGAGGTACTGAAGAGCGTTCGAAGAAAACTGAGTCGTATTGCGGAACGCGATCAGCTCCTGTCGGCTCAGAAACATCTGGTCTGTTCGTCCGTTTGCGACAGCACCGCTGACGCTTGTAAATCCGCTGGTGTTGTTTATTACAGAATTATAGTATGCCAACGCCGGACCAGGACCACTCTGGAAGTTTCTTGCAAAAGCTTGCCCCGGAGGTGCACTGTCTGGGAAATTGTTAGTTGGCTGAGTCGTTCCGTAGTTGCGCCAGCCGACCAGCCTATCTATTTGAAAAGGTGAGCTCGAATTCGGGATGGGGTAAGGTAGATCCTTCAGTTCGGCAAAGGCGACAGGCCCTTTACGGCCGGACTGAGCCGCGGTCGTACCTGTCGGATAGCCAGCGACATTCATATCCAGCAATCCCCCTTCGTCATAGATCGCGTAGGCATACCGGCCAATAACCAAAGGATCCGGGGAAGTTATGATAGTCGCGCCACCTTGCTCCGTCACAGGGTCGTAAGCTTTAACGAACACCCAATCCGGTGCCGTGAAACTAACTATTGGATCAGTTCCGTCGTCAGTAGTATTAGCTTTAGGAATCAGATAATGTTTGTTCCAGCGGGCTAACGTCACATCGCCCCGCTTTGGGTTGGCCGGGTCCGCCGGCGCGGAATTCACCGCGGAGGCACGGCTTCCACGGCCGGGCGGTAGGATCGGGTCCAGGCTGACGCTGCGCCGGATAAGGTTCGGCGCCCCAGCTGCATTTCCGCTGCGCAGAGGAATCATATATGCAGCACTCGTGGGCGTGTAGATCGTCCTGCCGTTTACAGTTGTGGCCGTCGACCCATTCGCAATCTCCTGTCGGAGATCGCCGATGATGTTATCCATCGCGCTTGCCGCTAATTGGTCAGCTTTGGATTCGTTGAAGCTGCCATGCGCGACCTGTCGGTCGCCAGTCGCTCGCGCGAAGTAAGCGAGCACCAAGCCCGTCAATAACACGACGAATGCGAGCACTATGATTAGTGCGGCGCCTCGTTCCAGGGAAGAGATCCCTTTGGGCAGCGAATCCACCTTACAACGTCTTCAGCTCAAAATAGCGGCTGTAAATTCGAATTGCCGAGGCAGCCGCCGGTGGAATCGAGCCACTACTGACAGCATCAGTCACCACCGTATTCCATTGGGCTTCAATCACTCCGGTGTGCACCGGACCCCTGCCTCTCTGGTCTGTGAAGTCGGTCATATCCGAGGCAAGGTCGCTTAACTCTTCATTGGATAGCAAGGAATGGCTCGCCGGGTCTATCACTGCGATTGTAACGGCGATCGCTTCGACGTCGGCCGGGAAGTCGGCCAGCGTGTGTGGTCGCGGGAGCGTCACGTCGTCGTTCCACGGATTACCGGTGAGTTTTCCGTTTTTGAGTATATAATAGTACTCGAAACGAAACACCCCCGGTCCGATCGTCTCATAATCGGTATCTCTGCTGGCGCCGCTGTTGTCGTTGTTGACTGCGGCCGACCAGGACGTGATTCCGGCAATTCTTTGGGGCAAAAAAACAATCGGATATACGGCGTTGGGATTTGTTTGGTTAGAAACCCCATTCCAGAGGAGCCCCTTAGCCATCCGTTCGAGTTTAAAATAGGTCGGATTAGTACTACTACTATTAGCATTGACTCGATAAGCTACGAGCGAAATCGGACTTTGCGCTCCCGACGGGTAGTAGCCGGGCACTTGGGTGTAGACAGCGATTTGATCGTTCAATTGCTGTCCCGGTCCACCTCTATGCCCTTGACTGTGGCCTCCGGAGTGCCCCGGATACCTTGCGGGATCATTCTGTTTCAAATAGTAGTCGATGTCCGACCGCTTTAGCATCCGCCCGAAATCCATCGCCATACGGTCGAAAACCGTTCTCGCTTGTGTGTCGGTATCGATATGTTTGTTGCCAGTCCGGGTAACAGCAGTGGCACTATTCATCAACTGCGCGACCATCAGAATGATGATCGTAACGACCAAAACTGACACGAGTAACTCGGTAAGAGTAAAGGCACCGCGTGTACGTCGGGCAGTCAGGATAGGGAATGATTTTGTGATCATCGATTGATAGCGACAAATGTTTTGACGGACCCAGCCAGCACACCGGTTGCGGGATCGGCGGGGTCCACTTGCGGGGGCCAACTGACGGTAATATCTGCCAGCGTCGTCGTATCTGTGGGCGGGAAAATATACTACTGTCATCTCTATTTTCCTGTCCGGGCGGGACTCGAGCATCAGCGCGCAATTTACCGACAATTTGCGAAATGATCGAATTCGCGGCCGTCTGTTGGACCCCCGCCTGCTGAGTCTTTAATCCTGCAGGCAGCATCCCCATTACGGCAATGAGGCAAAACGCCGCCACACCTAAGGCCAGGGTTATTTCAACGAGCGAAAATGCAGCACGTTCCCGCCCGGTATGTTTCATTTTTGGAAGGCTACCATTTGGCATCCGTGCCAGCAATCGAAATCGCGTTAACAGGCTCTTGCTCTTCATCGTCGATAAATTTTCACGTTCCCGTCGAAGCCGGTCAACTGAACCGCACAATTCTTAGCGTCATCCAGTGCTGGAGCAACCGTCCCGTGTATTGGTTGAACGCCTACCTCTATAACCGTCCTCATCTCGTAATTGTCATTTTGGGGGCGACATTCGCCGCGCGGGCTGAATTGGATCATTTTTCTAAATGTGTATTGCGCGGCTCCCTCGGGGCTGGTTGGTGGATAGTGAAAATATCTCAGTGAGTCCGGCGGACTCGTGTCTCCTATCTTGGCATTATCAGATGAGCCGCTCGGAGAAGGTGATGGTCGGGTCGGAAAAGTATCGGCGGCCCCCGCCCCGGTTCCGTTCGCAAAAGTGCGCAGATGCATATTGTTGAGTTTCACCAATTTTCCCACCTGTAAGAGTTTTGTGCCGGCGGCGTCCAAGTCTACCGCGGAGCCACTTAGTGGTGCTGCGTACAATTCGGTTCCGTCTTTCGACGCCACTGTCGAGATTACAACTCTGCCGTTCCCAGGCGTGGCGGTGGGACTCGCCGAGGGAATCGAGCCGTCTTCCTCAAAGAAACCAACCCACACATAAGTGTTGTTTGCTTTCGCGTAGGTGCGGGCGATATCGAGCACGCCCTTGATCGTGTATGCAGCGCTAGTGGCGTCGGTCCCGCTTTTGATGTTTGTGAAAGCTGGAACTATCAGGACCATTAAGATCGCAATGATGCCCATGACGACCAGAAGTTCGATCAGGGTGAAGGCAGCGTTCTCACGCTGCGTGGGACGTGAATAGCGATCGGTGATTGGTGAATCGAACCCACCGCGGGAGCGCTGCGTTGAAGATCGCTGATGGAAGACCGAAGATTGAATATCGAACTTCGAACTTCGAAGTCCGAACCTCGAATCGTGGCAAGCGCGGCGCGGACGGTTCTGTGGGGACAACACGGTTGGGGTGCAGAGTCTAGCACAAGTTCAAGGTAAGAAAAGCTTTATGATTTAATCCGCCTTCGCCAAACTGCCTTCACTAAAAGTTACGGCGAACCATGGGCTACGGCGTGATGAATCACGTTGCCGCGCAGTCGGGCCAACGCCAGGTTTTCCCTTGCGTTGAGATCGCTTGAGTTGGTTATCGGGAGACAAACGAAAAGACCAAATCAAAGCAATCTCAATGGAAAAATCAGAACGCGCCACAGGCGCGTGGCCGCATCAGGCGCGGTATTCGCGCCTGGCCACGCTCACAGCTTTTCGGCGAAGGCGGGTAATCCGCGGTTAAGGATTCTGCCCGCTACTTTTCGGAGTTAGCCGAATTCCCCAGCCAAGCTTTGACACGTGGCCGGCGAGCAAACGCCAGCGTCCACCGTCTTTGATGAATGTGTCCGTGAATTGGAATTTCGAATCGAAAGGCTTTCCGCCGGAAATCCCTTTCGTGTGCGTCTCGCCCGTCACGACTGCGGTGTTGCCGTGGACGCGCACCTTCATGCCAGTGTTCTCGAACACGTCGTATCTCGGATCTTTCTTCGTTGCCTCGTCGAGATCGTGTGCCCGTGTCGTGATCTTGCCGGTTGAGTTGGTCAACGTGTAATCCTCCATCACGCCCCGGGCGATGCCGTCGGCGTCGCTGTTGAGATAAGCATCAGCAAGTTCGCGCTCTGCTTTCAGGACCGCGTTCTCTTCGCGCTCTGTTTGCTGGGCCGCGTTCTCTTCATTGCTTTTCTGTTCATTGCTTTTTTCTTCATTGCTCTCTTGTCCGAACACGAGCAGAGAACTGGCAAAGAATGCTAATGCAAAAGCGGTAACGGTTTTCATAAGAGCAAATGTAATCAAGATCCGACTCGCTGTCTCCTCTCTGATCTCTGATTTCTACTACGCACTACCCCGGCGCGGCACCCGCCTTGATGGCGGGCAATCGCGTGGCTACAGTTACCTGTTTTCCTCCTGCCAACGAGATGGAGTTTCGTCCCTCCATGCCGCCTGCTCGCGAACGGATCCGGTCTTCCCCCTCCCATTGAATGGGTCACTAATCACGATTCACCTCTTCCCTTCTCCCTCTCCCCTCCACGGGATTGCAGGCGTCACGCCTGCCGCTACAGTGTCGGCTTATGCCGTACAAAAATGTCGCGCCGCCACCAGGCGAAAAAATTACGAGAACCGAACAATTGGAGGTACCGGACCAGCCGATCATTCCGTTCATCCGCGGGGATGGCACCGGTCCGGACATCTGGGCAGCGAGCGTGCGCGTGTTCGATGCCGCGGTCGAGAAAGCTTTCGGTGCCAAAAAGAAGGTCGCCTGGTTCGAGGTTTTCGCGGGTCAGACTGCAAAGGACAAATTCGATGAATGGCTGCCCGACGATACGGTGGAAGCGTTCCGCGAATTTTTGGTTGGCATCAAAGGTCCGCTGACGACACCGGTCGGCGGCGGGATTCGCTCGCTCAACGTCGCGCTGCGCCAACTTCTCGATCTTTTCGTTTGCTTGCGGCCGGTGCAGTACTTCAAAGGCGTCCCCTCACCCGTGAAGCATCCGGAAAAAGTGAACATGGTGATCTTCCGGGAAAATACGGAAGACATTTACGCGGGCATCGAATACGCGGCGGGCACGCCGGAAGCGCAAAAGATTCTGGATTTTTTCCAGAAGGAGTTTCCGAAACAGTTCGATAAAATTCGCTTCGGCACGAAAGAGAAAGCGGCCGAGTTCTGGAAAAAAGTCGGCGCACCGGAAGGCGACGATGTTTGCGTAGGAATCGGCATCAAACCGGTCAGCCGCGCGGGCAGCGTGCGCCTGATCCACAGCGCGATCGCTTATGCGATCCAGAACCAGCGCAAAAGCGTAACGCTGGTGCACAAGGGGAACATCATGAAGTTCACAGAGGGCGCGTTTCGCGATTGGGGCTACGAGATTGCGAAGCAATATTTCCATGCCAAGGAAATCGATGGCGGACCCTGGTGCAAGATTCCAATGGGCAAACCCGGGGCCGGTATTGTGATCAAAGACGCGATCGCGGACATCACTCTGCAACAAGTGCTGTTACGGCCGGAAGATTTCGACGTGATCGCGACGCTAAACCTGAACGGCGACTACTTGAGTGACGCGCTCGCCGCGCAAGTCGGCGGCATAGGCATCGCGCCCGGTGGGAACATTAATTACATCACCGGTCACGCGATTTTCGAAGCGACCCACGGCACCGCGCCGAAGTACGCGAATCAAGACAAGGTCAATCCCGGTTCAGTGATTCTCTCGGGCGAAATGATGTTCCGTTACATGGGCTGGACGGAAGTTGCTGATCTGATTCTCAAAGGATTAGAGGGCGCGATCGCAAGCAAGCGCGTCACCTACGATTTCGCGCGGTTGATGGAGGGCGCGACCGAAATCAAATGTTCGCAGTTCGGCGACAACGTGATCGAACACATGTGATTTCTGAGAACCGCTAAGGTCGACATCTAATTTTGAATCCGAATCGTTTGTGAACTGCATCTTAATCCTTAAGAACTCTTATGAATAGACTTGCGATTTATTTCACTGTTTTAATTGCTGCAAGCAGCAGCCTTTTCGCACAAAAGCGCAACATTACTGAAAAAGATCTCTTCGATTTTGTCTGGATCGGCGATCCACAAATTTCTCCGGACGGAACGCGTGTCGCTTTTGTACGGGTAACGGTAAACGAAAAAAAGGAGGGCTATAACACCTCGATCTGGTCTGTACCGGTCGCGGGCGGCGAAGAGCCTCATCAACTGACAAAAGGCGATCATGACGTGGCGCCACGCTGGTCGCCGGACGGGAAATTTCTGCTCTTCTTGCGCACTACCGAAAAGGAGGGCAAACCGGAGCCGCCTCAATTGTCGATCTTACCGATGGCCGGCGGCGATTCATTCTCTTTTACCGATCTGCCCAAGGGCGCGAGCAATCCTGTGTGGGCGCCGGACGGAAAAACGATCGGGTTCACGAGCGACACGAACGCGGAGGATCTCGCCAAGCAGGAAAAGAAAAAGCGCAAGGAAGAGGAACTCAAAAAGGCAGTGAGTGAAACCTCCCCGTCACCGCGCGCTTCTGCAAAAAGTTCGAACAAGCCGACAGCAACACCGAGGGGCGAACCAGATGCAGCTGAAAAAGAAGCGGAGGCCGAAGCGGAACACGAGAGCGATATCCACGTGATCACGCGGGCGGTTTACCGCGAAGATAATGAAGGCTACCTCGACCCGAAGCGCCCGAGTCATATTTGGCTGGTAACAGCGCCGCGCAACGCGGATGAGAAAGCGCAGCCCAGGCAATTGACCTCCGGCCGATTTGATGAGGGCAACATCGTTTGGTCGAAGAACGGCGCGCAGATCTATTTCACGTCACTGCGCGTGGATGAACCGTATTACGAACTGCCGAAGACCGAACTCTATTCAATCCGTCCAAGCGGCGGAGATGCAACCAAGCTCAATTCAATCGACATGGAGATGAATAATTTGTCGCTGAGTCCTGACGGCAAACGGATTGCATTTATCGCGGCGACAACGCAGCCGGTGAATTCCTACACGCAGCCGGATTTGTGGATTGTCGATCTTTCCCCGAATGCGAAGCCGCGAAATCTGACCGCGACTTTTGATTTCGATGTGGGTGACGGCGTTTTCGGTGATAATTCGGCTCCGCGTGCCGGGGGCCCGAATATTCCGGTATGGACGCCAGACGGGCACAGCTTGATCGTGGTCTGCGGAAAAGAAGGCAAAACAATTCTCGCGTCGTTCGATGTCCAGAGCGGAGCAGAAACGGATCTTACGCACGGAAATCAGGCAGTCCTCCGTTTCCGCGCGTCTGACGATGGCTCGAAGATTATCTACACGGTCTCGACTCCGACGCGGATAAACGATCTCTTCGCGATGGACCGGACCGGTGGTCCCGCAGACGCGGGACGCCAGTTAACGAACATTAACAACGAGCTTTTCTCCAAACTTAATCTTACCGAGCCGGAAGAGATTTCGTATCAGACTTTCGATGGCAAACGCATCCAGGCATGGGTGCAGAAACCGCCGAACTTTAATCCCGGGAAAAAATATCCGCTTATTCTGAATATCCATGGTGGGCCCCATTCGGCTTACGGTTACATCTTCGAGCACGAATTTCAGTGGATGGCTGCGAAAGGTTACGTGGTGCTTTATCCAAATCCGCGTGGCAGCACGACCTACGGACAGGATTTCGGCAATGTGATTCAATATCATTATCCCGGCGACGATTATAAGGATTTAATGGCCGGCGTGGATGACGTGATCCGCCGCGGGTACATCGACGATAAGAAACTCGGCGTGACCGGCGGGAGCGGCGGCGGATTGCTCACGAATTGGGTGATTGGACAAACGAACCGCTTTGCGGCGGCCGTTTCTCAGCGCGACATCGCCAGTTGGGAAGATTGGTGGTACTCAGCTGATTTTACGCTCTTTCAGCCGACTTGGTTCAAGGCGCCGCCGTTTGAGGACGAGCAAGAGTTCAAAGCGAGATCGCCGATCAATTACGTCAAGAACGTGAAGACGCCGCTCATGCTAATCCTGGGCGAAAGCGATTTCCGAACGCCGCCTGGAGCCGGCGGCGAGGAAATGTTTCGTGCGCTCAAATTTCGCAAGATTCCGACGGTGATGGTGCGTTTTCCCAATGAATCTCACGAGCTTTCGCGCTCGGGTCAGCCGTGGCATCGCATCGAGCGGCTGCAAAATATTGTTGGCTGGTTCGACCACTGGTTGATGGGAGTTCCCAAACCGGAATACGAAGTCGCACCGGAACAAGAAGTGCCGGCCAAAAAAGGCGCCGTGCCAGGCAAGCAGTCGACACCGCCATAATCCAAGGCCGGGGCGATTGACCTCAATGGCCATTGCGCTTAGCTGGAAATGATGTCTTCCTCGTCACTCTGGCAGCGTTTTCAGAAGTATTTTTTGCACTACGGCGATCTCGATGTTTCCATCGATATCAGCCGGATGAGATTTCCGGATGATTTCTTCGAGAAGATGCAGCCGCGGATCGAAAAGGCGTTTGCGGCGATGGAAGAGCTCGAATCGGGAGCGATCGCCAATCCCGATGAGAAACGCATGGTTGGCCATTACTGGCTCCGCAATCCCGCGCTGGCACCAAGTGCACAATTTCGCGCTGACATCGAGGAAACGAACAAGCGTATCAAACAGTTTGCGGCCGATGTTCACGCCGGAAAAATCGCAGCCGAAGACGGCAAACGATTCGAGCATGTGCTGCTAATTGGAATTGGCGGTTCGGCGCTCGGGCCGCAATTCGTGGCGGATGCGCTCGGATCGTCGCGCGATCCGATGGACATCTATTTTTTCGATAATACCGATCCGGATGGCTTCGATCGCGTCTTCGACAAGATCGGCAATTACCTTTCGCAAACGCTCGTCGTCGCCATTTCGAAATCCGGTGGAACGAAGGAAACGCGAAATGGAATGGTCGAAGCGGAAACAAAATTTAAAGAGAATGGACTTCAATTCGCCAAACATGCCATCGCTGTGACCGGCGTGGGGAGCGAACTGGACAAATACGCCGAAAAGGATGGATGGCTCGCCCGTTTCCCGATGCA
>WNGK01010263.1_pt1 | contig 13918 bp, 10 predicted proteins | sample 5400601 | NCBI WGS metagenome assembly WNGK01 (sample SAMN13153376, study PRJNA577476) | soil metagenome | isolation source: 60 cm soil or saprolite under Garry oak tree replicate 1 | place: USA:California | collected 2016-06-15 | reverse complement strand
CATAAAAGTCGTACGTGCCTCCGCCGACGAAATCCTGGCTGTAAATGATACGGCACTTGCCACCGCTGCCACCGGTGCCATACAGGTCGGTATGGCAGGCCATGCCGCTGTCAATCACCGCGACGGCTATTCCCGTGCCGTCCCAGCCGGCTTGCCAGGCGACGTTTGCGTTTACCGCGGCTGTGGTTTGGTCGAGCGCGCCGCTCAATCGGCGGTCGGGCGAGATGTAAACGACGTCAGCGTCGTCCGCAAGTGCGTCCAGAGATCCAACCGGTACGGAGTAATGCGCGCCCTTAATGAAGTCCAGTTTCGTCTTCAGAACACCGCCCTTGTTTTGCACCTTCTGATGTTGGGTATCGGTCGGTGTCTGATTGAACTGGATGATAACGTCCACCGTGGCGGCGCTATTGCCGCCTTTGAGAGCGTCAAGATCTTTGGACAGCTTGTTCTTGCCGTCAGCAAGGCACAATCCCGCAGTCAGCAATGTGATGAGGGTCAAGAGCGCGAGCCGTGCGCCCCAGGTGGTTGTCTTCAGGACGCTGTCGTCCGAGGATCGCCTTGTTCCAAGTGTGAGTGGGGACAGGGCCTGTTGCCTTGAGTTCTGTAACTGCTGGAAGTATCAGTTCTGGCTCAGATGGAGTCGATAGTACAGGCGGTCCCCGGGCCTAGTACTAAAGTACAGCCGGTTTTGTATATCTTTTATACTTTCAGGGACGCGTCAAAGGATGTCCTCTTTCCCTGGGCTAAGAGCACGCTCTTCCGCCTGGAAGGCAGTATCCCTTTCAATACAAAACTCCAGCCGTACTATTCCCAATCTCTATTTCAGCTATCAGAATTTCCTTATTAAGGACCGCGTTCTGCGCGATGCGTCGCGTTGGAGCGGTGAAAATTACCACGGGCTCACTTTAACTAGAGAATGGCCTGTTTGTGGGTCTGTCTACTCGTAATGCTTGGGCGCTCGTTTGTCAGGTAAAACACTGCAGGAGCCGATCGGCAGAGAGCAGGAACGCGTGTGGTAGCAACTGCGGTGAAAAGCTACTGGAGCAGCACCTGGAGTGACTTAAAGTCCCTCGGTATTCCTGCTCTCACATTTATCTTTACTCAGCTGATCGGAGGGCTGCCTCTATTGCCCTATGCCCTGCTGCATTGGCACTCCGATGATTTTTTCCGGTATGCCTCCTTTCTAACCATCGCGTTGTGCGCCTCCGTACTCAAAGTGCACTTGCCCGGCATCAAGGCCACGATGTCCGCGAATTTCCTCTTTATTCTCGTCGGCATCCTTGATCTCACCTATTCCGAAACGCTGCTGATGGGCTGTCTCGGGGGACTTGTCCAGACCCTCTGGCACGCCAACCCGCGTCCGCGCCCAATTCAGTGGCTCTTTAATTTGGCGAACCTCGCCCTCTCCATTAGCGCCGCGGAACTGGTCTTTCATAGCAAAGTCGCCGCGGGTTTCGGATTTCGGTGGCCGCTTTTGATGGCCGCGGCAGCCACCACCTACTTCGCCTTCAATACCGTCTCCGTTGCCGGCATCATCGCCATGACGGAAGGACGTAATCCCATCCTCGTCTGGAAAGAATGCTACTTGTGGGCCTTCCCCTATTACTTGCTGGGTGCGCTGATTGCCTGTGGCGTGAGCGCCATCAATCGGCTGGTGGGCTGGCAATTCGGTCTTCTGGCCTTCCCCGTCGTTTATTGGATCTACCGCTCCTACCAAACCTACTTGAACCGCCTGGACGCGCAAAAGAAACACGCCGAGGAAATTGCCGCGCTTCATTTGCGCACCATCGAGGCGCTCTCCCTTGCGATTGAAGCAAAGGATCACACCACTCACGATCACCTGCGCCGGGTGCAGACTTATGCGGTCGAGATTGCCAAGGACCTTGATCTGGACGACGCTCAGTTGAATGCCATTCGCGCCGCCTCCATGCTCCATGACATCGGTAAGCTCGCGGTCCCCGAAAACATTCTCTCCAAGCCCGGGCGCCTCACTCCGGAAGAATTCGAGAAAATGAAAATCCATCCGATTGTAGGAGCGGATATCCTGGATCGCGTTCAGTTTCCTTATCCCGTCGTACCTATCGTCCGTTCCCATCACGAAAAATGGGATGGCACCGGTTATCCCGATGGATTGAAACGCGAAGCCATTCCCATCGGGGCCCGCATTCTCTCCGCCGTCGATTGTTTTGATGCTCTCGCCTCCGAGCGCCCCTATCGTCAGGCAATGAGCCCGGCAGAAGCCATGAGCAACCTCAGCGCCGAGAAAGGACGAAGTTTTGATCCTCGCGTTGTGGAAATCATGGAGCGCCGTTACCTTGAATTGGAAATGATGGTCAACTCCATTGAAACCGAAAGACGGCGGCTGGACGTCGCTCCCAAAGTTGACCGCGGTTTCGCCCCTTCTTCGGGGTTCGCGGAGGTGCCAAACGAAGCGGAAGTTCGCGCGACCTCCTTTCTCACTTCCATCATCTCGGCGCGCCAGGAAGCCCAGCTCCTCTTTGAGCTGGCCCAGACCCTTGGAAACTCCCTGAGCTTGAAGGAAACACTTTCGGTTGTTGCCGGGCGCCTCAAGGAATTGATTCCCCACGATGCGATCGTCTTCTTCGTTTGCCACGAAGGCATGCTAATTCCGGAATATGTCCACGGTGTGGACTTCGACTTGCTCTCGTCTCTTCGAGTTCCGATGGGGCAGGGTCTGTCTGGATGGGTGGCGCGCAACCAGAAGCCCATCACCAACGGCAATCCAGCGGCCGAAACGTTTCACCTGGCTACGTCCTTGCCCGTAACCACCCTGCAGTCTGCTCTCAGCGTTCCCCTTAATGGCCGCGATGTCGTCGCTGGTGTTCTCTCGCTCTACCATCGCGAAAAGAATGCCTTCAGCATGGAGCACCTCCGCATGCTCCTGGCAGCCAGTTCCAAGCTCGGCGTCTCCGTCGAAAATGCCGTCCAATACGAACAAGCTCAAAGCACCGCCAGCACTGATTACCTCACCGGCTTGGACAACGCCAGATCAATTTGCATGCAGCTTGAAAAAGAACTCGCGCGCGTCCGGCGCTCCAAACGGCCGCTGGCCGTGCTGCTGTGCGACTTGGATGGGTTCAAAAAGGTCAACGACAAGTTCGGGCACTTGACGGGAAACAAGTTACTGCAGGAAGTGTCAGCCAAGTTTAAGTCTTCCTGCCGGGAATACGACCAGGTTGGCCGCTTGGGCGGAGACGAGTTTGTCTTTATCCTCCCGGATGTGACCAGGGATCTCGTGGTAGAGATGGAAAAACGATTGGCGCGCGCTGTTCGGGAAGCGAGCAGTTCCGTCTGCGGCGCGCCGATCGTGTCCGTCAGCGTAGGCTGCGCCTTTCATCCGGACGATGGTGTTTCGCCAGAAGAACTTCTTTCCGAAGCGGACCGCAGCATGTACCAGATCAAAGAGAAACACTATTCGAAGCTCCCGACGGCCTCTTAGTCATGGAGGCCTGGCAAACCTTTTTTGCGTGGACGAAAAGTGATCGAAACCGATAAATCCACGAATGTGTTTCGGCTCGCGCTCCGGCGCCTGCTCTTCCTTGTCTGTCTCGGCCTTGGCGGCGCTCTCGTTAGCGCCACCCTGGTGCGCTTTGCGCCGGGCTACGGCGTTGAAGAACGGGAACTCGATCCACGATGGCGCGCGGAAAGTGTCGAAGCCTTGCGCCAGAAACAATTGGTGCATCAGGGCTTGCCTTCGTTCTACTTCCATTATCTCTCGGCGCTCGCCCACGGTGATCTGGGTGAGTCCGATTCGCTGAAGCGGCCGGTTCGCGAACTGCTTCGCCAAAGGCTGCCGGTAACTGGGAACTCGGTCGTTCGAGGACTGGGTGTGGCGTGGCTGGCAGCGGCGCTCCTGGCATCGTTAGGACTATCCATGCGCGGCTGGTTCTTCGAAGCTTCAACTACGGCCTTCAACAGTTTGTTGTTGTCTCTGCCCTCCGCAGTGGTTGCGATGCTTGCCGTTCATTTGCGAACCCCGGTCTTTTTCGCGATCGCCGTGGTCGTGTTTCCGCGGCTCTATGGTTACATTCGAAATCTGCTGGTTCGGTCCTACGACCAGCCTCATGTTCTCGCAGCTCGCGCGAGAGGCTTGGGGAGCAGCGCCATCTTGCTCCGCCACGTCCTGCCGCTGGCGGCTCCGCCGCTCCTTGCTCTTTTCGGTGTGTCCTTCGCCATTTCCTTCGGCGCTGCCATTCCCATTGAAGCGCTTTGTGACTCACCGGGTTTGGGCCAGCTCGCCTGGCAAGCAGCGCTCAGCCGTGATCTGCCCCTCATCGTTAATGTGACTCTGGTTGTTTCTCTCGTGATGCTCGCGGCGAATTCGCTTGCCGATCTTGCCGGCCGCACCTTCACCGGGAGTATGCAATGAAGCCCCTTCAGAAAGCGGCAGCTTCCATCTTGTGCGCGATCTTTGTAGTGATGGTCCTCGCGACCTTCCTGCTGCCCGCTCCTTATGCGCGGCAGTTCAGGGATATTCCTAACGCCGCTCCTTCTGCCGCGCATCCCCTTGGCACGGATGCGCTGGGCCGCGATTCATTGTCTCGATTGCTCTACGGCACGCGCGTTTCCCTGCTCCTCGCTCCGGCCGCCGCCCTTCTTTCGACCTTAATCGCCGCCGTGTTAGGAAGCGTTGCCGGTCTCTTGGGAGGCTGGTTCGAACGCATTGTCCTCGCGGCAACGGATCTCTCTCTCGCTTTGCCCTGGCTATTTCTTCTTCTTGTCGTGCGAGCGTTGTTGCCCCTGGATGTTCCGCCGCTGGTGTCCGTCGTCATCGCCTTCTTGATGATGGGCCTGCTGGGCTGGCAGGCTTCCGTCCGCGTCATCTGCGCTGCCGCGCGCGGCGTCCGAGACTCCGATTTCCTGCTCCTGGCGCGTTCCTCCGGCTGCAAACCTGCGCGCCTCTTGCTGCGTCACGTGGCGCCGAACCTGCGCCCGCTCTTCTACACGCAATTCCTGATTTCGATCCCCCTCTTCATTTTGACCGAGGCGAACTTGAGCATCTTGGGCCTTGGCGTAATGGAGCCGATGCCATCTTGGGGAAACCTGATGCGCGGGTTCGAAGATTTTTCCGCGCTCTCGGCAAACCCCTGGAGGCTGGTGCCCCTCCTCCTCCTCGTGATTGTGGTCATGTGTTTTCAACTGGCGCTTCCGTCGCAGGAGGTCACTCAGTGATGCGCCGCGTTGCGATTGTTCTCGCTCTTACTCTGGTCTTGTGCTGGACGGTTTTCGTCAGCGCCGAATCTGCCGCACAGTCCGGTGGCGAGCTCCATTTCTGTCTCCGCAGCGAGCCGAAAACTTTCAATCCGCTGCTGATGGAAGAGGAGGCTTCCGAAACCATTCGCTACCTCACGGGCGGCGTTTTGATCCGCTTGAATCGGCAGACCCAGGCACTTGAGCCTGCTCTGGCCGTTTCCTGGAAAGTCAGCCCGGACGGTCGCACCATCAAATTTCATCTCCGCACTGGCCTGCATTTCTCCGATGGCACGCCGTTCACTTCCGAAGACGTCGCCTACACGATGAAAGCTCTAATGGATCCCCAGCTTCACTCCCCCACCGGCGACTCCTTTCGCTCCGGCGAAGGCCAAGTCAGCGCCCAAACGCCTTCAGCGGACACGGTCGTTGTCACCTTTCCCGCTCCAGTGGCGGGACTCGAACGCCTCTTCGATCAAGTTGCCATTCTCTCCGCTCATTCACCTAAGAAGGAGATGGCCGTCCTCGGCCCTTTCTATGTCGCGGACTACGCTCCCGGCTCCAACGTCCTTCTCCGGCGCAATTTGAACTACTGGAAAAAAGACAGGGAAGGAAAGCCTCTTCCTTATCTCGATTCCATTCGTCTCGATATCCAGCGCAATCGCGACATTGAGCTGCTGCGCTTCCGCCGCGGTGAAATTCACTTGATCGACGTTCTGGACGCCGAATATTTCGACCGCTTGCAGAAGGAAGCACCCGCGGCCGCTCATGATGCTGGCCCGGGCCTCGATTCCGAATTCGTATGGTTCAATCAGGTTCCGAGCGCGCCGCTTCCCGAAAACAAGAAGTCATGGTTTCGCTCTACCGAATTTCGCAAAGCCATCTCCATGGCTATCAATCGCGCTGATCTATCCCGCATCGTCTTCAGCGGACACGCGCATCCCGCCTTCGGCCCCGTTTCGCCGGCAAACCATTTTTGGTTCAATTCCTCGCTTCCCGTCCCGCAGTACGATTCGGCCGGAGCGCTTCGCCTGCTTGCCCAGGCGAGTTTCCGGCTCGAAGGCGGAATTCTGCGGGACTCTTCCGGAAACCGCGTCGAATTCACGGTCATCACCAATTCTGGAAACAAATCCCGCGAACAAATGGTCGCCATGATTCAGCAGGATCTTTCGCAAATCGGCGTCAAGGTCAATCTCGTCACTCTCGATTTTCCTTCTCTCATCGAGCGCATCACTCGCACTTACGACTATGAGGCTTGCTTGCTCGGCCTCGTGAACACCGACCTCGACCCCAACAGCCAGATGAACGTGTGGCTCAGCTCGGCGGAAAATCATCAGTGGAATCCCAAGCAATTGAAGCCTGCCACTCCGTGGGAAGCCGAGTTGGACCGCCTGATGCACGCGCAAGCCTCCGCCACTTCGGACAAAAAACGCAAGGCCGACTGGGACCGAGTCCAACAAATCGTCGCCGACCAGCAGCCCTTCATCTATCTCGTCAATAAGGATTCCATGTCCGCCATTTCTCCCGCCGTCGTCGGCTCCGCGCCTTCGGTCCTCGATCCCCACGCCTTCTGGAACGCCGAGGTTCTCCGCCTCGGCCCCGATCCCGCTTTGGGGGCGCAGAAGTGAACGAGACTCCTCCACTTCTCTCACTCCGGCTCTCTGTGGATTATCGCAACAAGCCCGGAGTTCTGCGCGACGTCTCGCTCGAAATACAGCCTGGCGAAATCCTCGGCCTCGTCGGACAAAGCGGTTCCGGAAAGAGCACCTTGTCGCTCGCGATTCTGCGCCTTCTCCATTTGAAAGGCGCAACAGCGCGCGGTGATCTGTTCTTCAAGGGGCAAGACTTATCCGCGAAGACCGAAGCGCAGATGCGCTCGCTCCGCGGCCGCGAAATCAGCATCGTCCTGCAAAGTCCTTTGTCCTCTCTCAATCCCGCTCTTCGCATCGGCTCGCAACTCAGTGAAGCCTGGCGCGCTCACGCTACCGGCACGCAAGTGGAATGCGCCGCGGCCATCAGCAGCGCGCTCTCGAGCGTAAGCCTTCCCAATGATGCCGACTTTCTCCGTCGCCGCTCCGGGCAGCTCAGCGTCGGCCAAGCCCAGCGCGTCATCATCGCCATGGCCATCCTTCACCGTCCTGGGCTGCTCATCGCCGATGAAGCCACCAGCGCCCTGGACACCATCACCCAGTCCGAAATCCTTCGTTTGTTTGCGCAACTCAACCGCGAACTCGGCATGGGCATCCTTTACATTTCCCACGATTTGCTTTCGGTCGCCGCGCTCTGTCATCGCATCGCTATTCTGAACGCCGGCGAAATCGTGGAGTGCGGCCCGCCGTCGCAAATCTTCGGCGCCCCCCGGCACGCCTACACGCAAAAACTGGTCGCCGCTCTCCCCCGCCTCCCAGACTTCTCCTCACAAGCTTCCCAAAGAACCAGCCCAGCCGTGACTGAGCCACAAGTCGAGCCTGTTCTCAAAAACGTTCTAATTCCCCTGTAGTGACCGCCTTCCGAGGCGGGCCGCGCTTTCTTCTCCCATCCACGCCACCACGATCCTTCGACAACGCATCTGACCAGTCACGAGTCACCAACCGCCTCCAGGCCCGGTACATTCCCAAGTTTACGAGCGCGGGGCGTCTTCCGCAGGCTTTGCTGTCGACCTCTGGCCGCCGGCGATGGGCACCATTCGACCCTGACGGATCAAATATTCAACGTTGCCCCAACGGATGCGATTCGAACCAAAGCTCGCCAGCCAGATCACGAAGTGGATTGCATCCCGCAGTGGCACCAGCCAAATCTTTCGGCGCAGAATTTCGTCTCCGACGCCCCAAATTCCTACCGTCCAGGCCATCGCAATTCGCAGGATCAAGTACGCCAGAAGATAGACGCCCGCGATCCATTTCACCGGCGCGACGAGCGCTGCAAGCAGACTCCAGGGAAGTCCTTGGGTAAACAATAGACCCACGTAAGATAGCGGCCTGCACAACCGCACCGTCCGTGCCCAGCGCACTTGATGGTCCCAGAAGCTGCGAAATGTCTGTGCGGGATACATCGTCCAGACGGGCTCGGGTGAAAGAACGATCTGGCCGCCCGCTTTGGCGATTCGGTTGCCCAGCTCATAGTCGTCTGCAAGCGTATCTGCAATGGCTTCAAACCCGCCCATCTTTTTAAGCCATTCCTTGGTCGTGGCGATGGAAGCTCCCAGCGCGAAAGAGATTCCTTCCATCCATGCCGCCATCAGCACTCCCGCGAAAAAATCGCTCGAAGCACCGATGGCTTCGATTTCCGCGCCGAGATTTTGCTCGGCTATGCCGCGATAGAACGAGGTCACCGCCCCGGTCTTGCCGTCCGCGAGCGGCGCTACAACTTCAAGCAAGAAGCGTGGCCCCACGCGCACGTCGCCGTCCGTCAACACGAGCACTTCGTTTTGCGCTTCGCGCGCGAGCCGCGCCAGCTTGTTTACTTTGCGGTTTGCACCGAGATGCTCAGCGCCTACGAGCAAGTGGATTCTCCGCTCGGGGAAATCAGCGCTGATTTTCTGGATCACCGGCAACGCCGGGTCCGCGTCGTCGTTCACCGCAAACAAAATCTCGTAGTCCGGGTATTCCTGGCGGCAAAAACTTGCGAAATTTTCGTAGGAGCCGAAGTCCACACCGCGCACGGGTTTGAGTACGCTAACGGAAGGAGTGTAATTTGAAACTCGTGCGCGCGCCTGCCGGAAGAACCGCAACGCCGCTATGGTTGCGAGGGCATAGTAAATTAGTGGAGCCGCTGCCAGCAGGAGCACTGCGTCACGCCACAGCGTGGAGTGCGCAATCATGCGGGGGTCCTCGTCATCGGCAAAAGTTTCGCGCTCGACTCACTTCTCACGCCACTTTAACAGGTTGTCACACCATGAGAAATTGACTTGAGATCTCTTGATCCAGCGCGAGCGGAGAATGCTCTTTCCACCAAGGCGAACTGCGGGTCGTGCTGCGCAAACCGCGAATTCACTCTCTCTAGGTAATATTCTCAGAATTCGTAATGTTGGCGCTTAATCCTTGGCGAGCGCTATCTTTCACGAGGCTGGCGCTTGCCATTGGGAAGAGTTGGCCATTTTTTACCCGGTAGGCAAGACCGCGCCAGAGGATCTGTTCTGAAAAGGATCCACCCACCCAAGCGATGAAACTGATGGCATCACGCAGTGGAACAAGCCACAGTTTTTTCCATGCTCCGGTATCGCCCAGACCCCAAGTACCCGTCGTCCAAGCCAGCCCGAGACGCAACACAAGGTATGCGATGAAATGCCCTGCCGCAATTCCTCCCCATCCGGCTCGGGCTGCCAACGCTGCCGCCAGCACCGCCCAGGGCAATCCGTGAGTCAGCATCAGCCACCAGTATCCCGTGGGGCGCACATTCTTCAATCCGATCGACCAGCGGAGTTCGTGTCGAAAATACTGCCCGATCGTCTCTTGTGGAAACACCATCCAAACGGGCTTGCGCATCAATTCCACGCGATAGCCGCGCCGCGCGATGCGGTTTCCCAACTCAAAGTCATCAGAATGATAATTCGCCATCGCTTCCCAGCCGCCAATCTCCGAAAGGTGTCTCTTGGTTGTCGCCATCGTCCAGCCGAAAGCGAACTGCATCTTGTCCTCGAGCCTTCGCGCCACCAGCGCGCCGGGAGCGGAGTCCAAATACATTCCCAATGCATCTAAATCTGCAACGATGCTGCCTGCGGTAATACCCCGATAAAATCCGGTGACCGCGCCAACTTGGGAATCGGCGAATGGCGGCACAACTGCCCATAGGTAATCAGGATCGACGCGCACATCGCTGTCACTCATTACCACGAGATCGTATGCACCAGCCGGCACAGGCTGTTCACTTTGCTGTTTGTTCCAATTCGCTCCGCACCCTTAATCAGCCGGATGGAGCATCGCGGAAAATCAGTCTGCAATCTCTCGATCACGGGCACCGCAGAGTCATCCGGTTCGGCCACGGCAAAAATGATTTCGTATTCCGGGTAGTCAAGCCGGCAATAACTGGCGAAATTTTCGTATGCTTCGCGGTCCACGCCACGCACGGGCTTGAGAATGCTCACGGGCGGCGAATACGAAGATTTCAAGGGAAGCGATTTCCGTAGATCACGGAAATATCTGACAACGCAGTACAAAGACAGGAGGTAATAAGCCAGCGGCGCGGCCGCCAGGACAAGCGCGATCAAATAGAGGGTGTGTAACAGCATTCCGGTCGCCCTAAGTCCCATCGCGTGGCATAAACCGGTGCAGTGGGATCCCGTCCGTCACGCAGGAATTCTGACCTACAAACTTCCTTTTCGAGTCAGATGCCACCCTGTTTTGGTTGGTTGCCGCTGGCAAACCTGGAATCCCGTGCCGGCGCCAATCCGTCCCCTAGACGCTATCACTACTTGCCGATTTGTTGATGAACATTTAATCTGAGGCTGTTGCTCAACCCGCCGCAACCAGGGCAACACCCAAGCAAACCAGCACGACTCCCGCCCACCGCGCGGCGCTCACCTGCTCGCCAAGGATATATTTTGCGCCGAGCGTGCCGACAACATAGCTCAACGCCGATGCGGGAATCACAAAGCTGATAGGCTCCCAAGAAAGCAAAACCAGCAGCGAATAGAATGACAGGGCCATCAGCGGCACCCCAGCCCAGAACCATCCATTGCGCACGGCACGCCCCAGAAACTGAACTAACGCCAGTGGCCGCATTCGGGCCGGCTCACCGGTCGCCTTCATTCCGTGCGTGATGGCGATCTCTCCTCCGGTGCTGCCTAGAATCAAGACCGCAAGTGCAAGTAGGACGCGCATCAAGCCACGGCCTCACCGGCCACTGCGGTCGTCCGTGGTTTCGTTTGCCCCACCAGCAGCACGCCCACGCAGATCAACACCACGCCGACCCAGCGCCGGGACGAAACCGACTCGTGTAAGAAGACAACCGCCAGCAACGTGAGTAAAGCATATCCAAACGCGCCTGCCGGCATCACGTAGCTGTAGTCCGCCCAGCTCAGCACGGTCATGTAACTCAGCATGAAGCCGGTTAGAAAGAGAATTCCAACCCAAATGGTCCCGTTCGTGACCGTCAGCCGGAATGCTTGGGCCAGTCCCGGCGCCGTAAGTTCGACCGCGCCGATCTGCGACATCCCGCGCTTCAGCATCAGGTCGCCTGCATTGGCGCACGCCACCATTGCCAAGACCATGACCAGGGTCTTGATTCGCAGTCTTCTCTCGCTTGCCATTTGGTGGGTTCAGTCGTTCCCAGAAGCCGTGGACGTTCCGGGCACAGAAACCATGGCCTTGTCGAAATCGCCGCCCTTGCGAACCCATTTCAGGCGCTCGGCGCGCAGCTCCAGGAATTCCGTTGCTTCGTGGTACAGACGCTTCCGCTCGTGGCTGTCCCAAAGCGCTTCTTTCACGATGCGCCACACTACCTTGGGGCGGAAGTAATACTCATCATAAAAGCGATTCACGCCCGCCATCATCTCCGCCTTCGACAGGTGCGGGTACTCGATGTGCGGCAATTGATGGCCGCCGGAATCCGCGAGAGCTTCGACCTTCAGGAAACCCTGTTGCGCCATGCTGTCGTGCAATTCCGTTCCCGGCATGGCGTGGGCCAGCGAAACCTGGATTGTCTCGCAATCCAGTTCCTTGGCGAACTCGATAGTCTTTTGAATCGTCTCCTTGGTCTCGCCGGGCAGGCCGATAATGAAGTCACCGTGCACCTTGATCCCGACTTTGCGGCAGTTCTTCATGAAGTTGCGCCCCATCTCGACTGTTGCGCCCTTCTTGATGTTCTTCAGGATTTGCGCGTCGCCGGATTCGAACCCCACGATAAAGAGTCGCGCTCCGCCGTCCGCCATCGCTTTTACCGTTTCGTAATCGCTGTGTACGCGGGCCGTCGAAGACCACTGGAACTTTAGCGGCTTGAACTTGGCGCAAAGATCCAGAACGCGGTCCTTGCGGATGTTGAAGGTGTCGTCGTCGAAGAAAATCTCTTTCATTTGTGGGAAGTATCCCAGCGCCTGCTTCACTTCCCGCGCCACGTTTTCCGTCGAACGCGTCCGCCAGGCATGTCCCGAAATCGTCTGCGGCCACATGCAGAATGTACAAAGGGCCGGACATCCGCGCGTCGTGTAGAACGAAACATAGGGATGAAGGAGGAACGGCACGTTGTAGCGCTCAATTTCCAGGTCCCGCTTGTAAATGTCCGTGGCGAACGGCAGTGCGTCCAGCTCTTCCGTGTGGAGTTGCGGACGCTCGGCGTTGTGCACGATCTTGCCGTCCTTGCGATAGCTGACGCCCGAAATCTCGCTCAGCGGCTTCCCGTGCGCATATTCAACTACCGAGTGATCGAACTCCCCGCGCGTCACAAAATCGATGTCCTCGCTGACATTCAGCGTCTCATCGGGCTTGATGTGCCCGTGCGGCCCGACGAAAGCAATCTTCATGCTCGGGTTGGCTTCCTTGATTTTCCGGATGAGCTTGACGTCGCTCCCCAACCCAACCGTTGACGTAAACAGGACCAGAAATTCGTAGTCTTTGCAGATTTGGATCGTCTGTTGCCAGTTGACTTTGTGAGGAGATGCGTCAAGCAGTCTGCTGCCGGGGATCATTCCCGCGGGATACGTCAGCCAAACCGGGTACCAGTAGGATTCAATCTCGCGTGTTGCAGGCCAGCGCGAGCTCGCGCCACCGTCGAAGTTTTCAAAGCTCGGCGGATTCAACAGCAATGTCTTCATTACATCCGGCATTCTTCACCCTCAGCCTTCGCGTTCAAATCTTGGCCGTTTCGAATCTTTGGCACTTTCGTCTGTTTTGTAATAGAGAAGGGCCGCGCATAGGCGCGGGGCTTGGGCCCCATCTATAGATAGTAGTTTACCTGACTTCGTTGCATGTCCCCAAATCTTTCTGTCATTGAGTGTTAACTGGGGCGAATATCTATCCCTCTCATTAAGTGGGGTTTGCAGGCTCTTGCAGGAGGGATCAGTTGCGAGCCCCAAGGATCTCGTCCACAGACAATGAAAGCAAGTCCCAAATGCGCTCCACCCAATCCAAGTGTTCGGGCTTCATGAGCACGGAGCGCAGGCAGGTGATGGTCTCGCAGTCGCGCTTCATCGTTCCCAGATTGGCCTCCCAAAAGCGAATCGGCAATTCCGCCACTGCCAGGTGCAGATCGTGCTTCGCTGCAGCTTCGAATATCTTGCGGCTTAAGATAGAGGCCTCGCTGACGCTCGATACTTTCGGCGCAAATACGATTATGTCGAGTTCCGGTGCAAAGGCCGTGACAAATCGCGCGTCCGCGCGAAGTTTTTCGAAAAGCGCAAGCGCTGCCTTCCTTCCTCGTTCCAATGCGCTTGCAAATTCGCCTGCCTTTTTTAGCGGCAACAATCTTTGAGTGGCCCACAAGGCTGCCGCAGCCGCCCCCGGACGAGAGCATTCCAAGCTTATCTCGCCCAAGTGAAGCTCCGCAGAGCTGAAATAGGTATAGGGCGAATCATGCCTGTACAGTCGGCCGACTTCTGGGTCGCGAAAGAGCACACAGCCGCAGCCGTAGGGTTGTAAGCCATGCTTATGCGGATCGATCACAATGGAGTCCGCTTCTCCAATTCGTGCAAAGGCCCGCTCGGCATCTTCCCCGAGATTTTCCGTGAGCACGAAATAGCCCCCATACGCCGCATCCGCATGCACTCGGAATCCGT
>WNGK01031937.1_pt1 | contig 13925 bp, 15 predicted proteins | sample 5400601 | NCBI WGS metagenome assembly WNGK01 (sample SAMN13153376, study PRJNA577476) | soil metagenome | isolation source: 60 cm soil or saprolite under Garry oak tree replicate 1 | place: USA:California | collected 2016-06-15 | reverse complement strand
CAGTTATTCGGGCGACGAGAACTACAACGCGGCCAACTCCAATCCGCTGAAACAGGTTGTGCAGCGGTACGCGACAAGCACGGCTCTGGCGTCGCGTTTGGATCCATCAACCTAGGGCGAGCCTGTGACCTTTTTCGGCAACGGCTTCATCGGCCGGGCCGATGCCGATCGGCAAGGTCAAATTCCAGGATGACAACCGGAATAGGGAGTGTCGCGTTGAGCGAAGGCGTAGCCGCTCTTACGACGTCCAGGCTGGCCGTGGGTACGCACCACCATGTTTATCTCGCTTAATTAAAAGCCATTTACATATGTCCCCAATTGTGGTAATGTCCGTTTCGCTAAAGCCTCGACGAACGGGGTTGTCAGGGCGCGACTCGTCCAGAAGGAATCCTTACCATGGCCAAAGAAAGCCTACAGAAGAAGGTCGGGCGAGTACGTCCGCCTAGAGTGCACATTACTTACGATGTGCAGGTTGGCGATGCCATCGAGAAACGAGATCTGCCCTTTGTCGTTGGCGTCTTGTCCGACCTTTCTGGTATGCCGGATAAGCCACTGCCCCCTATCGCGAAGAGAAAATTCGTCTCAATCGACCGCGATAACGTGAACGATGTCATGAAGAAGATCGGTCCACGGTTGGCTTTCAAAGTACCGAATCGCCTGAGTGAGGACGACACAAAGCTCAACGTAGAGTTACGCTTCGAAAGTATGGACGATTTCCAGCCGGCGAAGGTGGCACAGCAGATTACTCCGCTTCGTAAGCTGCTGGAACTGCGCAATAGCCTCGCCAACCTGCGTAGCAGTCTGGTCGGCAATGAAAAGTTGGAGAGTCTGTTGCAAGAGATGATCCAGAACCAGGAAATGCTGCACCAGGCCGGCTCGGAGGTCGGCATTAAGGCGGACGAGAAGAAGGAGAGCTAGTATGGGTGCAGAACTAAAGCCAGTGGCCGCAGCGCAAACTGCGGCGGAGCCAGCGGTAGAGAGCCGGAGTCTCCTTGATCGCATTGCGGAGGAGGGTCGCGTAGGACAGAGTCCTGAGGAACGCACGAGCGGGAAACTTTGGCTCAAAGACCTTGTGCGCGAGGTCATGACGGGCCAGATGACGGTGTCGAATGACACCGAGTTGATGATCAACAAGCGGATCAAAGAGCTTGACGAGCTGCTTTCACTGCAGCTGAATGAAGTCATGCACGCCGAGCCGCTGCAGAAGCTTGAAGGGTCCTGGCGCGGGTTGCATTATTTCGTGCAGCAGACCGAAACCTCGAGTAGCCTCAAGATCAAGCTCATGAATGTTAGCAAGACGGATTTGCTGAAAGACTTTGAGAAAGCCACAGAGTTCGATCAGTCCGCTCTCTTCAAGAAGATCTACGAAGAAGAGTACGGGACGCTTGGCGGCGCTCCTTTTGGAGCGCTAATTGGAGATTACGAATTCGGCCGTCATCCACAAGACGTTGCGCTGCTCGAAAAGATGTCCGGCGTCGCCGCTACCTCACATGCGCCCTTTATCACTGCCGCTACGCCAGCCTTGTTCAACTGTTCTTATGCGTCTGCCCTACGGCAAAGACACGACACCCATTGAGGAGTTCGAGTACGAGGAGCACGTGGACGGCAGGGACCATTCCAAGTACCTTTGGGGGAATGCCGCTTACCCATTCGCGGCGCGGCTGACCGATGCTTTTGCGCGCCATGAGTGGTGCGCCGCCATCCGCGGGGTACAGGGTGGGGGGCTGGTGGAGGGTCTTCCGGCCCACACATTTACGACCGATGACGGTGACATCGCCACGAAGTGCCCGACTGAGATCGCGATCACAGACAGGCGCGAGAATGAATTGGCAAAGCTGGGCTTCATCCCACTGTGCTATTACAAGGGCACCGACACCGCGGTTTTCATGGGGGCCCAGTCGACCCAAAAGCCACAGCTCTATCTTGACAATGAGGCAAACGCCAACTCGCGGCTGTCAACCCAGTTGCAGTACATCTTCGCGTGCTCTCGTTTCGCACACTTCCTGAAAACGATGATGCGAGACAAAATCGGCAGCTTCATGTCAAGGGATCAATGTGAGACCTTTCTCAACAAGTGGATCGCGAACTACGTGTTGCTCGATGACATGGCGTCCCAAGATCTCAAAGCCAAATTTCCGCTTCGCGACGCTCGTATCGAAGTAACGGAAATTGCGGGTAAACCAGGGGCTTATAACGCGGTCGCGTTTTTGCGGCCCCATTTTCAGTTGGAAGAATTGGCAGTTTCGTTGCGACTGGTAGCTAAGTTGCCGGCGGCCAAGGGCTAGGTCGATAACAACTCCGGAGGCATCGAACTGCGATCTGAGCAGAGAAGACAACGCCCACCGCTGCAAGATAAAAGGGGTATCCCAACATCAATCCAAAAGCAAGAGGAGGTTTTCCATGGCGTTCGACGCGTTTGTAAATTTTGGCGATATCAAGGGCGAATGCACCGACAAGAACCACAAAGATTGGGTGATGATAACGAGCTATAGTCAATCGGTCACTCAGCCAGCTTCGGTCACCCAGAAGACGGCCGGGGGGCGAAGCGCTGAGGCGGCTCATTTTTCTGAGTTCAGTATTGAGAAACTTTTGGACGCTGCCACACCCAAACTCTTTGAAGCTTGCTGTAAGGGAACGCACTTGAAAGAGGTTGCCATTGAGTTGGTACGAGCGGGTGGCGACCCCGTAAAGTATATGGAGATCAAGCTGAAGGAGGTCATGATCAGCGGTGTCATTCACCATGCTGATTCGACCGGGCCGTCGCAATTCCCGACCGAAACCGTCAACATGACCTACGGTGCGATCGAAGTAACTTATACCAAGCAAAAGCCGGACGGTACTGCCGCGGGCAATGTGGCAGCGAAATGGAATGTGGCACAGGGAGCCGCAGCTTAATCCATCCAACTTATACCTAAGGGTAGGGAGGGCGGTCCTCCAGGCGGAAGATGCCAACGCCACAATTGTATGCTGACGATCTCCTCAATCCAATCTCGGCCGACCAACCGGCCGGCGCAGACTTGCGGTGGACTCCGGAGTGGGATCGGATCACGGCGGCGCGCCGCGCGGATGACCCTCTCGACTCCGGGAAATGGGCTAAGAAGGAACGAAAGGTTGCGGACTGGCGATTGACGCTCGAACTTGCGACGTCTCTGCTGACGGAACGTTCCAAGGACCTGCAACTCGCCTTGTGGCTGACCGAGGCCAACATCAAGTTGCACGGATTTCCCGGTCTCCGCGACGGACTGAAAATTGCGCGCGAGTTAATGGTCCGCTATTGGGATCAAGGTCTCTATCCTAAATTGGAGGACGGGCCGGAAGACCGAGGCGGACCCTTTGAGTGGCTGAATGACAAGCTCGTCGATTCCATTGCGGCGATAGCCATCACCGCGCGCACGAGTCATGGAGTCGAGTATGGCTTGGTCGATTTGCAGGACGCCCGCCGGGTTGGTTGGGAGGCAAATTGCAAGACGGCGGACGGCGAGGTCGATGACAATAAGAAGAAAGCCTATGATCACGCCCTGGCCGAAGGCCACGTCTCCATGGAGATGTTTGAACGTGCCGTTAAGGAGACCCGACGGGCTCCGTACGAGGAACTGAACTCGGACGTCGTCCAAGCCTGCGAAGAATTCGCGGCGCTGGAGAAAGTGATCGACGAGAAATTCGGTGACGCGGCGCCGAGCTTATCGGCATGCCGAACAGTACTGAGTGAGATTAAGCAGTCGGTCTCGGATATTCTAGACAGGCTCCGCTTGGCAGAACCGGATGCGCCTGAGGAGGGGGAAGATGCAGGTGGAGATCCCGGTGACTCAGCCAAACCTCCGATCCAGCGATTTCGGCTCTCCCCTCCGAACCTGCAGGAGTCTGAGCTTTCGATCGGATCCGCATGGCGGGACGCGGAAATCTTGGTTCGCTCCGGGGATGTAGAGAAGGGACTTGGGGAGATGATGCGTCTGGCCGCGGGAGAAACGAGCGGCCGCAACCGATTTCAACGAAAGCTATTGCTGGCGGAGGTGTGTCTGGCGAGCAAACGCGAGCTCCTCGCGCAATCGATCCTCGAGGAACTGGCAGAGCAAATCGATAAGCTGCAACTGGAGTCCTGGGAATCGTCGCAAGTGATTGGCAGCGTCTGGACCAAGCTGCACCGGTTGTACAAGCAAGGGAACGACCCAGCGGACCTCGAGCGCGCCCGCCAACTTTACCAGGGACTCTGCCGACTCGATCCATGGCAAGCTCTGAGTTGCGGCGAGGGATAGCCCATGAGCCCGGATAAACAGGAAGCTGGAGTGACGCTGTCGCTTTTGGATCGACTGACCGATCCCGAGCCGGATTCCAGCAGAGAAGCGCCGCTGAGTTCCTGGGAAGAGATGCGCCAGTTCAAGGATTCACTCTGCCGTGATCTCTCCGCGCTGCTCAACACGCGCCGGGCCGAAGAAGATTTCGACCCCGCCTACGAACAGTCCACGGCTTCGCTCCTCACCTTCGGGGTCAACGACTTTACCTCGTACAACCTGAAAAACGAGGTGGAGCAGGAGCTTGTACGCCGCTCCATTGAGCGCTCCATTCGCCAATTCGAACCCCGCCTCATGCGGGTGACGGTAGATATGGAAGAGCTCGATCCGCTGCGGTCCGCAATGCGGTTTCAGGTACAGGCGCTACTCCGAACCGCAGGAGCCACCGAAGCCGTGCTGTTCGACGTAGCCTTGCATCGCGAATCGCGGCGCATCGCCGTCACCGGAGCAAACTTGTGAGTGCGGAACTGCTGCCCTATTACGAGCGTGAGTTGACGTTTATTCGTCAAATGGCGGCTGAATTCAGGCAGAAGTACCCGAAGGTTGCCGGACGTCTGCAGCTGGAAGGCGAAAAGGAGTGTGAAGACCCCCACGTTGAACGGCTCATCGAAGCCTTCGCACTGTTAGCCGGCCGGGTACATCACAAGCTCGACGATGAATTCCCCGAAATTACAGAGGCCCTGCTGGACGCTCTCTATCCTCACTACATCAGGCCGGTTCCTTCGATGGGAATTGTGCAGTTCCAGGTCGATCCGGCGCAGAACGCGCCGGCTTCGACTCGAGTGCCATCCGGAGCGGCGATTCAGAGCATGCCGGAGGATGGACGTGTCTGCTCGTTCCGGACCTGTTATCCCGTGACCCTGGTGCCACTCCGAGTCAGCAGTGCGTCCGTGTCGGCCATCAATCGATTTGCATCACCCGGCATGGCGGCGGATGCCGCCGCCGTGGTCCGTATTCAACTGGAATGCCTCGGCGGCATGCGGTTCGACCAGCTGCCCATGGATTCAGTTCGTTTTTTTCTCAACGGAGAGAGTGCGACGGTCCACACATTGTATGAGTTTCTCTTCCTCAACGCCCTGCGTGTCTCTTTGCGCGCCGTGCCTTTCCAGGACGGCGCTGTGCAAGCCGTACTTCCCGCTTCCTGCTTGCAACAGGTAGGGTTCAATGAGTCCGAGAGAATTCTGCCCTATTCCGATCGTAGCTTTCTCGGTTATAGCTTGCTGCAGGAGTACTTCAGTTTCCCTGACAAATTCTTCTTTTTCGACCTGACCGGACTGAATCGCCTTTCCATGACCGGATTCGGAACGGCCCTGGAGATCCTGATCGCACTGAAACCACCCGAACAGCCACACCGGCTGGTCGCCCTCGAACAGAGCGTTGACCGGAATACGTTCCAGCTCGGCTGCACACCCATCGTGAATTTGTTTGAGCGCATTGCCGAGCCCATTCGGATATCCGAAACCCAGTCGGAATACCGGATTATCCCGGATCAGCACAACCAGCTGAGCACCGAGGTTTACTCGGTTGACCGGGTCAGTTCCACAGGAACGTATTTGGAAGAACCGCTAGTCTATCGACCTTTTTATGATTTGCGTCACGCCCACAACAGCGAAGAACAGAAACACTTCTGGTACACCCACCGGCGCCCCTCGTTTCGCAAGAACGACAATGGCACCGAAGTGTACCTATCGCTTATCGATCTTGATTTCAACCCGGCTGTTCCTCCCGTGGAGATGCTGAGCCTGCGGGTCACATGCACCAACCGTGACCAGGCTTCACGACTGAATCTGGCCGGGGAATTCGGTGAGTTGGAAGCCGAGGGTGTCGCCTTGCTGCGAGTGCGGTGTCTGGTCAAGCCAACCCAGGCGGCCCGTCCGCCCCTGCGCCGCGGGCTCCAGTGGCGACTCATCTCCCACCTTTCGTTGAACTATTTGTCGATCGTGGAAAAAGGCAGAGAGGCATTGCAGGAGATACTTCGGTTGTACGATTTCTCCAATGATCCGGTGATTCGAAAACAGATCGCTGGCATCTCCGATGTGACCAGTCGCTCCGCTGTCAGCAGAGTCAAGTCGCCAACGGGCGTAACCTTCTGTCGCGGTACGGACACAACCATCGATTTCGACGAAGAACAGTATGTCGGGACCGGAGTGTTTCTACTGTCGTCGGTGCTGCAAAGGTTTCTCGGCTTGTATAGCGCGTTGAATTCATTCAGCCGCTTAACGGTGAGGACAAGGAAAGGAGTGCTGAAGCAATGGCCACCCCTGGTCGGCGAACAGATACTCCTCTAGATGATGCGCTGTTCGAACATGGCCATGAGTTCGAATTCTTCCAGGCTGTGCGGCTGCTGGCCCGGATGTCTTCTCAGCGCAAGCCGGTAGGCGGCACCGCCAAGCCCACGGAGGAAATGTTTTCGGGCCCGACTGTCCATGGCCTTCCCAGCTAGCGCGGTGCACGAAATCGAGCGAAATCCCGACCAGCCCGATGCCGTTAGCATGACCGTGGCATTCATGGGGTTGACCGGAACCAAGGGTATCCTGCCGTTTTGGTACACCGAGTGGCTCCTCGCCAGGAAGGCTGCCAAGGACGACACCGCCGCAGCATTCTTCGATCTCTTCAACCATCGATTGATCTCGTTTTTCTATCGTGCGTGGGAGAAGCACCGGCCCCCAGTGCTCTATGAATCGAGCTTTGTGAGGGCCTCCCAACCGGACCCGTTTACCCAGCATCTCTTCGACTTGATCGGCATGGGCACGGAAGGTCTGCGCGGACGACTGCGCACGAATGATGAAAGCCTGCTGCTGTACGCGGGCCTGATCGCCCAGCGGCCACACTCGGCGGTGGCGCTCCGGGGCATTCTTCGAGACTTTTTCTCCGTTCCGGTGGCGATCGATCAATGCGTCGGCAGTTGGTACAGACTGGAGGATGCCGACCGCTGCCAGCTTTCGGGCGAACTGGAGCGGAACCAACTCGGCGAAGGCGCCTTCATCGGGGACGAGGTTTGGAACCAGCAAGCCCGCTTCCGCATCCGAGTAGGCCCGCTCAGCTTGCAGCAATTCCGGGAGTTCCTGCCCGACAAGGCCACGATGGCGCAACTGGTGGAGTTGACCCGATATATCGTCGGGGATGCTATGGCGTTCGACGTGCAGTTAGTCCTCAAGGGCGCCGATGTTCCCTGGTGCTGCCTCGGTGACGAAGGATTGAATGCGACGCGTCTCGGCTGGATGGGTTGGCTGAAGACGGAAGAGTTCAGGACCGATGCTGGCGACGCGGTGTTTACCTACGTGAATTAAAGCCATGTTGTACGGGTGGCGAGTGGACTCCAAGATTGATATGCACAGGCACCTCCAATTTCATTGCGTGTTGACGGCGAGGGTCGACGCGCGCAAGATTATTTGGTTATCAGTGCCCAGCCCCTTCGGGTGTCTTGCCTTGGACTCTTCGATAGCCAGGGGCCAGATCGTCCGGCCTCCAGAGGTTCCGATGTCGATAGTGCTGCCCGACAGTGCCAGGAAGAGGAACGGTTGAACGTGGCCTACACGCAGACGAATCGGCGGATTGCGATCTTGACACCTCTCGGCAAGGACGTGCTGCTGCTGCGCGGCTTGACGGGCACAGAGACGATTTCACAGCTCTTCCATTTCGATCTCGATCTGTTGTCGGAGAGCGACTCCATCAAGTTTAGCGACGTGGTTGGAAAGAACGTGACGCTGCGAATCTTTGATGCGAAAGGAGCCGAGCGTCAATGGAACGGTTTTATCAGCCGATTCTCTCAGGGCTCCCAGGGTAGCCGCTTCACCACCTATCGCGCTCAGATGGTGCCGTGGCTATGGTTCTTATCGCGCACGTCAGACTGCCGGATCTTCCAGAAGAAGAAAGTTCCCGACATCATAAAGCAGATCTTTGGTGACCTAGGATTCAAGGATTTCGAGTTACGCCTTTACGGTGACTTCACTCCGCGCGACTATTGCGTGCAGTATCGCGAAACCGACCTCAACTTCGTCTCCCGGCTAATGGAAGAAGAAGGCATCTACTACTACTTCCAGCACAAAGACAAGAAGCATGTGCTCATTCTGGCGAACGATCCTGCGGCGCACGATCCGTGCCCCAATCAGAAGACCGCTCGGTATGAGCCCGGGGGAGGAAGCATCCCGTTTGAAGACACAGTAACCCAGTGGCATTATCAAGAGGAGTTTCGGACGGGAGCTTGGGCCCAAACGGACTACAACTTCGAGACCCCCAGCAGCAGCCTGTCGGTCACCGTAAAAGGTAAGAATCCATACGAGATCTACGAGTTTCCCGGCGAGCATGACGCGCGATCTGAAGGAGACAAGCTGGCCCGTATTCGCCTGCAGGAACAGTCGGTACCCGCAAGCGTAAGCCAGGGAGTGAGTGGATGCCGCTACTTCAGCACCGGTTTTAAGTTTACGTTACAGGATCACTATCGCAGTGATCTGAACCAGGCCTACTTGCTCACGACCGTACATCATTCGGCGACCGAGGGCGGCGATTACGAAGTCGGTTCAGGCAAAGACGAGGAGTTTAGCTATAGGAACAGCTTCGAGTGCATCCCGTTCTCTACGCCGTTTCGGCCAGCGCGGACTACTCCGGCACCTTTTGTTTAAGGCTGTCAAACAGCAGTCGTTGTTGGTCCGGCAGGTGAAGAGATCTACACGGACAAGCACGGCCGGGTGAAGGTGCAATTTCACTGGGACCGGGAGGGCAAGAAAAACGAGAACAGCTCTTGCTGGATTCGCGTGTCGCATCCTTGGGCGGGACAGGGCTGGGGAGCGGTTTCGATCCCGCGCATTGGCCAGGAGGTGATTGTTGATTTCCTGGAAGGGGATCCTGATCGGCCCGTGATCGTGGGAAGAGTGTATAACGCGGAGCGTATCACGCCCTTCGGCATGCCCGGCGGAGCGGTGATAAGTGGCATTAAGTCGAACAGCACGCCGGGCGGGGGTGGCTACAACGAGATCTCGCTCAACGACACGAAGGGCAAGGAGCTGATCCAGGTCCACGGCCAGTACGACATGGACCGCAAAATCGAGCACGATGACAGGCTGTGGATCGGGCACGACGAGACGATCAAGATTGATCATGACCGGACGGAAGAGGTCAAACACGACGAACGCATTCTCATCAAACACGATAAGCACGAAGTCGTAAACAACGACCGATCGTTGAAAGTTGACCACGACAAGTCGGAAACCGTGGTCCGCAACAAGACTGTTCAGATTGGCGGAAATCACAGTGAGAACATTGACGGGTCTATGTCCATCGTGGTGGGCAGCTCTCTGGCAGAATCAGTCTTGATCAATCTCGCCCAAACGGTAGGCGGTGCCATGGAAGTTTCGGTCGGCGGCGCCCTTGCCCTTAGTGCTGGGGGCATTCTGGCGGAAACGGTGGGTGCAATCAAAACGGAAACCGTCGGAGGCAGCAAAACAGAAACGATTGGCGGCAACAAGACGTTAACCGTGGCAAAGGACCATACCCACACCATCACCGGGCAGGAGAACATTAAAATCGGCAAGGATTTGATGCAAGAGATTACTGGTAAGCATCGGGAAGAAACCCAGAAAGAGTTCGAACTGACTGCTAAAAAGATCCAGATTGTTGGACAAGACGAAGTCCACATCAAGACCGGATCTGCGGAAATCGTTATGAAAAAGAACGGCAATATCACGATAAAGGGGAACAAAATCAGTGTCGAAGGCAGCGGTGATGTCACCATTAAGGGCAGTAAGGTCAAATCCAACTGACCCCCGGCTCGCGGCTTGCACCCCACCGACTCGACCCGAGGCTGGTGTTGCGGTGGGCGAAGTGTGTAAAGTGAATGATGACGGCACGTTCTTTGTAGACTATTCGCAAAACGTACTTGGCCCACTTGAAGCAAGAACAGTAGTAGAGGACCTACATCTCGGTTCGAAGGTGCTCTTGGCTTTCGAAGGTGGCGATCCCACTTTGCCGATTGTATTGGGGCTGGTGACGGATCGCATCAGGAGAAAGGGCAGGGTGCTGCACCTCAAGGCCAGCACGGTGGTGGTGGAAGCGGATGATCACTTGCTGCTTCAGTGCGGTTGCGGAAAAATTGAGGCTACTCGTGATGGAAGGCTTCGGCTTAGGGGCAAGGAAATCGTCAGCCGTGCATCGCGGACGAACAAAGTACAGGGTTCAACCGTCAAGATGAATTGAGGAATCGAAAAGATGGCGGTGACAGAAACGCCGGCTCCGCCGGCCCCGCCGGTGCCGATCCCTTATCCCAACATCGCAATGGCCTCCGACGCCGCCAACGGTGCGAGTACCGTAAAATCAGACGGAAACCCCACTTGCGTCAAGGACTCCAATTTCAGGACTAGCACCGGCGATGAGGCCGGATCACTTTTGGGTGTAGCCTCCAACAAGGTTAAGGGCAAAGCTGAATTCGTGAACTTTTCCTTTGATGTCTTCGCCGAAGGCAAGAACGTCGCCAGGGCCATGGATCTCATGCTGCACAACGATAAGAACACGCCACCTTTTCCGGTAGTGCAGGGGCCGGTGGTGGCCATGGGGAAGGAAAAGGCAGTTTGCCTCGTCTGTGACAAAGAACTGGATTAGATGAGATGACCATGAGTATTTCCTCGGTCGGGATGGCCAGTGCTCTTGGTCTCGACTGGGAGACTTCGTGCGCCGCCAGTCGAGCGGGCATTCTGCGGGCCTCGACGCTGAACCACTTCAGAGTCCAGGAAGGTGATCCTTGGGAAGTGTCCTTCGTGACCGCGCACGAAGCCACTCTTCTGACGCACGGATTCGAGGGACAGGGTCGGCTGCTTCGTTTACTCAGCGGAGCGTTCGCGGACCTGCAAAAGAGAATTCCTGACAGCTGCGATGAGCTTCCGATTTTCCTCTCATTGCCAAGTCAGGATCGCACCACAGTGGACGATGAAACACTCGACGATGACACCGGCGAACCCATCCCGCCCGTCCCGATCCTGAATCAGGCCGAAGATCTGGTAACCCGGGCCGCCCAACTTGGCAAGTGGAGGGGCCACGTTCGTCTGGCTGACTTGTCCATAGCAGGCCGGACGGCAGTCGCAGCATCATTTCAGTCTTGTCTGGCGGCTTTCAACGATAGCCGGATAGAATCGGCACTCGTGGGTACGGTAGATTCGTTATTGGATGACGAAACGCTTGCTTGGCTCAAGAATTCTGGGCGGCTAAAGCACGCGGCGGCGGCAACTGGCCTGATGCCGGGCGAAGCCGCCGTTCTCTTCCTCGTAAGCCGTGGAGTCGTCGGACGGAAATCCCTGGGTACTGTTGAGGCGGTCAGCTTTGCCGACGAGCACTGCCACTTCGAAAGCGGTAAACCGGCCGGCGGAAAAGGGCTGAGTGCGGTGATATTGCAAGTCGCGCAACGCGGCAAGTGGCCAGGACAAGATCTTCCGTGGGTTGTTTCCGATCAGACTGGCGAAACGTTTCGCGCGGCAGATTGGGGGCACGCACTCCACCGGCTGGTTGCCCAGGACCGGGTGTTTGGTAAAATTCGTGTCTCCCTTCCCGCTATCTCTTTCGGTGATACGGGAACGGCCAGCGCTTCCGTCGGCGTTGCCTGCGTTCTCGCTGCTTGGAAGCGCGGATATGCGCCTTCAACCCGCTGTTGCATTTCATCGTCCTCGGACGCCGCTCAACGAGCGGCGTTTCTGGTTAGTTCTCCAGAATTGATGAGTAGAGAGAATGTCAAGCCACGTTAGGGGAAAAAAGAAGGGTAAGTTCTGCGCGTGTGCGGTATCCGGAGGTAACTGCGAATGCGGTGCCAACTTCCGGTACACCAACATCCCCCCTTGGGGAAAGCCCTACCAGGCCCATCATCTTCTACCCGTTACGTGTGTGAATTCGTCACTGGTTAGCAAGCGAGGGATCCAAGGCGTACTGCGCAAAACAGTCTGGTGTATTAACAAAAAGAAAAATATATACGGTATGCCGGTCTGGGGAGACACTGTTCAGTACTACTGCAGGGGGAGCCAGAGAGTTGGTTGGCTCGCCAAACTGCCACCGGCCTTCGTAAATGTACCGCAGCACTCCTATGACCACAGCCTATACAACAAGGAGGTAAACCGTGAGCTGAACAAGAAGGCAATTCGCTGGCAGGCAGCTCAACACGATATGCAGGATGTTGACATAGCAGGGGTCTTGAACGGGTGTTCAGGTCAGATGCAAGGGAAGCTGAAGGGCCGGGGCAAGCGGAGCACGGGAACCCACGGTGCCTGGATGGCGGCACTGAACGACCTGATGAAGAACACTTGGTTCAAGCCTTTCTCTATGGCATCCAAGCCTAGCAAACGAAGCTTTCCCGCGAAGCAAAACAAGTTCGATTGGCTGAAGAAGATTGCGACTGCGCTGCGAGCATAGTTCGAAGGTGCACTCAAATGGGTACTCTTAACTACTTGATTTGGGTCGAGGACAATCAGATCCCGTACGTATGCGAGTTAGACACGTACAAAGGATTGGATGATGGCGATATCTACGCCATGTGGCAGGGAAGATCCCTGCAAGGAAAGTTTCCGGCAAGCGCCGAATTCCATATGAGCCGGGATTTTCCTGACAACACTGTGTTGGCGGACACTCTGAATAATGTCTGGTACCTGATCATCGGTTCGGAGCGGTTAAAGTCCTTTCTCGAGCAGCACGGTGTGAGCGATGTTGAGTACCACAAGGTTGCAATTCGCGACCATAAGGGTAAGAGAGCGGGTGAGTATTACATAATCAATCCAATCAACGCAATCGACTGCATCGATCATAAGGCATCGGGAACTGTCTTCGATAAAGCCACTAAGACTGACGTTGAGAAGCTCAAACGCTTAGTTCTCCGCGATGACCAGCTCGACCCTGACCGTCAAGTCTTTCGAATTTTCGGCTATCCGGAAGGTATACTTGTACGAGAGGACTTAGCTCGCGCGATAGGAAAGGCATTCCAGGGCATCAAGTTCAAGAAAATTAGTCCAACTACAAAGAAATGATCAAGGAACGTCTGGTGAAAAGCGATTCGTACGAAACCGCCTTTTGGATGGCTGGCATCTACGATTCGGACTACCCTCTCGATGAACTGGGAGAACTGTGCACTACCGTTTGTACCAAGCTGAGAGCTCTGGCATGTTATCGCCTCCTTAAGAATGGAAGAGTCAACAGCTTCTATCACAACTTGATCCGGAGCGGGCTCGTTCGGCTGAAATACCTCGAGCGATGTAGCGAAGCTAGCGCTCTAGAAGACCATTTCCGTGGCTCGGGCCGCTTCGCCCCCTTGTGTGACGCTATAGCAGCTGACGATTTTTCATTGGCCCGGAGGATTGTCGCACTTTCTCCAGTCGAGTTCATCCGAGGGCATGAATACGAGGATGATTTTTGCTATGCACAAATTCTCCACGGACTTATCACTGGCGAAGAGGAACGTGCGCCCAATCTACTGGCACAATTTGAGCGCTATTTGGAAGGCAGTCTGAATGGCCGATATCTGACTGCCAAGGCACTGAGCGAAAGGGACCAAGCCGGCTTAAATGATGCGTTTGAACGACTCCTGCAAGACCGGATGCAGGAAATCGCAATTGAAATCGAGCGAGGCGCGATCGAATCGCCGGAGGTCATTACGGCCCGCCGCGTATTCGT
>WNGK01007662.1_pt1 | contig 13925 bp, 10 predicted proteins | sample 5400601 | NCBI WGS metagenome assembly WNGK01 (sample SAMN13153376, study PRJNA577476) | soil metagenome | isolation source: 60 cm soil or saprolite under Garry oak tree replicate 1 | place: USA:California | collected 2016-06-15 | reverse complement strand
CCTGCGGGAAGGGAAGGCCTTCGTCGCTGCTCGTTTGCGGCCCTTCGTCGAGCTTGACGCGCACCGAGATCACCGCGGGCTTCACCTTTTCGACGACGTCGGCAAACCCGGCCGGTCTTTGCGCGCTTTGCGCCAGCGCTGCGGTCGAGAGCGCCGACAAGCTGGGAAAATTGCCGGGGCCGCCGAGCAGCACGGCAATGCCGAGACCGGCAGTCGAGGCCAATAGCACCAGCCGGCGTGCGGTTTGGATTCCCCGTGCGGGGCCGGGAGTCCTGCTGTGATTCATGAGCTCTTCTCCATCGGATCAGGCGCGAAGCGCCGCGAAAGGGGTTGCGGCGGAATTCCCGCTGCGAGCTTTCGGCCCAAAGATGGAGGAGCCCGCATTACGATACACTGTCGGCCGGATTAAACTCTCGAAAGGTTGGCCCCGGACGCGGTCGGGCTATGCGAAGGTGTTTTGCCGGCGGAAGCTGCCGCGGCTCCTGGCTCGAACTCCGCCGTTGAAAATTGCGCAGTAGAACAATGGCTTATCATCCGAAACTCATAAAACGCTGCGCGAGCTTGGTGTTGCTGCGGTGGAGGATGGAGCCGGAAACGCTCGCCGCGCTCGGTCTCGCCCGGGCTAGCAACCGCGACAGATGCTCTTGATCCGGGTGCCGAGAACGCGATCGAGCTGGCCGACCGCGCTGTCGCTGGCCGCGTCCGTACCGGCGCTGCTGGGCACCCGTTCGGAGGCCCCCGGGCGCCCGTGCTGCGGCCGAGGCGATTTCGATCGCGCCGAGGCGGCATCCGCAAACAGGACGCACGCCGCCGACACGATCACGATTGCAGCAAACCCCCGCATGACCGCGAGATAGCAAGCCCGCGGCCGAACTTCAAACGATGGCTCTCGCTCCGCGCCGATCCCGGTCAATCGGCTTGCTCGCGCAAGGCACGCACATTGAATGCCGGAACGGGACGTTGCAGGCCTTTGAGGGTCAGCTCGCCGGCCGCCTCGAGGTCGGCCAAAGCCTCGATCGCGGCGTGCACCTTTCGGTCCACCAGGATCTGGCCGCTGCGTGCCTCGCCGCACAGCCGTGCCGCAAGGTTCACGACCGTGCCGATGGCCGTATAGTCGAACCGGCCCTCGAAGCCGATCGGGCCCAGCGTGGCATAGCCTTGGGCGATACCGACGCCGAACCCGAGCTCGTGACCATATTTGCGCCATTTCACGCCCAGCTCGGCAACCCCCTCGCGCATCTCGATCGCCATGCGAACCGCGCGCGGCGACGGGTCGGGGCAGGGCAGGGGAGCATTGAACACGATCATCACCCCGTCCCCGGCAAAGCGCTCGAGCGTGCCCTCGAATTTGTGGATCAGCGGACCGACGCAGCCGTGGTACTCGCGCAGCACCGTGGTTACTTCCTCGGGCTCTGCGGTTTCGGCGAACGCCGTGAAGCCGCGCAGATCGCAGAATGCCACGGTGATTTCCCGACGCCGGGTCTCCAGCACATGGTCGTCGCCGCTCGCGAGCACGAGCTCGGCGATCTGCGGCGCCAGATACCTTCTCAGCCGTCCGACCCGCTCGATCTCGCCCAATTGCTCCGTGACCCGTTGCTCCAGCGACCGGTTCCAATCCGCCAGCTGGGCCGCTTGCGCCTGCACCTGATCATGCAGCTCCTTGATGCGGAGAACCGAATTCACTCTGGCGACGAGCGCCGCCTGGTCGATCGGCTTGGTCAGATACTCGTCGGCCCCGGCATTGAGCCCGGCAACGATATCCTTGGTGTCCGACTTGGCCGTGACCAGGATGATCGGCGTGAACGGCATCGCGGGATCGCTCTTCAGCCGCCGGCACACCTCGATGCCGTCGAGCTTCGGCATCATGACGTCGAGCAGGATGAGATCCGGGAGCAGGCTCTTCGCCGCCGTCAGCGCCTCTTCGCCGTCCGCGGCTTGCGCCAGTTCATAGCCGTGCGCCTGCAGGCGCGTCACGAGGATGTCGCGATTGGTCTCGTTGTCGTCGACGATCAGGATGCGCGGCGGCTTGTTCATTGATTCGATCCGGTGAACCGGGGTTTGTCGAGACTCCGGCGCCTGCGGTCACGGCGGCAGGTACTCTCGGATCTTCGCCAGCAGCTTGCGCGGACTGTAGGGCTTGGTGACGTAATCGTCGCAGCCCGCCGCCCGCGCCTTCTCCTCGTCTCCGCTCAACGCGTAGGAGGTGATGGCGATGATCGGAATCGCCGCGAGCGCGGGGTTGGCCTTGATGCGGCGGGTCGCCTCGTAGCCGTCGAGGATCGGCAATTGAATGTCCATCAGGATCAGATCGGGCTGTTCGGCGGCCGCGACCGTCAGCGCATCCTCGCCGTTCTCGGCCTCGACCATCTCGTATCCGGTGCTGCCCAACAGATCGCGCAGGATCTGCCGATTGTCTTCCTGATCCTCGACTACCAGGATGCGCTTGCTCATGGGACCCCCGCCTGCTGTTCTACCCTGACCGGAAGCGTGAAGGAAAACGTCGAGCCCTGACCCAGGCTCGACTCCACCCAGAGCCGGCCGCCGTGCATCTCGATGATGCGCTTGGCGATCGCAAGCCCCAGTCCGGTGCCGCCCTTCTGCCGTGTGCTGGAATTGTCGGCCTGCTGGAGGCGTTCGTCGCCCCGGGCGGGCGGAAGGTCCGGCGCGACTTCGGCGCGGAACGCCAGGCGTTTCTCGGCGGCCAGCGGCTCGACCGCGGCGACGACGCCGTGCACGACGTCGCCCAGCGAGTAATCGCTCAGCGACAGCGTGAGTTGCCCCGCCTCGATTTTCGACAGATCGAGCACGTCGTTGATGAGCCCCAGCAGATGCCGGCCGTTGACCTGAACGCGCTCGAGCACCGCGTGCGCCTTCGCCGGCATCTCGCCATAGATGCTGTCGAGAATGAGTTCGGTGTAGCCCAAGATCGCGTTCAGCGGCGTGCGCAGCTCGTGACTCATGTTGGCGAGGAACTGCGATTTGTGCCTGCTGGCGACCTCGAGCTCGCGGCCCTTCTCCTCGATCTCGCGAAACAGCCGTGCGTTCTGGATCGCCACCACCGACTGCACGGCGAAGGTATCGAGCAGCTCGACGATGCCTTTCGGGAATTCGCCGGGCTTCTTGCGCCGCACCACCAGCGCCCCGACGATGCGATCCGGGCGAAGCAGGGGCATCACCAGCACGGCCCGATATCCCTCGCGCAGGATGATGGCGTTCATCGGCGTTTGCGGCTCGTTGCGCACGTCGGGAATTTGGACCGGCCGGCGCTGCGTGGTCGCCGTGCCCATCCGGGCGTCGTTGACCGTGATGTGCTGGCCGGCGATCGCCTGGATCATTTCTTCGGTCATGCCGTAGGTCGCGCGTAGGCGGAATTCCTGCCGTGCCTCGTCGAACGTGTAGATCGCTCCCGCGTCCGTGGTGGACAGCTGCACCGCTTTGGCCACGATGGTGGTGAGCACCGTGTTGATATCGAGCGTCGAGTTGACCGCCTGGCTGACCTCGCCGAGCGCTTGGAGCTCCTCGACCGAGCGTGCCAGGTCGCGGGTGCGGGCCTGCACTTCGTCGAACAGACGTACGTTCTCGATGGCGATCACCGCCTGGTCGGCGAAGGTGGTCACCAGCTCGATCTGCTTGGCGGTGAACGGCTGCACCCTGGATCTTGCCAGCGCCATCACGCCGACGACACTTCCCTGCCGAAGCAGCGGAACTCCCAGCATGGTCCGGTAGCCGCCGATCTGTTGCGCCTCGTGAAACGTGTACTCGGGATCTACTAGGACATCCGGCACGTGAACCACTCCGCCTTCCACCGCAGTTCGTCCCACGAGCCTCTCTCGCCCGGGCGCTATCGGGTGTGCCTCCAGGAAGGTCTCGAGCTCCCGCGTAAACCCATGATTGGCAGCTACGTGGTACAACCCGTCCTGATGATGAAGAAAAATCATCGCGTTTTCCGCGTCACACAGGCGGGCCGCGGATTCCACTAGCGTATCGAGCACCGGCTGAAGATCGAACGTCGATCGGCTGATGACCTTGAGCACGTCGGCGGTCGCCGTCTGCTGCTGCAGGGACTCGGTGAGCTCCTGCGTGCGGATCTCGACCTTCTTCTCCAGATCGGCATAGGATTCCTGCAGTCGGCCGGCCATGTCGTTGAACTGGTCGGCCAGCGCCTCGAGCTCGTCCCCGGTCTTGATCGAGATGCGCTGGGAAAGATCGCCGCCGCCGATGCGCGCCGCGCCGGCCCGCAAGGCCTGGATCGGCCCGACCATGCGGCGGGCGAGAAAGGTGCCGGCCAGGAACGCAAACACCAGCGCGCCGCCGAGCAAGGCGCCCGAGCGCTCGATCGAGGCGTAGAGCGGCGCATAAGCCTCGTCCGCGGGCAGCTCGACGAACACCAGCCACCCCAGCGGATCGACCGGAGCGTGTGCGGTAAACACCCGCCGTCCCTGCAGGTCCTGCGCCTCCTGCACCTGGTCCGGCGCCAGCGGCGCACCCGTCGTGCGCGCGGCCCGGATCTGGGCGAGGCGGGACAGATCGGTGTTGCGCAACACCAGGCTGATGTCGGGATGCGCGATCAGCCGGCCTTGCGCGTCGACGACGTAGGCCTGGCCGTGCTGGCCGACCTTGATCTGGGACACCACGTCCCAGATCAGTTTCAAATTGACCTCGGCGACGCTCACCCCGGCATCGCGCCGGGTGCCGGCGAGCGCCACCGTCATATAGGGCTCGGATTCGCGCCGGAAATACACCGGGCCGTAGTAGACCTTGTGGGCGAGGGCATCGATGAATTTCGGGTCTTTCGAGAAGTCGGCCTGGCTTCCGACGACGTCCATGGCAAGGCGGGAGACGCGCAGCTGCTCGTGTCCGGTGGCGTCGAGTTGGGCGAGCTCGGTGATCGCCGGGACTTGGCGCAGCAGCCGCAGCCCGTCGAACCGCCGCTGCTCGAGGGTTCCGGCCGACCACGGCAGTTGCGTGGTCCAGCCGATCTGGCTCTCGATCTCCTTGATGAATTGCCCGATTTTCGCGGCGGCGGCCTCCGCCTGCTCCCGCTGGATGCGGATGAGCGAAGCCTTGTGTTCCTGATAGGAGAACCAGACCTCGGACAGGCCGCTGGTGAGCAGGGCAACGCACACCACCGCCAGGAACAGCGCCACATATTTGCGGAACAGTTTGCCACGGTAAATGGGTACGCTGGTTTCCGTCGGCTTTTGAAAATCCCTGTGCAGCAACGGTTTCCCCTCGTCAACCCTCTGTACGTTTCCGTCCGCTTCCGTTACTATTGCGTGTTTGGACATGGGTAGCAACTAGGGCTGCTCCCACTTCCGGGTATCTGCGGAGAGGACGATGGCACGCAAGGTTCACCGACTTTCACCTCTCAGGATCAAGACGATGGGCCCCGGCTTCCATGCCGACGGGCTCAATCTCTACCTCCAGGTCACGCTCACTGGCGCACGATCCTGGATCTTCCGCTACGCCCGGGCCGGCAAGACCACGGACGTCGGGCTCGGCTCGATTCACACAACCAGTCTAGCCGAAGCCCGCGACATTGCCCATGAGGCCCGTCGCCTGCTGCGCGACGGGATCGATCCGCTGGAAGCCCGGCGCCGGACGAAACAGCAGAAGGCCTTAGAGGGCGCCAAGACCATCACGTTCAAGGCTGCCGCCGATCAGTACATCGCCGCACACTGTGCTGGATGGCGGAACATCAAGCACGCGGGGCAGTGGCGAGACACGCTCGCGAACTATGCTCACCCAATCATCGGCGCGTTGCCAGTTCGGGCGATCGACACTGCGCTCGTCATGCAGGTGCTCGAACCGATCTGGAACGCAAAACCTGAGACGGCTTCTCGATTGCGCGGGCGCATGGAAAGCATCCTGGATTGGGCAAAGGTCAAAGGCTACCGCGACGGGGAGAACCCGGCGCGGTGGCGCGGGCATCTCGACAAATTGCTGCCCAAGAAAAGCAAGGTCCGCAAGCCCGAGCATCACGCCGCGCTGCCCTATGGCGAGCTGCCCGCGTTCCTGATCGAGCTTCGCAAGCAGCAAGGCCTTGCGGCGCGCGCGCTGGAATTCTGCATCCTCACTGCCACGCGCTCGGGCGAGACGATCGGCGCCCAATGGTCGGAAATCGATCTGCAAACGAAGACGTGGCTGATCCCGGCGAGCCGCATGAAAGGCGGCGCCGAATTCAAAATCCCGCTGTCCGATCGCGCCATCGCGATCCTCAAGGAGATGGAATCCGGGCGCGACCTAGAGGGCGGCTTCGTGTTCCCCGGCGCCCAGCGCGGCAAGCCGCTCAGCGAAAATGCGATGTATGTCCGCCTGCAGCGTATGGGCCGCAGCGATTTGACCGTGCACGGCATGCGCTCGACGTTCCGCGATTGGGCGGCCGAGCGCACGAGCTACCCGAACCACGTCATCGAGATGGCGCTCGCGCACGCGATCAGCAATGCGGTCGAGGCCGCCTACCGCCGAGGCGATCTGTTCGAGAAGCGCTGCCGCTTGATGGAAGCGTGGGCCGCGTTCTGTGGCGCGCCGACAATTAGCAGCGAGGTGTTGCCGCTCCGGGCCGTGTCATGAAAGACGATACTGTCCGGGGTCCGATCACGGTTAATCGGGAACGGGTCGCCGGCGAAATCGCCAACCTTCTGCACGAATGGTCGGAACAGCCTCGGCAGGCCATCCTGGACAGAGTCCGGTATTACATCGACACGATCATCCGCATATTGCCGGCGGCAAATAGGTTCTCCAACCGGCAAATAAACAAAGCGCACGCCGAGAAATTGGTTAAGGCGATCGACACGGTGGAGCGGTTGATGAAGTCGGCCCCAGCAGGTCTCGCATGGAACTTTTTCCTGCAATATCCGGGTGAGCGGGACAAGGGCACGCTGCTGGAGATCGAGGACGAGATTCAAAGGCGTGAAGCTCGCTTCTATGCCGGGCTTGATGCCATACGACGGGCGTGCATGCGCAAGCCCGGCGGGTTTGGAACTCATCACCGTTTCGACCGGGCCGCGAGGTGGTGCGCCGAGTACGGTGCCGAGCTCATGGAAGAGGTGGCACCGCGCGCCAGGATTAGCAGCTCGTCCCCAAAGAGCACTTTCCGCAAAGTCTCCAGCCTGCTTTACGAAGCCGTCACTGATTGTAAGGTCGACCTCGACCGCGCCTGCGACCAGGTGATCCGCGAGCGCCGATTGGGACAATAGAAGCCAAAACTTTCGTTTCATTCGTACCAGCGTTCCATTAGTCGGCGGCGTACATCTCCGTCAGTTGAGACAAACTGATGGAGAGCGCCCATGCATCCTGCTGAAACGCGCGATTTGCTCGTCGAGCTGCTGCGCGACAAGCCCGTGCCGGCGGCGATGAGCCCGAAGGACGCGAGCTTCTATTTGGGCGTCGGCGTTAATTCGATCTACGAAATGATCGCTGCCGGCGAGCTTGAGGCCAGGAAGCTCGGCGCGCGGACGCTGGTCGTCACGGCATCGATCCGCGACCGCCTCGCGGCGCTGCCCAAGGCAAAGCTTACCACCAAGCGCCGCCCTCTCAAGCAATCTGCATCCGCATAAAAAAATGGCCGGAACCACCGCCAAGGTGGCCGGCCAAGTTTTTAAGGATCACTCGCCGTGTCTGCCACATCCGCTACCCTTCCGCAACCTCTCCCCACTCGATTCGAATCCGACCGCGAGTGGTTCAACACCCGTCGCAACGAAGTTTTTCGAATTCGCGAGCCGCGTCCGAATGAGTTCGCGTCGAACGAGCTGACGAAGCCCGATCGAGGCGCGCCGGTTGTGTTTGCCGTCGCAGTCCGCGATCCCACAACTGGCGACGTCCGCCGCATCGTGCGGATGCTCAGGCACCGGCTGCTTCCGAACTTGCGCGCGGTCCATAGGAGGCGGCCGTGAAGTCCGACGTCGATCGCCCTGATGATGGTCAGTTTCAGCAGGCTAAAACGGCGGGCGGGAGGTCTCGGCTTTTACAAATTGTGGCGAAGCCCCGGAGGGCCATTCGCCGGAAATCCAAGGAACCGAAGTTGACCCGGGTTGCCTTCAAGGTCTCGCGGCTGATGGAGTTCTGCACGACGCGGGAGTTGCAGAATCAGACCGGGCACGGAGTCTATGAATGGCCCTTGGTCGTGCTCAAGGAGCTCATGGACAATGCGCTCGATGCCTGTGAGGAAGCCGAAGCCGCCCCGGTGATCTCGATCGCCGTAAAGCCAGGGTCGATCACGATCCAAGACAACGCCGGCGGCATCAAGACCGCAACCATCAAATCGATCCTCGACTACACCATCCGGGTCTCGAGCCGCGAGGCGTACGTCTCGCCAACGCGGGGCGCTCAGGGCAATGCGCTGAAAACGATTCTCGCCATGGGCTACGTCCTCGATCGCGAGTTTGAAGAAGATCGCGACAACGCAGAGGCGGCGGGGGTGACGATCATCGAGACCCGCTGTGTCAAGCATCGCATCGAGTTCCGGGTCGATCACGTCAACAACGAGCCGAAGATCACCCACACCACTACGCGATCATCCGTCGATGTGGGAACCAAGGTCACGGTCAAGTGGCCCCCGAAGTTCGAATGGGAAGGCTGCGGTTGGGGGGAGTGGCGAACAGGAGAAAGATTCAGGAAGCTGGCGGAATCCTATGTTTGGTTCAATCCGCACCTGACCCTGCGCGGAACTTGGCACGGCAAGGAATTCCTCAACGTCGCGGCGACCAATCCAGCTTGGAGGAAATGGGGACCACGCGACCCAACCAGCGCACATTGGTATGACCAGACACGCCTGCAGCGCTACCTCGCGGCCCATGTGGCGAGGGATCTCGATCTCGGGCGCCACCGCACGGTGAGAGAATTCGTCAGCGAAGTTCGCGGACTCTCCGGTACTGCCGTTCAGCGCAAGGTGCTCGAGGAAGTCGGCTGTTCCCACCAGTCGTTGGCCCAGTTCTTCGGCGTCGATCAGGTCAACCGCAAGGGCATCGCCAAGTTATTGGCGTCGATGCGCAAGCACACCAAGCCGGTCACCCCGAAGCATCTCGGCGTCATCGGCGCCGAACATCTCAAGCAGCGCTTCCTGGCTGCGGGGGGCAACGCCGAGACGTTCAAGTACCAACAGCGCAAGGGCATGACCAGCGAGGGCATCCCCTACTTCGTCGAGTTCGCATTCGGTTTGCACCAGTCCGGGCTGACGCGCAGCGCCAGCGTGTCCCGCAGGTTCATCACTGGCGCCAATTGGAGCATCGGCATCAACAACCCATTCCGCGCCTTCGGATCCACCGCGGAAGGGGTGGAGAGCACTTTGACGAAAGTGAGAGCCAATGCCGGTCAGCCGGTGATCTGCGCCCTCCATCTGGCGTCGGCCTACATCCAATACGCGGACCGCGGTAAGAGTTCGATCATCCTCACCGACGACGCGGAGCAGCCCGATGACTAAGCAGCCGCGCCCCCGCAACATCGCCAACGACATCATCGACGCTGTTGAGACCGCAACCAGCAAATGGACGCGGCAGAAGAAGTCGGAGGAGCGGCACCCCGGCATGATTCGCTATCGGGTCTCGCGGATGACCAAAGAGCCGCGGACGACGCAGAAAGAAGCCGCCTGGGAGGTCATGGAAGCGGCCTACATGGCCGCGAGCGGTAACGACAGCCTGCCAGCTCTGGCGCGGCAGATCTTCTACCAGGCGCGTCCCAAGATCATGGCGCTGACCGACGACAAAGAACTCGCGTACGGATACTTTTCTCAGGTTCTGCTTCCCGATTACGTCGAAGAACACGGTGTGAGCTGGAACGTGGTCTACGACGCCCGCGGCCATCTCGAGGAGCCGCACACCAACCGGCGCATTGGCGTCGGGACGATCGAGATCGGCAATTACCTGCACGCCATGAAGGACCCGACAATATTTCCGGCAGGGTTCTCTGACGCGAATGTCGACATCATCGGCCCATCCGGAAACCTCAGCGGCGTGCTGTTCTGCGAGAAGGAGGGGTTCAACCCGCTGTTCAAGGCGGTGAACCTCGCCAACCGTCACGATCTCATGATCATCTCGACCAAAGGCGTGTCCGTCACCGCCGCAAGGCAGCTCATCGACGAGATATGCGGCGGCGGACTTCCGCTGTTCGTGCTGCATGATTTCGATGTCGCCGGATTCATGATCCTTGGAACACTACAGCGCGACACCCGACGCTATCAATTCTCAAACGCCATCGAGGTGATAGACCTCGGGCTGCGCCTTGCGGACATCGCCGGCCTTGAGCGGGAGCCCGCCGCCGCGACCAAGACCAACGAGGCCGATCTACGCGTGCAGTTGGCCAACAACGGCGCCACAGACGCCGAGATCGAGATCTTACTCAATGAGCGCGTCGAGCTGAACGCTCTGACTAGCGACGCGCTGATCGCGATGATCGAGCGCAAGTTAAAGGAGCACGGCATCGAGAAGGTTGTCCCGGACGATGACCTGCTGGCCGAAGCATATCAGGAATTCCATCGCAGCAAGCAATTGCGAGATCTGTTCGAGGAGATTGAGAGCGATTTTGATGAGGACGAAATCAAGGCTCCCAAGAATTTGAGAAAGAAGGTCCGCGCGATCCTCGATAAGTACAATGATCTGCGCTGGGATGATGCGATCCAAATCGTGCTCGATGAAACCCAGCTGGATCATGTGAGAGCCAAAAAGCAGAAGGCAAAAAAGAAGTCCGGAGACTTCACGGATGCCGACCACCAAGACGAGCAAGATGATCTCGACGAGGGCGATAAATGACCGCCCGCGCGAGCGAATGAGCCGCGCCCCAACCCCCTTGGAGGTGGCCCTCGATTACATCGGGCGCGGTTGGAATCCGGTGCCCGTCAAGTACCGCAGCAAGAGACCGCTCGACGGAGAGAACTGGCAGTGGCGAGTCATCGATGCCGCTGCCGCACCGCGATTCTTCAACGGTGCCCAAATGAACATCGGCGTGCAGATGGGACCGACCTCCGGAGGTTTGACCGACGTCGATTTGGATTGCTCCGAGGCGATCGCGGTCGCCCCCTATATGCTTCCGCCAACGAAAGCGATCTTCGGCCGCGCGTCGGCGCGCGCTGCTCATCGCCTGTATCTGACCGACCTGGCGGTCGTCATCGACCAAGCTGCCATCAATTACGATGACCCGCGCGCGAGGAAGGAAAAGCGGGATTGTCATCTCCTCGAGCTCCGCATCGGCGGCGGCGACAAGGGTGCCCAAACGGTATTCCCAGGCTCGACCCACCAAGACACCAACGAGCCCATCACCTGGGAGGGAGCAGGCGACCCGCCGTCCGTCGACGGGGAGGATCTGCACCGCCGCGTTGCCCTGGTTGCCGCGGCCGCCCTCCTCGCGCGCTATTGGCCCGGAACAGGCGCGCGCCACGAGGCCGCAAAAACCGTCGGCGGATTCCTCTTCCGCGCCGGAAAGGCCGTCGACGAGATCAAGCTGCTCGTGGAGGCGATTGCGAAAGCCGCCGGCGATCCAGAGTGGAGGGATCGGCGCAAAGCCGCCGAGGACCAGGCTGTCGCGCACCGCGCCGGCAAGAACACGTATGGCTTGCCCGCGATGCGGGAAATGTTCGGCGCCGACATCGCCGGTAAGATAGCCGCATGGATCGATTATCACGACAGCCAGGACGAAAAACCACGCGCCCCGCTTCGCGAAACAATAACGCCCCTGATTCCACTCTACAGCGATGACGACTTGGCGCTTCGCTTCGCCGATCGTCACGAGCACGATCTCCGCTTCGTCGACGAATGGGGCCGTTGGCTGAGATGGAGCGAGCCTCGTTGGCAATTCGACAAGACCTTGAACGCCTTCGACTTCGCTCGCGCCATCTGCCGAGACACCGCCACCGAGTGCAAAAACAAGAAGACTCGATCCGCTCTGACGAGCGCCAGAACCGTCGCCGCCGTTGAACGCCTCGCCAAGGCTGACCGCCGCATCGCTGCAGATGTCGAACAGTGGAACTCTGATCATTCGGACTTCAACACGGGAGACTGACCATATGTACCCCAACGCGACCTACGATCTGGGCACCGGCACCGCGCGCAAGCCCAACCCGCTCGACTACATCACCAAAAAGACCGCGTGCTCCGTCGCGCCGCCCGGTACGCCGCATCCTCTTTGGACGGCATTCCTCAATCGCATCACCGCTGGCAACATCGAGCTGCAACAATTCCTGCAGCGCTACATCGGATACTGCTGCACCGGCTTCCCCAACGAGCACGTCTTCCTCTTCGCCTGGGGCACTGGCGCCAACGGCAAGGGAACTTTCATCAACACCGTCGCCAGGATCTTCGGCGACTACGCCACCGTCGCCGACATGAACACCTTCATCGCCAGCAATACCGAGCGTCACCCCGCCGACCTCGCCAAGCTCTACGGCGCACGCCTCGTCGTCGCACAGGAAACGCAAAAAGGAAGACGCTGGGACGAAACCAAGATCAAGGCACTCACGGGTGGCGACAAGATCACCGCCCGCTACATGCGACAAGACTATTTCGACTTCACTCCAACCTTCAAACTGTTCATCGTCGGAAATCACAAACCGCGACTCGACTACGTCGACGAAGCCATGTGCCGCCGCCTCTTGCTCGTCCCGTTCACCGTCCAGATCCCAGAACACGAACGCGACCCGAACCTGCCCAACAAGCTCTGGGAGCAAGAACGCTGGGCCATCCTGCGATGGTGCATCGACGGCGCCCTGGAATGGAAAAGCATCGGCCTCAACCCGCCCAACATCGTCCGCGACGCGACCAGCAGCTACTTCGAAGACCAGGACACGCTTGGCCAATGGTTGGCCGAAAGCGCCGAACGCGTCCTCGATCCCAGAGCACACACCCTCACCCGCGACCTCTTCGCCTCCTGGAAAGCATGGTGCGACCCCCGCAACCTCAAACCGGGCAGCGAAAAAGCCTTCTCCGAAAGCCTCACCGACAAGGGCTTTCGAAAACAGCAAGACCCAAAGACCCGCCGCTCGGTCTTCGTTGGCGTCGAGCTCAAACCGTAGGGGCGAAGGGATGCGAAGGGGTCTTCCGGTTATAAGCGTTAGCGCGCGCGCGCGCCGTACGTGGATAAGCTGAAAACCCCTTCGAACCCCTTCGAACCATCAAGGGGGGCGCGGCCACCTGCCAAAATCGGGGCTTTTCTCTCCGGCTGCGGCTCGCGCTGTATGGCGGACAAGGTGTCCGACATCACAATTGACAAATCAAGCAGTTAGGTAGAGGTTATCGCTGCACCCCAATAACGACCCATGTTTCAGAGGGTGAAAAATCGATGAGTTCCGGGTCAGTCGAGACATCAGGCGAGGCGTCACGCCCCGCTCACTGGTTCCCGAAGGGCGTGTCGGCGAATCCAGGCGGCGTTCCGAAGGGCGGCCGGTTCGTAGATCGCTGCGAGCGCAAGCTGGCGTCGTACGTCGCAGACCTCGGATATGAGCCGGATGCGATGGATTTGGAGCTGCTGCAGCAAGCGGCGACGATGGCGACTCGCGCTGACGACCTGCGGCGGTGGATGTCACGCGGCAAGCCCATCAATGACGAGGACTTAAGCCGGTACTCAAACGGTGCCGCTCGGATCCTGCTGAAGCTGCGCGGGAAGAAGGATAGACGCGACGAGCCGGGCGAGAGCCTTCAGGAATATGCCGCCAGGGTCACGCGTGAGAAGGCTGCTGCGGAATGACCTTGAACATCACCGACACGATCAATGACGCGAAGCTCTTCGGTCCTTGGTTCTCCGGCGAATCGTGGGACGTGTGGAAGGCGATACTGAAGGCGGCCTATGCTTTGCCGCTCATTGCGCAAGAGCGGGCGTATTTCCAAGCCGTTGCCGAACGCGAGCCGCCGACCAAGCCGGTCCGCGAGGTGTGGATCATTGCCGGCAGGCGGGGCGGCAAGGATTCAGTCGCCAGCGTCATCGCCGGCCAAGCTGCGGCG
>WNGK01007097.1_pt1 | contig 13927 bp, 15 predicted proteins | sample 5400601 | NCBI WGS metagenome assembly WNGK01 (sample SAMN13153376, study PRJNA577476) | soil metagenome | isolation source: 60 cm soil or saprolite under Garry oak tree replicate 1 | place: USA:California | collected 2016-06-15 | reverse complement strand
GCGCTCGGGCATCCGGTCGGCGCATCGGGAGCGCGGATCGTGCTTCACGTGCTCAACGTCCTCAAGCGCAGCGAGGCTAGGCGCGGCATCGCCGCGATCTGCATCGGCGGCGGCCTTGGGGGCGCGATGCTGGTGGAAAGCGCATGAGACATCCTGTGTCAACCCCCGGGTGCGCTGAGACGCAACGCGGCTCGGTGGCGCGCGGGATCATACGAACAGCGATCGGTCCAGATGCGCCACAACACACGGATCCAAGCGCGCGCCAGGATGCGGATGGCGTGCGGATGATCGCAACCTCTGGCGCGCGCGGCGGTGTACATGCGCGCGGCCCAGTGCGAGGCATGGCGCGAATTGTCGGCGAAGCAGGTGATGGCGCGACGCAAGCGATGGTTGCAGGCCCAACGGAAGGTGACGCTGCGGCTCTTCCCGGACTGATAGGTGAGCGGCGCGACGCCGGCCTCGGCGGCCAATTGCGCGTCGCTGGGGAAGCGGTCGCGTACATCGCCCAACTCGGCGAGGATCTGGGCGGCGCAGACCTGCCCGGCCCGCGGCAACGACATGATGAGCTGGCCGTCGGGCGACTCGGCCACGGTGTGCTCGATGCGCGCGGTGATTTGGGTGATTTGTTCCACCAAGGCGGTCAAGGTGGCGGCGAGCGCTTGCACGAGCGTGCGCTTGGCATCGGTTTCCAGTTCATTCGCATGTCCATCCGGAGCGGCGCGCAGGCGATCGAGCAATACCGCCGGGCTGCGCCGGCCGCAGTAGCGATGCTGCGCGAGGAATGTGGCCAGGCGCTTTTCGCCGCAGCGCGCAGCGCTGGCGGGCGTCGGATAGCGCTGCACGAACGCCAACGCGATGGGCGAGTCGATCTCAGCAAAGATGCCAGCGGCGCCCGGCCAGAACGACTCGAGCAAGCTACGCAGCTGGTTGGCCAACTGCACGCGGGTGGTGACCAGATCATCGCGTCCGCGCACCAGCGCGCGCAGGGCGCGGACCGCATCGGATTGCGGCTGCAAGGCATTGAAGCGCGCGCCATCGGTGCGCAGCAGATCCGCCAGCAAATACGCATCCGAAGCGTCGCTCTTGGCGCCGTGACTGCGATAGCGTGGCCGCGTTGCCTTAACGATGTTGGGATGGATGGGAACGACCGGGTAACCGGCTTCGACCAACGCATCGACCAACAGTCCCGACGGACGCTCGATAGCAATGGGCAGTTGCGCCGGCGTGGGCGCGTGGCGGCGCAATCGCGTGAGCAATTCGCGCAACCCTGCCGCATCATGGGCGATCTCGAACTGCTCAACTACCGTACCGCTGCTATCGATGATGCACAGGGCGTGATTGCGCGACGCCCAGTCCAGTCCTGCAGAGCATGGTTTCATGGACAACCTCCAGCGAGTTGGAGTAAGACTTGCCCTGCCGCAAGCCCACGCGGGTCGCTCATTGATAGGCGCTCTGGCTCACACACCTTGGCGCTACATCCTGTAGCCCGTCTGGGTCTTGCGGCACCTCGTGCGCTGCGGGTCTCATGCGGGCCTTCGCGAGGCCAGCGCTGCAGGCAGTCGACACGAGGGCGCGCAAGTCGGATCGCCACGGGAACACCTCGGCGTGGTTGCGTCAACCTACAGGTTACCCAATGAGCGTTGCAGGGAACGGAAAGGGAATCCCGGTCCGGGTCTGGGCGGGGGTCGCGCTGGTCGCCATCGCGTTGGCGATCCTGCCATTCATCGCCGCGTTTGCCGGGCAAGCGTGGGTGCGCATCCTCAACTTCGCGATGGTCTACACTCAACATCGTGGTCGGCTTCGCCGGACTGCTCGATCTCGGCTACATCGCGTTCTATGCGGTCGGGGCGTACGTCTACGCCCTGCTCGCCTCGCCGCATTTCAACCTCCATCTGCCGTTCTGGATCATCCTGCCGCTGGGCGCCGGACTCGCCTGCATCTTCGGCGTGCTGCTCGGCGCGCCAACGCTGAAGCTCCGAGGCGACTACCTCGCGATCGTAACGCTCGGCTTCGGGGAGATCATCCGCATCTTCCTCAATAACCTGAACGCGCCGGTCAATGTGACCAACGGCCCGCAGGGGGTCAACCTGATCGACCCGTTCCGGATCGGCAACTTCTCGTTCGCGCGTGCCGAAGTGATCGGTGGCGTCTACTTCTCCGGTACTACGTGCTGCTGCTGCTGACCATCGCGGTGATCGTCGTCAATCTCAGGCTGCAGAACTCGCGCCTCGGCCGCGCCTGGGAGGCGATCCGCGAGGACGAGGTCGCGGCCAAGGCGATGGGGATCAACACCCGCAACGTGAAGCTGCTCGCGTTCGCGATGGGCGCTTCCTTTGGCGGGATCGCCGGGGGAATCTTTTCCGCGACGCAGCAGTTCGTCAGCCCCGAGAGCTTCGGTCTGTTCGAGTCCATCATCGTGCTGTCGATGGTCGTGCTGGGGGGCATGGGCAACATCCCGGGCGTCATCATGGGGGCGATTCTGCTCACGCTCCTACCCGAGGTCCTGCGCTATACCATGGAACCGCTGCAAAATGCCGTGTTCGGTCGCGTGCTGCTCGATGCCGAAACGGTCCGCCTGCTCGTATTCGGCATCGCGCTCGTGGCGATCATGCTCTACCGTCCCGCCGGATTGTGGCCGTCCGCGGTGCGCAAGCGCGAGCTCGAAGTCGCCAAGACCAGTAACGGATGAGCCACCTTACGCTTCTTACCGCGAAGGATATTTCCAAGCGCTTCGGCGGCGTGCAGGCGCTCACCGACGTTGCCTTCACGATCAATCACGGGGAAATCTACGGCCTGATCGGCCCCAACGGCGCCGGCAAGACTTCGCTGTTCAACGTGCTGACCGGCATCTACGAACCGGACGGCGGGTCGTTCGTCTTCGACGGCGAGCCGCTCAACCGACTGAAGCCCAACGAGGTCGCCGAACGCGGCATCGCGCGCACCTTCCAGAACATTCGCCTGTTCCAGAACCTTTCCGCGGTGGAGAACGTGATGATCGGGCGCCACGTGCGCACGAAGGCCGGCGTCTTCGGTGCGGTTTTCCGCGACAAGGGCACTCTCGCCGAGGAGGCAGCGATCGAAAAGCGCGCCTACGAGCTGCTCGACTACGTCGGAGTGGTCAAGCGTGCCAACGATCTCGCGAAGCACCTTGCCTATGGCGACCAGCGCCGCCTGGAGATCGCCCGCGCACTCGCCACCGAGCCGAAACTGCTCGCGCTCGACGAACCGGCTGCAGGAATGAATGCGACGGAGACCCAGGCGCTGAAACGTCTGCTCGAGGACATCCGCCGCGACGGCATCACGATCCTGCTTATAGAGCATGACATGAAGCTGGTGATGAGCGTATGCGACCGGGTGCTGGTCCTCGATTACGGCAAGAAGATCGCCGAAGGGACCGCTGCCGCCGTGCAGAACGATCCGACGGTGATCGCCGCGTATCTCGGCGGCGAGGTCGCGCTCGAGCTGAAGGCCGCCAAGTGACATCGCCGCTCCTCGAGCTCAAGGGCCTGCAGGTCGCCTATGGCGGCATTCACGCGGTCAAGGGCATCGACCTCACCGTCGCGCAGGGCGAGCTCGTCTGCCTGATCGGCGCAAACGGCGCCGGCAAGACGACGACGCTCAAGGGCATCACCGGCCTGCAGCCGGTCAAGTCGGGAACGATTCGCTACGCCGGCGAAGACATCACCGGCAAGCCGGCGTTCGAGCTCGTCCGCAAGGGCCTGTCCATGGTGCCGGAGGGCCGCGGAGTTTTCGGTGCGCTCACGATCGAGGAAAACCTGGCGATGGGCGCGTACGCCCGCAACGATCGCGCTGCGATCCACGCTGACGTCGAGCGCGTGTTCGGGTTGTTTCCGCGGCTCAAGGAGCGGCACAAGCAGACGGCAGGAACGCTTTCCGGCGGCGAACAGCAGATGCTGGCGATGGGACGCGCGCTGATGTCGCGGCCGAAGCTGTTGCTGCTCGACGAGCCGTCGATGGGACTCGCACCGCTGATGGTCCAGAAAGTCTTCGAGACGGTCCTCACCGTCTCCCGGGAGGGCGTAACCATCCTGCTGATCGAGCAGAATGCCAAGCTCGCGCTGGAAGTGAGCGGCCGCGGCTACGTCATGGAAAGCGGTGAGATCACGCTGCAGGGCGAAGCGAAGCAGCTGCTCTCCGATCCCAAGGTGCGCGCGGCCTATCTTGGCGAAGCCGCCTAGCGGCGTTACACGCGATGGACGCGCTGCCGTCGCCGGTCGCGACTTCCGCGCCCTGCACTGTGCCTCTGACCCACGCTTTCCGCTGGTTCGAGGCGGCGATGCGGATGTTCAAGGTGGCGCCGTTCGCCTGGTGCGCGCTCGGCGCGATTACGCTTGCCAGCGAGTTGGCCCTGGAGCTTGTGCCCGGCATCGGCGCCGCTGCGGCCAAAGTCATCGTTCCGGTGGTCGAATGCGGGATGCTCGTCGGCGCGGCTGCGGTCGACCGCGGCGCGCGGCTCCAGATTCGCTTCGCCACCGCCGCGTTCCGCGCGAGGCCCGCGGCCCTTGCGGCGATCGTTCTTTCGGCGCTCCTGGTGACCGCGGTCGAGACCACAGTTGCCTACGCGCTCACCGGCGCGAACCTGCTGGCGGAGCCCAGCGATGAGCGGCTGACCGCGACGGTGCTGCTCGCGGTCATCGGCGGCGGGACGCTTGCCTCGCTGCCCGTCGCCTTCGTTCCCTTCGCCGTGCTGCTCGAAGGCGCGACCTTCATTCGAGCATTCGCTGGAAGCCTGCGCGGATTTGCGCTCAACGTCGCACCGCTCGTCCTGTTCGGCGCGGTGGCACTGATTCTGACGATGATCGGGCTGGTGCTACTGTGGGGCGTCGGGCTCGTCGCTGTGTTCCCCTTGCTGACCGCGGCGAGCTACGCGGCATGGAAGGACATCTACGCGCCGGTCGTCCCGACGCTCAAGCCGTAGGGAGGATGTCGAAGCGCTCGCCCGTTTCCGTCGCGGACTCGACCGATACGCCGGTCACGCGCGCCGCGGGCGGGCCACGGCGTGCCCAGGCAATCAGCGCCTCGACGTCGCCGTCCGGCCCGATGATGAGCGCCTCGACGGTCCCCTCGCGGCGGTTCCGGACCCAGCCACCGAGCTTACGTGCGCGCGCCTCGTCGGCCAATGCATAGCGAAAGCCCACGCCCTGAACGCGACCACTGATGGTGATTCTGCGCGAGATCATCGGCGCTCATTGATCCTCATCATCGCATCGACCCGTGCGCCGCAGGTAGAGCAGCAGCGCAGCGACCGTCTTGGCGTCGGTGATCTCACCTCGATCGAGCGCTGCCAGCATCTCCTCGACGCTCATCGTCCCGGTTTCCAGAAATTCTCCGTCGTCGAGCGCGGCACCGACCTCTGTCAACCCTTCGGCGACGAAGAACTCGATGGCCTCGGTGGAATACCCGACCACCGAATGCACGCGGCCGAAAGACTGCCAGCGCGTGGCGGTATAGCCGGCTTCTTCGCGCAGCTCGCGCCGCGCGGTGACGAGCGGCGCCTCGCCCGGGTCGAGCTTGCCTGCCGGAAACTCGATCATGACGCGGTCGACCGGGTAGCGGAATTGACGCAGCATGACCAGCCTGCCGTCCGGCAGTACCGGCACGATCAGCACCGCACCCGGATGGACGATGTACTCGCGCGTGCCGAGTTCGCCGTCCGGCAGCCGCACCGTGTCGCGGCGAACGTCCAGGAGCTTGCCCTTGAAGACGACTTCGCCGTCGACTCGGGTTTCAACCAGAGGATGCGCGTCTGGGCGTTTGCCGGCGCTCATCAACGCACTCCCACGCTGCGGCGGTTCACTGATGGACCCCCACGCTTGTTGCCCCCAAAAGCGGGGGCCGAGTGCCTTACGAAGAGGCGTTGCGTCTCGCAACGCCGCGGCCTGCAAGGCCAATTCGCGCCTTGGGGCGCTGCGTCGCTCATGTCGCGAGCCAGTCCTTCGCCACGAGGAAATCGGCATACAGCCGCGCTTCGAGCGATCCGGGCTCGGGACGCCATTCGTAACGCCACTTCACCAGCGGCGGCAGCGACATCAGGATCGCTTCGGTGCGACCGTTGGACTGCAGGCCGAACAGCGTTCCGCGATCGTAGACGAGATTGAATTCGACGTAGCGGCCGCGCCGATACGCCTGGAATTCACGCTCGCGCGCGCCGTACGCCTGGTCCTTGCGCCGCGTAAGGATCGGCTCGTAGGCCGGCAGGAAATGATCGCCGACACTGCGCGTGAGAGCGAAGCAGTGCTCGAACCCGCCATCGCTCAGATCATCGTAGAAGATCCCGCCAATGCCGCGTGGCTCGTTGCGATGGCGCAGAAAGAAATATTCATCGCACCAGCGCTTGAACCGGGAGTGGTAATCCGCCCCGAAGGCTTCGAGCGCGTTGCGGCAAGTGCGATGGAAGTGAATCGCATCGTCCTCGAACCCGTAGTAGGGGGTCAGGTCCATTCCACCGCCAAACCACCAGACAGGTTGCGCCAGCGCAGCCTCGCCTTCCTTGGGCAGGGCTACGAACAGCCGCACGTTCATATGTACCGTCGGCGCGAAGGGGTTGCGCGGATGCAATACCAACGACACGCCCATCACCTCGAAGCCGCGCCCCGAAAGCTGCGGTCGCGCGGCGCTCGCCGACGGCGGCAGGCGCTCACCCTTGACGTGCGAGAAGTTGACCCCGCCGCGCTCGAATACGTTCCCCTCCTCGAGGATGCAGGTCACGCCCTCGCCGCCGGCCGGGCGTTTCCACGCATCACGGCGAAACGGCTGGCCATCGATCGCCTCGAGGCGAGCCACGATGCGTGCTTGCAGGTCGACGAAATAATCGCGGGCGCCGGACGTATCCATGGTGAGCTCTGCGGGCGATTCGATGCTGACAGACGCCGCTTGCAGCGATTCAGCCGCGGCGCGGCGCCAGCGCTCGATTGCCGATATCCTTGCGGTATTGCATGCCGTCAAAATGGATCGCGTCGACCGCGGCGTACGCCGTGCGCTGCGCCTGCCGCACGCTTTCGCCGAGAGCGGTGACGCAGAGCACGCGTCCGCCGGCGGTCACGGCTTTCCCCTCGGCGAGCCGGGTGCCGGCGTGGAATACCTTGCACTCTTCGGTCGCAGCATTCAAGCCCGAGATCGGGTCGCCCTTGCGGGGGTTGTCCGGATAGCCCTCGGCGGCGAGCACGACGCCGAGCGCCGAGCGCCGGTCCCACTCAGGGTCGGCGCGATCGAGCGTGCCCGACGCCGCGTGCTCGAGCAGATCGACGAGATCGGATTTGAGCCGCATCAGAATTGGCTGCGCCTCCGGGTCGCCCAGGCGGCAGTTGAACTCAAGGGTCCGAGGATTGCCGGCCGCGTCGATCATCACTCCGGCGTAGAGAAAGCCGGTGTACGGGATCCCCTCGGCCGCCATGCCTTGCACGGCAGGCAGGACGATCTCGCGCATGATCCGGGCGTGTACGGCCGGCGTCACGATCGGCGCGGGCGAATACGCGCCCATGCCCCCCGTGTTGGGCCCTCGATCGTCGTCGAACAGGCGCTTGTGGTCCTGGGACGAGGCGAGCGGCAGCACGTTGCGGCCGTCGGCCATCACGATGAAGCTCGCTTCCTCGCCGGCCAGATGCTCCTCGATGACGACGCGCGCGCCCGTCTCATTGTAGTGAATCGCGAATCGGTTACCCAAGAGCATGGCGTCGATCGCAGCGTGCGCCTCGCCCGTGGTTTCGGCGACGATCACGCCCTTGCCCGCGGCCAGGCCGTCGGCCTTGACGACGATCGGTGCTCCCTGCTCAGCCACGTAGGCATGTGCTGCCGAAGCCTCGGCGAACGCGCGATAGGCGGCGGTCGGAATCCCGTGGCGGACCATGAACGCTTTCGCGAAATCCTTCGAGCTTTCGAGCTGCGCGGCCGCTCGCGTCGGCCCGAAGATGCGCAAGCCTGCAGCGCGGAAGGCGTCGACCACCCCCGCGGCGAGCGGCACCTCCGGCCCGACCACGGTCAGCGCGACCTGCTCGGCTCGCGCGAACGCGACGAGCTCGGCGACGTCGGTGGTCGCGACATTGGTCAGCTCGGGCTCGAGCGCCGTGCCACCGTTGCCCGGAGCCACGAAAACCTTTCCGACCCGTGGCGAGCAGGCGATCTTCCACGCGAGCGCGTGCTCGCGGCCGCCGGAGCCGATGACCAGAACGTTCACCGCGCGGCCTCCCTGAATCGCATCAGCGAGTAAACTCGTTGCGCGTCGGCAGCAAGCGGCGACTCGCGGACGCTCGACCCCCGCGCGCTACTCGCGCGGGTTCCCCTCTCGCTGCTCGCGCGCGGCCTCCTTGCACGGTTGCGCTAACGCTTGGGTTGCGCGTCGGCCGCCAGCGGCGACTCGCGGACGCTCGACCCCCGCGCGCTACTCGCGCGGGTTCCCCTCTCGCTGCTCGCGCCGCTGCCTTCACTTCAGGTCGATCTTGCCGAAGACATACAGGACGCTGCCGTGGTTGACGGCGCCGCCGAATCTTGGAATGTAGCTGGTGAGCAACTCCGCCTTCTGATATCGCAGCGTCAAAAGCGGCAGCACCGCCGGGAACGGCCAGCCCCCCGCGATGTCGGGACGCTGAACGATCGCCGCCGCGAAGCCGAGCCCGCCCTGTAGGCTTGCCCGGTCGCCCCAATAGGTCGTCCACGCGTAGCCGAGGTTGATTTGGGCCTGGCGATGCGAATCCTCGAACACGAGGAAAAACACGCTTTCGGTATTGCCGTTGGGCTGCTCGCGCGAGCGCGCCCATCCGCCTCCCCACGCGTTTTCGTTTTCCTCGGCGCGCCGCTCGGGCGCCCAGGCGTAGGGGATGTGCCACTCGTAGCCCGAGACGAGCAACGCGTTGTCGCCTTGCTGGTAGGTATCGGCGACGTGGCGGCATCCCGTCTCGACCCAGGTCCAGAAGTCCGCGCATTCCAACGCATCCGCGCGGCCAGGCAGCGCCAACGAGAGCGCCGCGGCGAAGATGAATCGCTTCAATACCCTTTCCCCCAGATCAATGCCGGAAATGCCGGACACTGGTCAAGACCATCGCTACGCCGCGCTCGTCGGCCGCGGCGATGACTTCCTGATCGCGGACGCTGCCGCCGGGCTGGATCACGGCGGCTGCGCCGTTGTCGGCGACCACGTCGAGCCCGTCACGGAACGGGAAGAACGCATCCGACGCCACCACGGATCCCGCCAGCGTCAAGCCGGCGTTCGCCGCCTTGAGCGCCGCGATGCGTGTCGAGTCGACGCGGCTCATCTGCCCGGCGCCGATCCCCAACGTCCGCAAACCGCCGCAGTAGACGATTGCGTTGGACTTGACGAACTTGGCCACCCGCCAGGCGAACAGAAGATCGGCGAGTTGCTCCGGCGTGGGCGCCCGCTTGGTCACGACTTTCAGTTCCGTCGCGCCGACGTCACGCGTGTCTGCCGTCTGCAGCAGCATGCCGCCGCCGATCCGTTTCAGATCCCACCCGCCGCCGGGCGGCGCGTCCGCCGGCGGGATCGCGAGCACTCGGACGTTGGCTTTGCGCGCGATCACCATCAGCGCGTCCGCCGTGTAGCGCGGCGCGATCAGCACCTCGACGAATTGCGCGCTTACCGCCTCGACCGTCGCCGCGTCGACCTCGCGGTTGAATGCGATGATGCCACCGAACGCGGACGTCGGGTCGGTCGCGAACGCCTTGCGATAAGCGTCGATAAGCTCGTCCGAGAGCGCGACACCACAGGGATTGGCGTGCTTGACGATCACGCATGCCGGGTCGGTGAAGCCCTGCACGCATTCCCATGCCGCGTCGCTGTCGGCAATGTTGTTGTACGAGAGCTCCTTGCCCTGTAACTGCTGAAACGTCGCGATAGTGCCCGGGATGGGCGGTTGGTCGCGATAGAACGCGGCGGCCTGATGCGGATTCTCGCCGTAGCGCAGGTCCTCGACCTTGGCGCCCTGCCAGTTCCAGCGGTCAGGGAACGTGCGCGCGAGACCGTTCTCGTCGCGCGCGGTCAGGTAATTGCTGATCGCGCCATCGTAGGCCGCGGTGTGCGAGAACGCCTTCTGCGCCAGCCGGAAGCGCGTCTGTGCCGAGAGTCCCGTGCCGCCTTCGCGCAGCTCGGCGAGGAGCGGCTGGTAGTCCGCGGGATCGACGACGATGCCGACGTGCGCATAATTCTTGGCCGCCGCGCGGACCATCGTCGGGCCGCCGATGTCGATGTTCTCGATCGCGTCCTCGAGGCTGCAGCCGGGCCTCGCGACCGTCTCGCGGAACGGATACAGATTGACGACGACGAGGTCGATCGTCGGGATGTCGTGCTCCGAGAGCGCCGAGCGGTGCGCGGCGACGTCGCGCCGGGCCAGGATGCCGGCGTGGACCTTCGGGTGCAGCGTCTTGACGCGCCCGTCGAGCATTTCCGGAAAACCGGTGTACGCACCGATCTCCGTGACCGGCAATCCGGCCTCGGTGAGCGTTCGCGCGGTGCCGCCAGTGGAGAGCAGACGGATGCCGAGCGCAGAAAGGCCGCGCGCGAAATCGATGAGCCCGGTCTTGTCGGAAACCGACAGCAGGGCCTGGGTGATGGTCGCCACGCGTCAGTCGTCAGGCGTCCGGCGTCCGGTGCGTCGAGCCGGGATCACCGCTCGACGCTCGACCGACGACGTTTCAGCGAATTCCGTACTTGCCAAGCTTCGTCCGCAGAGTATTGCGGTTGAGCCCGAGCATGTCGGCGGCCTGCGTTTGATTGCCACCGGCGCGATGCATGATCGTCGCCAGCAGCGATCGCTCGACGTTCGCAATCACCATGTCGTAGATGCCATGTGGAGTCTCCCCATCGAGCCTGCGGAAATAATCCTCGAGCGACTTCTCCACACTTCGCCCGATTTCATTGGTGCCATTGAGGCGCACGGTTCTTTTCACGCTGCGAGGGCCTCCTCTACCCACGGAGCTGCGGCAACCGTCGCCGGCGCTTGGTCGAGCCGGTCGGCGTTCGCCGCGAGTCGATCGAAAAAACGGTTCGTTGCCGCGATCTGGGCCGCGGACGTTTCGAGCCGGTTGACTTCGTAACGGAATGCCTCGCCAGCGGTGAGGCCCTCCGCGTACCAACCCAGGTGTTTGCGCGCGATGCGCACCCCGGAGAATTCGCCGTAGAAACCGTAGTGATCGGCCAGATGCTCGAGGATGATGCGGCGGATCTCCTCGATCTCCGGCGGGGGCAGCCGCTCGCCCCGATCCAGGTAATGGCGGATCTCGCGGAAAATCCACGGCCGCCCCTGCGCCGCCCGGCCGATCATGACCGCGTCGGCGCCGGTGCGCGCGAGCACGTCGCTCGCCTTCTCCGGCGAATCGATATCGCCGTTGGCGATCACCGGAATCGCGACCGCCTGCTTCACCGCGCGGATCGTATCGTATTCGACCGCGCCGACGAAACCGCACTCCCGGGTGCGGCCGTGCACCGACAGCGCCGCAACGCCCGCCTGCTCGGCGATTCGGGCGACGCACACCGCGTTCTTGTGCGCGTGGCTCCATCCGGTACGGATCTTGAGCGTCACCGGCACGTCCACCGCGCGGACCACGGCGTCGAGAATCGCGCCGACCAGCGTCTCATTCTGCAGCAAGGCCGAGCCTGCAGCCACGTTGCACACCTTCTTCGCCGGGCAGCCCATATTGATGTCGACGATCTGCGCGCCGTGCTCGACGTTGTAGCGCGCGGCATCGGCCATCAGAGCGGGATCCGCACCGGCGATCTGCACGATGACCGGCTCGACCTCGCCGGCATGGTCGGCACGTCGCTGCGACTTGGTTGTGTCGCGCAGCTCCGGGTTCGACGCGATCATCTCCGACACCGCGAGCCCCGCACCGAGTCGTTTGCACAGCTGGCGGAACGGCCGATCCGTGACGCCGGCCATCGGCGCGACGACGAGATTGTTGTCGATGTAATGCGGACCGATGCGCACGGGAGGCAGACCGGAAGATGAAGATGAAATCGATCGGAAGTTGCTTCGGAAAGGATGCGCATTATACCGACTTTGCGCGCGTGTGTTGATCGCGACTTTTGAGCTACATCAACTGCAGCGCGTCAGAGAATGCCTTGGTGAACGCCGAACAACATCGCGCGCGTGAACGCGTGCTTCGCGGCGGGGATGGAGTCGAGCAGAGTGAGCGCCAACCCGCGCGGCCACGACAGTAGCGGCGCATCCGTTCCGAAAACGCCAAGCAGCCCATGCGTGAACGCGATGCCGGCGATCCGGTCGGGACGTCGGCGGCGCGCGTAGGCGGCGAGCCGGTCACGCGCGCCGATCGCCTCGCGCGGCGTTGCAAGCAACTCCTGCGCCAGCTCGTATGCATCGCGCAAGCCGAGGTTGAAGCCCTGCCCGGCGACAGGATGCAACGCCTGCGCGGCGTTACCAAGTAGCACACGCCGCACGTCGACGATGCGGCTCGCGTACTCGAGCCGCAGCGGAAAGGTCCCGCGCTCGGCAATGCGCTCGAAGCCGCCCGCCGGCGCGCCGCGTCGCAATGCGGCGCTCGAGCCGAAGCGATCTGCGAGCGTGGCGAGGAACTCCGCGTCCGGCAGCGCAAGCAGCGCCTCGCCCTGCGCCGGTGTCGTCGTCCACACCAGCCCATAGCGATTGCCTAGCGGCAGTAACGCCATCGGCCCTTCCGGCGTGAAGCGCTCGAAGGCCACGCCGCGGTGAGGCTCGCGGGGAGTGAGCTTGCCGACCAGCGCGACCTGGCCGTAGTCGTGGCTGCGTCGCGCATTGCCCGCGAGCTCTCCCCCTCCGTCGGCCAACGCGACCAGTCGTGCGGTCGATTCGAATGCCGCCCCGCCTTGTATCGCATCGATGGTTGCGTAGGCAGGTGTCGCGCCGATGCGTGTTGCCGCGCAGTCGTAGCGAATCTCGCACCCGCTCCGGGCGAGGGCGGCGTCGAGCGCCGCCTGCAGAGCACGATAGCTGACGACGTAGCCAAGGGCCGGGAGCCCCTGCTCGGCCGCGTCGAGGCGAGCGTGCCCGAAACCGCCGCGCTGCGAGATGTCGATCGCCGTAATCGGCGTGACCGCGCCGGGCGCCGCGGCAACCGCGCTCCAGACGCCCAGCCTCTCGAAGATCAACCTCGCGCCATGCGACAGCGCAAGCGAGCGGTCACCGCGCCCGACCGTGCCTTCAGCGCGAGAGTCGAGGGCAAGCGCGTCGATACCGCTGTCGGCTAGGGCGAGCGCGAGCGTCGCCCCGACGGGCCCGGCACCGACGATAACGAGATCGCGCAACATCGAACGGCCCCAAGGTGGGCGGGCCGAGTTAAGGGGCGCGGCGCAGCCGCGCCCGCTTCAACGAGGCCCTCAGCGAGCGCACACGGCTTCCACTTCCGCGACAGATTTCGGCGCCGCGGCGGTCAGGTTCTCGCGGCCGTCTACGGTGACCAGCACGTCGTCCTCGATCCGCACGCCGATGTCCCAGAACTCCTCGAGCACGTTGTCCGCGGGCCGGATGTAGCAGCCGGGCTCGACAGTGAGCACCATCCCGGGCTCGAGCGTTCGCGACTCGCCAGCGATGCGGTACAAGCCGACATCGTGGACATCGAGACCGAGCCAGTGCCCCGCCCGGTGCATATAGAACTGCTTATACGCGCCCGATTCGAGCACGGCGTCGAGCGAGCCTTCGCACAGCTTGAGATCGATCAGGCCCTGGGCCAGCACCCGCTCGGCCACCTTGTGATAGTCGTGAAACGGCTTGCCGGGGCCCACCGCATCGATGCACGCGAGCTGTGCGGCGAGCACCAGCTCGTAGACCGCTTTCTGCGCGCCGCTGAAAGTGCCCCCGACGGGAAAGGTGCGGGTGATGTCGGAGGCGTAGCCCTGGAACTCGCAGCCGGCATCGATCAGCAACAGATCGGTCGCCTGCATCTGCCGGTTGTTCTCGCGATAGTG
>WNGK01007074.1_pt1 | contig 13932 bp, 10 predicted proteins | sample 5400601 | NCBI WGS metagenome assembly WNGK01 (sample SAMN13153376, study PRJNA577476) | soil metagenome | isolation source: 60 cm soil or saprolite under Garry oak tree replicate 1 | place: USA:California | collected 2016-06-15 | reverse complement strand
TGTGGCGCTGGCTGGTGTACGAGCGCTTCGCGATCTGGGCCGCGGTGCTGTGCACGCTGCCGGCCAGCGTGCTGGTCGAGGGGATCAGTCGGACTCGCTTTCGGTGGCCTGCCTGTGTGGCCGTGGCGGTCGTGCTGCTGGTAGGGGTCGCGCGCGAAACCACATTTACCCAGACGCAGCCTGTGCTTCCCCATCCACTCCAGGCATGGGAGGAGACCGAAATCCTGAAGTTCCTGTCGAACGACAACCACACCGACTGGAACTACGTGGCGTTGGGACTTGGCGATGCCGAGATGGCCAGGATCTCGCGCCTGACACCCGCCCGAACCATGGACGGCCTGTATTACACGGCCCGCGTGCGTCCCGAGCTGCGAGCCTCCGGGGTGGGGTCGATCGATACCGCCTACTGGTGGCGCACCGGGCTCGAGATTCTGCCGCAGATCATCCAACAGCCCGACCGATGGAACCTGAAGTGGGCGATCGTGGCCCTCCCGCAGCTGCATGAGCAGCTGCAGGCGGCGGGTTGGCAGAAGCTCTACACGCTGGGATCACCGGCTTCGCTGGCAGACGTCGCGCCGCACTTCTATGATCAATCGGCGCAAACCCGGTCGGATTTCTACGCGACTTACGGTGACCGGGCTCCGATGGCCTGGGCCGCCGAACATGGAACGCCGACCGCGGTGAGTCTGGTCACTGTCTGGGAGGCCCCTGCCGGGCTTCACGTACCGCCGCTGCCGCCGGATGTGATGCCTGCCTACCCCGGCGTGCTGTCGGTGTGGTGGGGAACCGTGCCAATGGCCGTCCTGGTACTGGCCGTAGCGTTGGTACTGCTGCAGCTTCGGGGACAGCCGAAGTGGCGCCTATCGCTGGACCTCGGCGAACGGCAACCGTCGCATGAGCCCGCCTACCCACGCGTCGTCGGCCCAGCTGAAGCACTGGCCAAGGAGCTGCTCGGCAACAACACCATTGCCGGCAGGTTCATGGGCATGTTGCTGCACTGGACTGGCCTGTGATGACCCGCGGTCTCGCGCGCGCCGCCCGACCGGTATGGTCGCTGCTCGTCGCGATTTCGCTCGGTGTGGCGTCAACGCTCGCCCCAATGGCGCAAGTGCCGACCGTTTACGGCCAGGCGACCGGTGTCGTCGCCTTGAATGGCACCACCGCGTTAGTCCAGGCAGCCGACACTCCGTCGCTGCGCGTCACTTCGAACCTGACGATCGAAGCGTGGGCCAGGCCAACCTCGGTCGTAACCGGCCTGAGTGGCGTGGTGGGCAAGCCAGGCTACGACTTGAGCTTGCAACCAGTTGGCAGTGGTTTTGCGGTTGTATTGAGGCTCACCATTGGTGGCAAGGCGTACATGGCATCGACCGTGAACGCGGGGCCGCTTGCGCTCGGGCAGTGGTACCACCTCGCGGGCACCTTCGACGGGCAGACCCTGCGGGTGTGGGTCAACGGGCGGCAGCTGGGCAGCCTGGCCCAGGCTGGGTCGATCGACACCTCGCAGGCGCCGCTCCGGATTGGCATGCTGGACGGCTCAAGCATCCATTTCGCCGGTGAGATCGATGAGGTCCGCGTATCCGACACGGTGCGCTACACGAGCGACTTCAAGCCGACGGCGACGCCATTCATCGCCGACAGCAACACCCGTGGACTGTGGCACCTGGACGAAGGCACAGGCACCATCACCGCCGACGCATCGGCGAATGCCAACAACGGCCAATTCCTTGGCGGCGCCTCATGGGCGACCGACTCACCTGTCGGGGGCTCGACCGCCGCCCCGGTTATCTCGAATCCAGGTACCGCCAGCGTCGGCGCCGGCACCGCCACTGTGACCTGGACCACGGACCGCCCGTCCGATTCGCAAGTGAGCTACGGCGCCTCCACCACATATGGGTCGACCACGCCGCTCGACGCGTCGCTGGTCACATCACACAGCGTAAAGCTCGATGGACTGCAAAGCAGCAGACTGTACGACTTTCAGGTCGCGAGTCGAGACGTGTTTGGCAATGCTGTCCACTCCGCCAACCTGACGCTGACAACCACCGACCCGAGCACGCTCGCCGCGCGCATCGGCGAATGGTCCGCTGCCAGGAATTGGCCCGACGTGGATGTCCACTCGGCGTTGCTCTATACAGGCGACGTTCTCACATGGGATGCATGGGAGAGTCCGGGCACGCCATCGGTACGATTGTGGCATCCAGGCACCGAGACCTTCACCTCCGTTCCCAACCTGGTATCGCAGATTTTCTGCGCAGGCCAGGTGTCTCTCGCGGATGGGCGATTGTTGGTCGTAGGTGGACACAACGGCGCGGAGACCGGCATTCCGGACACCAACATTTTTGACCCGGCCACCAGCACGTGGTCGAGCGCGCCGAAGATGGCCGAGGCGCGCTGGTATCCCAGCGCGACGGAGTTAGCGGACGGGCGCGTGCTGGCCTTCAGCGGTGAGATAACTCCGGACGTGTTCGCCAATCGACCCGAGATTTTCGATCCGACGACGAATAGCTGGACGCCGCTGAACGTCGATACATCGGACTTTTCGACGAGCCAGTACCCGCTCAGCTACCTGTTGCCGAACGGAAGATTCTTCAGCATCTCCGCATCGAGCGGCGCCTCGCGGTATCTTGATGTCGCCGCGCAGTCGTATACGCCTGCACTGTCGAATTCGAGTCTGGTGGTGGGCGGGTCCGCGGTGATGTATCGCCCGGGCAAGATTCTCTTTACCGGCGGAGGCCACGCGCTGGCTTCCGAGACCTCCGCCGAAGTCGTTGACCTCAAGCAGCTCAACCCGGCCTGGCGCGCCACCAGTCCGATGACCCTGCCACGCACCTTCCACAACTTGCTGGACTTGCCCGATGGCAAAGTGCTGGCCGTCGGCGGCGGCGATCGCGTGGACGATTCTGGCAACGGACAATTAGCTGCCGAGATGTGGGATCCGAACACCGAGGCGTGGACGCCGCTCGCCGCCGAGCGCGATCCACGTCAGTACCACTCGACCGCGGTGCTGCTGCCGGACGGGCGCGTGCTGGTCTCCGGCGGAGGTCGCCTTGCGACTGTGCCGGACTTCTACTCAGCAGAGATCTACTCGCCGCCATATCTGTTCAAAGGTGCGCGACCAACGATCGCCAGCGCGCCCGCGACTATCACGTATGGCAACAACATCGCGATCGCTACGCCGGATGCGACCAATATTGCGTCCGCGGTGCTCACCGGGCTTGGCTCGGTGACCCACACGGTGGATATGAATCAGCGCTACGTCGAGCTGTCGTTCACCAGGAACCCGGGTGGCTTGTCCGCCACGGCACCGCCCAGTGCAACGGTCGCTCCGCCTGGCTATTACATGCTGTGGTTGGTCAATTCGAGCGGTGTGCCGTCGGTTGCCAAAATCGTCCAGCTTGGCGGGACGTCCGCCAACATAAACCCACCGGCAGTCGCCGTGTCTGGTCCAGCAGCGGGCGCCAACGTGTTCGGCACGTCGGCGTCTGTCACCGTTGCCGCGACGAGCAGCGTCGGCGTCAACGAGGTGCAGGTTTATGTGGATAATCAGCCGTTGGGAGCGACCCTCACGCAGGCGCCCTACACAGTTGCCTGGGACACAACGCGTGTGCCGAATGGAGCCCACCAGTTATTCGCTCGCTCCACGGACAACTTTGGAAACTCCAGCACGTCCGCAAAGATCAACGTAAACGTGCTGAACATCCCCGCGCCGATCGTTTCAATACCCCAGATTTCGAACGTAAGTCAGGTCGGGGCGGTGATTAACTGGACCACGGACGAAGCCACGAGCGGTGTCGTCGACTATGGCATCAGCCCGACGCTCAGCACCGAGACCCAGCCTGACTCGCCGCCGTCGACCAATCACAGCCAGACGTTAACCAGTCTGCTACCCGACACGTTGTATGTGTGTCAGGTGGTGGCGACCAACATCATCGGCGGCAGCACCGCGTCCAGCGTGTTCAGCTTCAGGACCCAGGCCCTGCCCCCGCCCGCGCCAACGCCGTCGCCGACACCGACAACCGTCCTCACACCGACGGCTACGCCTGCAACCGCGCCCACGCCGACTATTGTACCGACGCCAGGCGGCGGAGGCGGTGGAGGCGGTGGAGGCGGAGGCGGTGGCGGAGGTGCCAGCGGTGGCGGCGGAGCGGGTGGTGGCGGAGCCGGCTCCGGTGGTGGGGCCATGGCGGTTGGGCCGCCGCCACCACCGCGTCCGCCGATTCCCGCCTTGCCTCCTCCGAGTCCAGTCGGCGCGGCGCCAGCGATCGAAGTGGCAGCGGAACAGGCTATCGGCCCACTGCCTGCGCTGAGCTTGTCGCTGGATTCGGCCGGCGTCGCGCTCACGCTCCCGCAGCAACCGGGCGTCGGTCCGCTCGGCGGACAGCTTACTCCGGCGTTCATCGATGACCTCCCGGCGCCGCCAGACGGCTTCCAATTTGGAGACGATGCATTCAACATCGAGGTCGACGACACGACCACCGGCCAGGCGCTCGACAACCTGGCGGTCCCATTCAGTCTGAGCTTGACTGTCTCTCAAGCCAGCCTCCAGTTGGCGGGCGGTGACATCGGATTCGTGTCTATTGGCCACTGGACCGGCGACGCTTGGGAGGGGCTGGCATGCTCGGCGGACGTCGTTGCGAGCACACTGCTGTGCAGCTCGTCGCGCACCGGGCTGTTCTCGGTGGTCGTCGGGCCGCCACTCAGCGGTCCCAGCGACGTCGACATCTCCGGCGGGCAGACCCCCTGGCCAGCCGAGGGTTCGGTGGTGGACTGACTCGACTCATCCCCACGGCATGACAGCACGCATCCCGGCGGCACTGTTCGCGGCTATGTTCTTGCTGTATTTTTCGACGAGTTTTGGCTTTTTCCTGTTCGGTGACGACATTTCCATGCTGAACGTGACCGAATCGATCGTTCAGTCGCACTCATTCAGCGTGCGTGATGTCACCTTCCCCGCCAGTGCGCCAGGATCGGACGGTCAACATTACAGCAAGTACGGTATTGGCCAATCGCTTCTGGCGATCCCATTTTATGTCGCGGGGACCCTCGTCGATGGCGTACTCAAACCGCAAGAGATCATCGACTCCAGCGGGGTTCAACGCACCGGTACCGTCATTTACATAGCGTGCACGTTAACGATGATTGCCGCCGCGGCCGTTGACGTGCTTGTCTATCTGTCCGCAAAGTCACTTGGATTCAGTTCCATGGCATCTTTTCTGGCAGCCGTGTGTTTCGGCGCGGGAACGTTTGTGTGGTTCTATTCGCGAACATTCCTGGCCGAGACAACCAGCATGCTCGCCAGCTTTGGCGCATTCTACGCACTGCTCACGCTCAAAAACAGGCTTCGAATCGGCCCAATTGTTGCATTCGCCTTGCTGATGACATTGGCGCTGCTCCTGCGCATCGGAAATGTCGCGCTACTGGCGCCGATGGCCGTCTGGTTGCTCGGAAAGCTTGTGCTTGAATCAGACTTGTCCGTCAAGCGTTTTGTCACCTATCTGGCGACCTGGTCGTCCATAGTGTTGATCGGCCTGCTGGCCATAGCCTTCTACAACCTGGCCCGGTTTGGCAACGTGTTCGAAACAGGCTATCGGGCTGAGGCGAACGCTTTCACGACTCCGTTGTGGGTGGGACTCTATGGCCTGGTTCTCAGTCCGGGTAAGGGACTGTTTGAGTATGCGCCAATTCTGGTTGTCGGCTGCATCGGCTGGCTAGCTTTGCTGCGGCAGCAGCGCAGCGCTGCCGTCGTCATAGCCATTGTGGTGTTGGCGAACGTCGTGCTGTATGCGCGCTGGTATGAATGGTGGGGCGGCGGGGTTTGGGGACCGCGTTTTGTGCTGCCGGCGCTGCCGTTCATCGCTCTGGGTATCCCAGCTGTCATTGACAAGGCGCGAGGCGTCGTGCAGCGGTGTCTGATCGGCGCACTCGCGTTCGTCAGTATCGGCATACAGGTGCTCAGCGTGGTTGTGCCAACCGGTACGTACTTTCAAATCATGTTTGCGTCCCCGGCGCTATTCGACCGGTACTTATGGAGTCCCGCCGAATCGCCGATCGTGGCCGCGGTGCAGACCGTGGCGTCGGGCAATTTTGCGCCGGACCTTGCCCCGGTCTACTACGACTCCGCTTCGCTGGCTGTGCTGCAGGTAGCCGCCCTGGTCGTCGCGGTGGTTTTGCTGGTGAGTATTGCCAGGGCGCTCGTACACGGCGCGGCAGCGACCGGTGCTATGGCAAGTCCAGCACCGTCGGCCGAAATGGCGGAGCCCGACGAACCGGGTTCGCGTGCTCGAACGCGCTCGCCAGCTTGATCAGCGTCGGCTCACTCATCGGCGGGCCCATGAAGGTCAGGCCGATGGGCAACAGATCGGCTACGAAGCCGGCTGGCACCGTGATCAACGGGAATCCCCCGACCGCGGCTGGCATTGAGCTTCCACCCAGGTGCTTGTCGCCGTCGAACAGGTCGATCGTCCAGGCCGGCGCGTTGGTCGGCGCAACCAGGGCGTCGAAGCGCTGCTGATCGAAAAACGCGGCAAAGCCGCGGGCGAAGTGCATGTCGTGCTCGAGCGCCTTGAGGTACAGCTCGTCGGTCAGCGGTCCACGCGCCTCCGAATCCAGGAACAGCTCCTGGCGGAAATAGGGCATCTCTTCGGAGGCGTGTTCCTCGTTGAACCGGATCAGGTCAGCCAGGCTGCGCACCGTCGCCTCGGGACGCGTCGCAAAGTACGCGGCCAGATCCGCCTTCAGCTCGAACTCCATCACGACGCGCTCCGCTCGCTTATCGCCGTCGAAGTCCGCCCTCAGCTCGGTGAGGCCAGGGATCTCCACATCGTCGACCACCTCGGCGCCGCATTTACGAAGCACTTCCACCGCGTGCTCGAAGATTCTGTCTGTGTGCTCGCTGTAGCCTGTGAAGACTGAGCGAACAACGCCGATGCGCGCCCCTTTCAGGCCGGCAGGGTCGATGAATTGCGCGTAGTCCAGGCCTGAGTCGGCGATTGCCGAGAGCACTTTCGCGGCGTCGGCGATCGTCCGCGCGTGCGCGCCAACGGTGTCCTGGGTATGCGAGATCGGAATGACACCCTGACGGCTCGTCAGGCCAACCGTTGGCTTGATGCCAACGATGCCGTTGGCTGACGACGGGCTCATGATCGACCCGTCGGTCTCGGTGCCCAGCGCCGCGACACACAGATTGGCGGACACCGCCACGCCGGAGCCGGAGCTCGAGCCGCCGGGGCTCCGGTCCAACACAAAAGCATTGCGCGTCTGGCGACCGCGACCGCTCCATCCGCTGGAGGAACGGCTCGACCGGAAGTTGGCCCACTCGCTCAGGTTCGCCTTCCCGAGCAGCACCACGCCTGACTGTCTGAGTCTGGCTGCGACTGGGGCGTCCTGGGCGACCGCGGCGTCCACCAATGCCAGTGAGCCGGCGGTGGTTTGCATGCCATCGGCGGTGTCGATGTTGTCCTTGATCACCATCGGGATGCCATGGAGGGGGCCGCGCACGTGGCCGTCGGCACGCTCTCGGTCGAGCGCCTCCGCGAGGAGCAAGGCGTCGGGATTGAGCTCGATGATGCTGCGGAGCGTGGGGCCGCTCCGATCGATCGCGTCAATCCGATCGAGATACGCCTGCGCCAGAGCACGTGCTGTGAGCTCGCCGCTCGCCATTTGCGACTGCAGCTGATCGATCGTGGCCTCAGGTTCAAGGTCCATACGGTGTCACGGCATGGTAGCCGGCTAAGATCGAACGGTTCGATTCATTTGTGAGGAGCATCAGATGGCAGCGGTTCGACAGGCGAATGTGACCTGGAGTGGCGATCTTCCATCCGGCCATGGCCACGTCAGTGCGGCCACCAGTGGCGTATTCAAAGACCTCGAAGTCAGCTGGGCGCGCCGCTCCGAGGCTGACGCTCAAGGCAAGACGAGCCCCGAGGAGCTGTTGGCCGCGGCGCACGCAAGCTGCTACGCCATGGCCCTATCGGCTGGCCTCGGACGCGCCGGCGCGAAACCCGAGTCGCTCAACGTCACCGCGACTGTGACTTTCGACCGGGTCGGCGACGGCTTCAAGGTGGTTTCCAGCGCGCTCGAGGTCCGCGGCCGCGTACCGGGGATCGACGAAGACGCTTTCGTCAAGGCGGCCGAAGCCGCCAAGGACGGCTGCCCGATTTCGCAGGCGCTCAAAGGCAACGTCGAGCTGAGCGTCAAACCCACTCTGGAGAAGTGAGCGCGCGCGACCTGCACCGGTGTTAGGAAAGCTGGCACTGGTTACGGGCGGTGGCCGCGGCATCGGTCGCGCCATCGCCCTCGAGCTCGGCCGACGCGGCGCGGACGTACTGGTTAATTACGTGCGTCATCCCGAAGCGGCGCAGGAGACGGCGGCCGAGATTCAGTCTCTGGGCGTCAAGGCTGAGACCATCCGCGGCAACGTCGGCGATGAGACGCACATCGAGCGTATGTTCGGTGAGATTCGCGATCGCTACGGCTACCTCGACGTGCTGATCAACAACTCGGCCTCAGGCGTCAATAAGCCGGCCGTCGAGCTCACGCCCCACCACTGGGACTGGACGCTGAACGTCAATGCGCGCGGAGCCTGGCTGTGCGCCCGCGCGGCGCTGCCCTTGATGCAGGCGCGCGGCGGGGGCGCCGTGGTGAGTCTTTCGAGCCTCGGCGCTAGCCGCGTCATGCGTGACTACTTTCTGGTCGGCGTTTCGAAGGCCGCGCTGGAGGCGGTGACGCGCTACCTGGCGGTCGAGCTCGCGCCGCACAACGTGCGGGTGAACGCCGTCTCGGGCGGGCTGGTCGAGACGGACGCGTTGAAATCGTTCGACTGGGGAGCTTCAGTCATCCAGCAGACGATTGAACGAACGCCGGCTGGCCGCATGGTCGAGCCGGCCGACATCGCGCGCGTGGTCGCGTTTCTGTGCACTGACGCCGCCGCGATGATCCGCGGCCAGACCATCGTCGTCGACGGCGGTTTTTCTCTTCTCGCTTAACCCGTTCGCGAGGCCGTCCTGTTTCGCGGGATCGGCCCGCCGCCATGCTTTAACGATCCTGATGGGTCCCCCGATGGGGAAAAATCATCCTCTTCGCGCTATCGCGCCGGTTCGCTCTTTTTCGTCGCGCTTCTTGGCCTTGACGCGATGTTTGCGCCAGGCAACCTTCTTACGTTTGTTCATCAGACCCCCCATTCTACGAAGTACAATTTGTCAGAAGCATGTCCATCGCCACGCGGCAAGCGACGTCGCTGCAGACGGTTGATCCCGAGGTCTTCTCGCTCATCGAGCGCGACCGGGAGCGCCACAACCGCACGCTCAACTTCATCGCGAGCGAGAATTACGCCTCACAGGCAGTGCTCGACTGTCTGGCGTCGCATCTCAACGTCAAGTACGCCGAAGGCTATCCGCGGGCTCGGTACTACCAGGGCGTCGCGCTTGTCGACGACATTGAGCAGCTCGCGATCGACCGCGCCAAACAGCTCTTCGGCGCCGAGCACGCCAACGTGCAGCCGTACTCAGGCAGTCCGGCCAACATGGCCGTGTACTTCGCCATTCTCAAGCCCGGCGACACGGTGATGGGCATGGAGCTCAGCCAGGGCGGACACCTCACCCACGGTAGTCCCGTCAGCTTTTCGGGCCAGTTCTACAAATTCGTGCACTACGGCGTGGACCCGGTCACCGAGGTTCTCGACTATGACCAGGTCGCGGCGTTGGCGAAGGAGCACAAACCCAAGCTGATCGTCGCGGGCGCGTCGGCCTATTCGCGGATCATTGATTGGCAGAAATTCCGCGAGATCGCCGACAGCGTGGGGGCCCGCTTCATGGCCGACATCGCCCACATCGCCGGTCTGGTCGCGGCGGGTGTGCATCCCAGCCCGATGCCGTACGCCGACGTCGTGACCACGACCACCCACAAGAGCCTGCGCGGGCCGCGTGGCGCGCTCATCCTGTGCAAGCAGGAGCTGGCAAAAGACATCGACCGCACCGTGTTCCCCGGCATCCAGGGCGGGCCCCACCTCGCGTCGGTCGCCGCCAAGGCCGTGTGCTTCCGCGAGGCGATGGAGCCCGAATTCCGCGGGTATCAAGAGGAAGTGGTCAAAAACGCGCAGGCGCTCGCGGATGGGCTCATCCGCGGCGGGATGCAGATCGTTTCGGGCGGCACCGACAACCACCTGCTGGTGGTGAAGCTCCTCGAGCGAACGTACTCGGGCAAGGCGCTCGCTCGTGCGCTGGAAAACGCCGGCATTATCACCAGCATGTCGACCGTACCGGGTGAGACGCGCAAGCCCGCGGTCACTAGCGGCGTGCGTTTTGGTACCCCGGCGATCACCACACGAGGCGCCACCGAAGCGCACATGCGGCGTGTGGCGCAGATCATCAGCACGGTCGCCGAAGACCCATCGGACGAGACTGCAACCGCTCGCCTGCGCGACGACGTTGAAGCCATCGCTCGGGAAATCAGCCCTGTGTAACTGATGCGCGGATTGTTGGCGCTGTTGCTGTTCAACGTTGTCGCGGTGGCGCTTGCCATTGGCACCGCGAGCGCCAGGGCAGACGCGCCTCAAGTCGTCGTCGGCAAGATCAACGGAATCATCAATCCCGTCATGGCGGGCTACGTCGATCGCGTCATCGGTCAGGCCGAGCAATCGAACGCGGCAGCGGTGGTTCTGTACATGGACACGCCCGGCGGACTGTCGGACGCGATGCGCGACATCAACCTGCGCATCGAGCGTTCGAACGTGCCGGTGATCGTGTACGTGGCGCCCAACGGTGCGCGGGCTGGCTCGGCCGGCGTCTACATCTCGTACGCCGCGCACCTGGTTGGCATGGCGCCGGCGACCAATATCGGCTCGGCCACGCCAGTTGCCGAAGATAGCAATGGCGGCGAGGCGCAGATGTCGCCGGAGATGCGCGCGAAGGTCACCAATGATGCCGTCGCGGGGATCCGCGCGCTGGCCGAACAGCGCGGGCGGGACCCCGACTTTGCGGAGCGCGCGGTTCGAGAAGGCGCCAACCTCCAGGCCAGCGAGGCATTGAAGGCGAACGTCGTCAACTACATTGCGTCCGATGTGTCGGACCTGCTGCGCCAGGCGGACGGTGCCCGGGTGCACGTGGCCGGCGGCGACATCACGCTGCACACCGCAAACGCGGTAACGCAGCCCGCCGACATGTCAGCGCTCGAGTCATTTCTGTTGACGATCACCAATCCGACGATCGCCTACATCCTGCTGAGCATGGGCAGTCTGGGGCTGCTGCTCGAGCTGTACAACCCCGGCTCGGTGTTCCCCGGCGTGATCGGTGGCATTTGCCTGCTGCTCGCCTTCTACGCCCTCGGCACGCTGCCGCTGAATTTCGCCGGTCTCGCGCTGATCGGCTTCGGACTGCTGCTTTTCGCGCTCGAGCCTTTCCTCACCGCCCACGGCATCCTGGCCGCGGGCGGCGCCGTCGCGTTCGTGTTCGGGTCGGTGCTGCTGATCAACGCGCCCGATGCGCCGTTTCTGCAGATCTCTCTGTACGCGATCACGGCGGTCACGGTGGTGTTCCTGGGCTTCTTCCTGGTGATCGTTGCCGCGGTGCTGCGATCCCGACGACGCAAGGTTGTCACTGGCCGCGAGGGCATGATTGGCAGCACAGGCGTCGTGCGCCGCGAGATCGAGCCTGTGTCGCTCGATGGGCTCCTGCTTACCGTTCGACGCGCCATCGACACCGTGCCCGCCCCTCCGCGGCCGGCGTCTCCCGCCGTCGCAAAGTCCGAGACCGCGCGCGCGTAGCGCTGATCTGCGGTCGTCGCGGCGACGACTGGTAAACTCAGAGCTCCGGTGTCGCTGATTGCTGACGTCAGGGCCCGCCAGATCCTCGATTCGCGCGGGAACCCCACCATTGAGGTCGACGTGCGGCTCGAAGACGGCACGCTCGGCCGCGCAGAGGTGCCCTCGGGCGCATCGACCGGCGCACACGAAGCGATCGAGCTACGCGACGGCGACCCATCTCAGTTCGGCGGCAAGGGCGTCCTGACCGCCGTTCGCAACGTTGTCGAGCACATCGCTCCAGCCATTCGTGGCCTCTCGGTGTTCGATCAGCAGCGGGTTGACGCAACGTTGCTGTCGCTGGATGGCACGCCCAACAAGGGCAAGCTGGGCGCGAACGCGGAGCTGAAGAGCCGCCAGCTGAGCACGGGCATTGGCGACGAGGGCGGCTTTGCACCGTCACTGCCGGACAACAGGGCGCCCCTCGAAGTGATCCTGAGGGCCATCGAGCGGGCGGGCTATAAGCCCGGCGAGCAGGTTGCGCTGGCGCTGGACGTCGCGGCCACCGAGTTTTTTTCCAATTCCGACGGCGGCCAGTACCGCCTTGCTCGCGAAGGAGTCACTCTGTCTGCCGCGGACCTCATCGCGCGCTACGAGCGGCTCTGCAGTGAATATCCGATTGTCTCCATTGAGGATGGTCTGGCCGAGGACGACTGGGACGGCTGGCGCCAGCTCACGGAGCGGCTGGGCGCGCGCATCCAGCTGGTGGGCGACGACCTGTTCGTGACCAATCCTGAACGCCTGAAACGGGGTATTTCCGAGAAGGCCGCGAACTCCATCCTCGTCAAGGTGAACCAGATCGGGACGGTCAGCGAAACCCTGCAGGCGATTGAGATGGCGCGCGAGGCTGGCTATTCAACCGTGATCTCGCATCGTTCAGGCGAAACCGAAGACACGACCATCGCCGATCTGGCCGTCGGGACGAACGCCGGTCAGATCAAAACAGGCGCCCCAGCGCGCGGTGAACGGATCAACAAGTACAACCAGTTGCTGCGTATCGAAGAGCAGCTCGGCACGTCCGCGCGCTACGCCGGACGCGATGCGTTCAAAAAGGAAGGAACCCGCTAGTGGCAATACGCGTAGGCATCAATGGCTTCGGCCGTATCGGTCGTCAGGCCCTCAAGGCGCTCCTCGACAGACATCCCAATGACGTCGAGGTCGTGGGCATCAACGACCTGTTCGACACGGCCACCAACGCCCACCTGTTCAAGTACGACAGCAACTATGGCGTCTATCCGGGCGATGTCGAAGCTCGGGCATCCTCGTTCGTCGTCGACGGCCGTGAAATTCAAGTCACCGCCGAGCGCGACCCCGGCGCGATTCCGTAGGTCATCATTTCTGCGCCCGCCCGCAACGAGGACATCACCATCGTTCTCGGCGTCAACCAGGACCGCTTCGACGTTTCGAAGCACAACGTGATCTCCAACGCCTCATGCACCACCAACGGTCTGGCGCCGGTCGCCAAAGTGCTGTACGACCGATTTGGCATTCAGCGCGGCCTGCTCACCACGGTGCACTCGTACACCAACTCGCAGCGGCTGCTCGACGTCGCCGCGAAAGACCTGCGCGACGCCCGCGCCGCTGCGCTGAACATCGTGCCCGCGGAAACAGGCGCGGCTCGCGCCGTCGGCCTGGTCATCCCTGAGCTACAGGGCAGGTTCGGCGGCATGTCCTTCCGTGTGCCGACGTCGACCGTCTCGGTCGTCGACTTCACGGCCGTGCTCGATCGCGAGGTCAGCAAGGACGAGATCAATCAGGCTATGCGCGAGTACTCGAAGGACGGCATGGTCGGCATCCTGGGCTACACCGAGGAGCCGCTCGTCTCGTCCGACTTCAGGGGCGATACGCGCTCGTCGATCTTCAGCGGCCTCGACACCCTCGTCGTCGGCAACCTGGTCAAAGTGATCAGCTGGTATGACAACGAGTACGGCTACGCTTGCCGCCTGTCGGACATCACCGCGTTCGTCGCCCGACACCTGAGCGGCGGGACGTCGGCGAATGGCTCGATCCTGAAGGAGATCGTCGGCGAGCCGGCGATGTGGGGCAAGAACCCGCGCCTCCGCTCAGCGGTCACGTCCAAAGAGTAAGTGGGCCGCCTCTGCACGGTCCGCGACGTGGACTGGAGCGGTCCCGCCGGA
>WNGK01054036.1_pt1 | contig 13935 bp, 11 predicted proteins | sample 5400601 | NCBI WGS metagenome assembly WNGK01 (sample SAMN13153376, study PRJNA577476) | soil metagenome | isolation source: 60 cm soil or saprolite under Garry oak tree replicate 1 | place: USA:California | collected 2016-06-15 | reverse complement strand
ACACCAACTATATCTTACCACCATACATGCCTATCTATAAATCTGATTGCCACCTCAACTACCACCACTGCTTTAAGTGCAAAAACCTTCATTAACCACACTGACATCAAGATGTTAATCAAGAGATCTAATTTCAAATGTGGATAGTCATGCAATCAACTATGAGCAACTATGGAGAAGAGAAAGAAAACTATAAATTATGGCAGTGGCAGAATACAATTCTGTGGCTAAGCCCAAAAAAGAATTGTGTCTCTAATTACAATTAAGTTTTGGGCTTCATCAGCATCTAATCTCAGTTCAGCCTTGGGCTCCACTAGCATGACACTAATGTCAATTCCATTTTCCATCAGGCTTGGCTGCCACCACTCTAACCAGCATTATGTCTTTGTGCTTTCCTCATCCATTAAATCCCACCTTCCATTCAAGCCCCCTTATTCTAATATCTTTCATCCATGGCAATATCCCTCACAAACTTGGCCATTATCAGATTCTAAAACACTAACTACATCAGTGTTTCCTATTGAAATAATATACACTCAATAGGCAGGAGCAGATAAGCTATGTCAACTTATAATCAACTAAATAGTCAATTAATGTTCAATAAATGATAAATAACTTGATACAACTATTATCACAAATTATATAAAAAACATTAAGTCATTTGTAGACTCCTCCTTATGTGTCAAACAATTATAAATAGATGTACTTGAATAATTTAATATAAATTATTCACTTAGTAAAGCCCTAATAATTTCTTATTGTATTTAAACTAAGTTGTAATTTTGTATTATGATATCACAACTTAGTTTAAATACAATAAAAAATTATTAGGGCTTCACTAAGTGAATAACTTATATTAAATTATTCAAATACATTTATTCATAATTGTTTGACACATAAAAAGGGGTCTACAAATGACTCAATCATTTTTAAATAATTTGTAATAACAGTTATATCAAGTTATTTGTCAATTTATTGAACATTAGTTAACTGTTTAGTTGACTTTGCTTATCTGCTTTTACCCATCATAACATGATTCTGGCATACACCCTAGGCGACTATATAAGCAATATAATGCTCTTATCAGAATGCTTAAAATGGAATGGAATCTTCATGCTCTTAAATGTTTCTCATATATTCCAAAGCTGGACAATTAGGTTGCTTAACCATTTATGAAGTGAGCAGTTCATCTCTGACGGAATAAGGTAAGTAGCAACCTTCTCCCCCCTTTTGCCTCTTTCTTCTCCTTCACATTCAGTCTCACTAATGGATCACAGTATCATTGATGATGATGTCATCGACAACTATATTTGAATGCTCCACCAATTTCACAGCCTTGCCAAAGAAGTATGTGACTTCTGGCATTGATATACCCATGGCCCACTATATGGATTGGCTTAGCTTCTAAGGAACATCTGTAGAAAGTCTAATAACCCAAAGTGAGTAAAGCGGACATGCATAGTGTCTTTAGAGGGATGGTCATTAGCATTCAAGCATGCAGCACAATAACTGAGGTGTATTGAGTACTAAGGCTGGTGTTTATATACTAATATAAGTTGGGCACGGAGCCTGCAACTACAGTAGAGGGTGGATGCTAAAGGTTAAGGTGGCAGCACGGATGGTGCTGCCACTATGATACATATGTGTATAGGTCTAACTGCTTGCACTTCTAATGCAGGGCAGCAACATGGGCTGGGCCTGCATGGGCACTCCAATGGACACTTTGCTGGATGGTCCCACACTCATTCCGACAACATCTTAAATGATCTGACTGCTTCTCTTGGCCACATTATGTATATGATAATCTCTAACACAGCCAATGGCAATTTTCTGATCCATGATGGGGAGGACAACTTTACATAGGACAATTACCTACAGCAGTACACAGAGGAGGATATAAGAATTCTCAAGGATGGTTTCACTCAGATTCCAGATGAGATCCGCCTTATGCTAGTAGGATGATTCATGTATGATGTATACTCTCAGGCTGCATTTTAGACAAAATGTAAGGCACCAATCTATACATCTGTGCTGGCTTCACTTATAACCACCTCCTTTTTATTTTACAGTGAAAGAACTTAGAGCAATGATTTTTACGGTCTATGACATTCTGATAAACATTAATATCAGAGGTGTGTGACAGAATCAAAAGGTTAGTCTTTACAAACATATCATCATAGCTTTACCAGCACTCTAATCACCATCTACTAATTTAGGTTTATATTAAACTTGAGAAGATCTCAGATGGCTTTATTGTACAGATGTTATGGGGCAAACACATGGATTATACAGCCAAGTTCTCACTTGACATTAAAAACATCCCATTCCTGCTCCATAAGCACTTTATGACAGTTAGCCTAAAAAACATATGAGTCTTGCTTCTAGATCTTGAGACAAAGCATCTCAAGTTTTCTGATCATTCTCTTACTCTAAGGAGCCATGTGGCAGTCCACCTCATAGCAAGTGAAAGAGTATTATACTTAGAGTAAAGTAGCAATCTTCCAAGGATTTCTTTGCAAATACCTCTTACTAGTGTACATGTGTCTAACAGAAACAAAATTGTTTGTTGCAAAGTAAGCCTAAAGGAAGCATTAAAGAAGCATAATCTATATTAGAAACAAGAAAGGAATATTGATATGCATATTCATAAAAAACAACCAATCAAGAAGTCAAGTTGAAACCCCTTAATACAGGACTTCCTTCAAAATGTACAGCAACTTTCTAACAAAATCTTTGCTTTCTATAGCTTGTATTGTGTATGTAGATATTGTCATAGAATGGTGTATACATATATGTAATGTCTTCATACAATAAAAATTGCCCATATACTATACATCTTGCATATATATATGGGTGTATATACATAATAAATATTGCCACATATACATCTTGCATGTATATATGAGAGTCTATACAGAATAAATGGCTCTACATATACATCATATATATATACATAGTGGTATATTACATTCAATCATTGCCACATATATATACATGATATATACATGACAATCTTTATTTAATATAAATCCCCACATATAAATTGTGTGTATATATGTGACAGTCTTTATTTGGTATAGATCCCCACATATACATCATATGTGTATACATAGCAGTCTTTATTAGTATAGATCCCTATGTATACATTGTGTGTGTATACATGGTAGTCTATATAGTGCTGCCAAGAGGACCATGCCCCAGTAACAAGCAATAGCATGGCCAAAGTTGAGGGAGTGGGTGTTAAAGACAAGGAGGCAGCCAAGATCAAGTGAGTGAGAGTCAAAGACATTAGCAGGAAGGCAAACATATCAACAATGGATGATGGAGGTCAGAGGAGAATAAGTTGAAGCCCAAATCACAGGTTCATAGAGCCAAGAACCTCACAACAAAACTACATGGCCCTGCTAACAACATAATAGCATCACAACCCCACTATATAAAACCAACCCTAATCCTGCTAGCCAATTGCCTAGCTCAATGGAACTAAGCAGATCACTGAATAAAGGATGGACTGAACTGTACATTAGCAAAATCAAAAAAGTTCTTAACAGACTTATGTTTCTTAATTCAATGTTAAGTGCACTAAATTGTCTAAGGAAGGTCAAATTTCCTTAATTTTGACTTGGAAAATTGTCTGTTAAGGAATGACATCAGAGTAAGCAATTCAAGTCTAGTATAAGGACATTCAAGTATGCAAAAATATAGGTAATCAGCTAAGACAATACATCATTCCACTAAGTAAATAAATATATGGCTACAAAAAGCAGTAAGGACCAGATTCATTTGCACCAGATAATGGCAGAGGGTCTTGTTCTTTCATGTCTCAGTTGATCTGCAAGTTACTACCAGAAGCTCCAACCAATGGTGACCCTACAATCGTTGAGAGCATCCAGCTGCATAATGACATATCAGACTGCCATTGCAGGAAGCTAATCATTTGTGTGGTAGCATGCAATGGCGTAGCAGCACTACTGCAAGTAACAATGACAGAACCATTTAAGGTCACTATAGCCTTCAGATTCGCAATGCATTGAGCTGTTGCCTGAGGCAACATGAAAATCTGCATAGAAGGCATACTCACTGGCTGAGCCTTCTTCGACTCTGTGAAAGACAAAGTCTACAGATTTATAAGTTCAGTTATGATTGTAATGAGCTTGACCAACCTTAATGATCTAGACACTGAGACATGTGGGTTGTGTCATGAACTCCCACCACTGCCCAAACCTAAATCCAAACCTAAACTTATATCCCACAAATGGGAGTAGGAACAGAAAGTGCTGCTGATTTGTGTGAAGGAGAGAGGTATTGGTGGCCACCTTTGGCAGCTGGATGGCATGGGGCCATGGGCATGCTGCATACATTCTGAGGGCTTGGCACATGGAGAAAGCAGAAGTGGTCATAGGATGACAGGGCAACAAAGTTGCACCCAAGAAGGATAGGTAGATGGGAAGGATGAGGAAACGACCTAGAAGTAAATGACTATAAGTTTTATCCTCTATGACATTGAAGTCATAAATACTCATGAAAGAGCCAATGATAATAATAAGAGTAAAGGACTTTATAGCCAAGAAAGATGCTGAATGTCCAGATGACCTAGCATGATGCCAAAAACTCAGTCAGAACTTTGGCAGTGTCATGATAAAGGCACGCAAGTGAGCATCCAGTGTCTGGAAAGAAAAAAAAAGGGTTGGCAAGAATTCTCCAATCATAGACACTTTCACAGCACATTGCCATATATGGGAGTGGAAGAAAGATGAAAAAGGGTAAGGGGTGGCACCAGCACAACTGCTCACCCATGTCATGCACAAGTCATACAAATGCAAAGTTGAATTTCCCACAAAAGCCAGATGACCATGTGATAAGATGTTGCACTTCGGTGAATGCAAACCCACGTTCTTACATAGTCACTTGCTTAAAACCCCCCTTTACATCCAATCATACCATCTAGCCTAGCATTCTTTCCTGTCTTATGGCTCCCACTTCTACTTGCACAAATGCTGTCACCAAAGATGCTCAGTTAGAGGATCCTACTGCATAAGATAAGTGCAAATGTTCCACCCTGGCCAATGTCACCATCAACAGATCAAATGCTCATGATCTAGCAGCAGAAAATGGCAAGGCAAAATAAGATGTTACACAAGTGGTGCCTGTTCCCCCGAGCAATTGCTGACAGCTAGTGTGGTCATTAAGAACAAGTGTGCTGCCACAACAGCTATACCTCAGTCCTATCAGATTCTTTGCTTGATAACTGTGGCTGCACCTCATCCTCCCCTCCCTCCAAATGAACAACTTATTCTTTGGCTGCACCAAGCCATGTTGTCACCAGTATAAAGGCAGAACTAAAGGCAACCCTTCGTGTTGATGCCATGGTAGTCGACCCTTCCAATCTGCATGTTCCTCCAACCTGTGTAAATGGTCATGCTCGTAAATTTACATCTTCAGTCTCTACTGCCTGGATGCCTATTATGACATGTATGTCTCTTTTGCCCCTTCCCCTGTCTTTTCACACCTGATCCTTGTTCTCTTTTCTTCTCAGACATGCTTGTCTCTACAACAGCCATGAGCGTGATTGTGGCCAAGACCTGAGACCAAGATCATTAGAGGGTCAGAATAATCTGCATAATGGCCACACTCCCCTGCCATGAGTCAAATGAAGACAGGTATTATTTTTGCTTTCAATGGATGCTTATAGGCTGACAAAAAAAATGGCATTCATAGCGAATTGTACCATGAGCCCTTCTGCACTTGTTACCTCTAGCTTCCCCATTCCCCCACTCATTGGGCCCATCCTCTTTACTCTTTAGACTGGCTTCATTGGGAGCCATTAGCATGAATTCAAGCTCAGATACCAGCTTATCAGGATCGGAATCAACACAAGGCTCAAATGATGATGTGGCTCTATCTGTTTGAACTGCCTGCAATCATGGTTGTTGACAATCACTCACCATCACTTTCCCAAACACTAGAATGTTCCTTGCCTCAAACTTTTCAGAAGTGATGTTTAAAGCCATTAAGATACTCAGTGATTATAACTTATACAAAAACACAGAATCATCCCATCTGAAAAGGCAAGCAGGCCCAAACATACCTTTAGAAAGGTCAGAACAAATGGTAATGATCTTTTTTATTATACCTTCTTTCATTCTAAAAACTCGCCTCCTTGTTAGATCTGCAGTTGGCATTGGAACCATCGGCATGCCAGGCACATCAATCTCCAAATCAGCTGGCCCCATCCAAGCTGCCTTGCACTGGATGTCCATCCCAACAAGCCTTGCAAGGTTCTATTAATCAGACTGGGTCTTCATTGATATGTGTGCATGCTTAACCATCTCATGTGAACCATGTAAAAGTCTGACATGACAATGTCTGCATGGCAGTAGGAGTTGTTGTCATAGTCACAAGTCCAAGTCGCCTCCCAACTCTTTGCAGTGGTGAGGCTGACACTGACGCTGACAAGCCCAGTCCCTGCACCCAATTCTAGCACACATATTGCTGCTGCTCCCTCACCTTGGCATTGTCCACCACCACCATGAGCACCATCATAACAAAAGACAGAAGCATTGTCATTGCAATCGGTCCCACAAATACTTCCGCCATACAAGGTGAATCGAGCCGCAAGCACGCACATGCCAACTGCCAACTGATGCATCTGCGACATATGCAGCAGAACTGAGAGTAACAGTATTGGACTGTTTTGTCTTAGCACAACTTGAATGGATACTTTTCTTGCTACTCTGTCCTTGGGATCCCTTTTGAGACACTTGTGAAGTTTCTTGATAAGCCCTGAAATTCTGCATAGGGTTCTTTGCTATGTAGTGATTTACTTAATGTTGAGTGTACTTACAGTAACCGGACTTGACCCAAGTCATCAATAAGACTGGCAATAAGTGCAGCTAAGTCAAATTCATTGGAAGACCCTACTTGTGGCAAGTAGCGGTCTTCTTATCATATTTTTGCTTAATTTTACTTAAAATGTTAATTAAGTCATTATAAGTTGTTGTAAGTCCTATTAAGAACTTTTTTGATTTTGCTGATGGCCCTAGGAAAGCCATGGCTGGCCAGGATGGCCAGAAGGGCGATTTCACAGATATCCACAAGCCTAGAGGCAAAGTAACACCTGAGTGAGTATAGGCCATCGGAATGCCATCGGGACAAGGGACCTGCCATGCCAACGGCCCAAAACGACACAAGCAGATCCAGGCAGAGTCATTATCCAGATTCTATCTAGCAGTACACAGGAAAGCGGCCTGCGACGGTCAGCGGAGCAGGTGGACCAACCAGCAGTGCAGAAAGGTCAAGTCAACAACCAAGAGTGCTGGGCAGAACACTGGAAAGTACCAGTCCGGCGGCCCCAAGAGCCCTAGCCAATTCCTAGAAAGCAGCAGTGCCAAACCCCCTACCTCCCCAAAAGTGGCAACAAGTTACACCCTTCTTTTGGGTATAGTGCAGCCATGTCAACTTAGCTAGCTGATTGGCCGACGACCGGCCAGCGCTTGGCTGACATCGGAACGTAGGCGACATCAGGACTCGGAAACATGTGTGGTGAGGTGAGGAACACGAGTGCGTACTGAGCGGACTGGAGAGGAAGCGGTGGAGCGATTGGGAGTATACCATCGAGTTAGATAGAGCCCTAGAGGCCTAGGCAGTCTCTGAGGAAAGTATATAAGGTGTATATACATAGATGGTGTCAAGCCAACTGGTGTGACGAGAGAACCGACGGATGTGATTGAGGTGGTACTGAGGTACACACAAAACATGCTACTGACCTGGTGTGACGAGAGAACGAGTAAAGAGGCTCTCTCCAGACCAGGTGTACAGTGGTGCGTGATTGGAGTATAGCATAGTACCAGTGTTCCCTATGATAGCATTCCCCCTTCTCGCTTCGGTCTCAGTTTCCCCTTCTCCAGCGATGCGTTAGGACGGCGGCCTGTAGGATATCGGACTCAGTGTAGTCCATCCCTAGCAATATTCCGGACCACAGGAGGTTTAGAGTAGGAGTCTTTAGATAGCATTGCGACCCCAGACTGCCTTGGATCCGATCATGGGAACCGCTGGTATGGCACCACCAGCGGTTCCCAGCAGTTCTCAGAAAGTCAAGTTTGATACTCAGATCTCAGACCCGGGCCCTTTCGAATTCCCGTTCCGGTGCGTGTAGCGGCAGGTCAGCACATCAGCGGTACTTTACAAATACACCATCCGTGGATGCGATGCTTTACAAGAGTAAACAATGCCCCATAATACACCCTCCATGTACCGTATATGCGGCACTCTTTGATGAATAATTCACGCTCTATATCTAGAGGCTACATCTACATTAGCAAGATCCTTCACTCAGCTTAAGTTAGCTCATCTCACTTCCCCAAATGCTACCCATCCCTATTCCTTTTATTTTACTGATACCATTTACATGCAACCACCTCCATGTGGAGGCCAAAGATTCTTCCGGTGTATGACCATGTGCGTCACAATCTCTGCGAATTATGCAGGTTCACCAATTTGTACTGAGATACTTCCAACATGTGCCAGGCCCACAGAGGAGTTTGTTTTGATGTGGAAGACATACTATATGGTATTACAACAGACCACCGATTCACCGGCAACTTGGACCCTGTTTTCGCACGGTCCATGGACCTGAGCACGTTTTTGGGGAATTTCATGTATCGGTCGGTAGTCGGAGTCGGAGAATCGAGGATGGTCCAATCGCTATGCGAGATGTAGTTGGTGTCATCCCCACCGCCATCGCTGTACTGTACCATCCTCGTCCTCGACCGACCACCATCCATCATGAAAATCTGGTTTCTTCTCGTCGACGACGGCTTCAATCACCATAAAAGGAGACCTGCGAGGATTGAGGTCAAGAAGCCCAAGACTGCAGATGTAGAAGACATCAAGGAGAAGGTCAAGAAGAAAATGGGAACACTCCTCGACGGTGTTGAACTTTGCGACCTTTGTGTGTGGAGGACAGAGGGCGAAACGGCTCTCAGCTCGATCGAAGATTGGGAGAATATACTCACTAATATCAATGACAATGACAAGAATACCATTAAGGTTCTTCAGGAAGGTGTCAAGGTGTCGGAGCTTAGACTCTCAGACTATGAGATCCTCCTCGTACAAGTGATCAGTATGTTACATTTCTACTGCTTCCAAAACCTTTACCTGACGACATCGTAGAGAAACACGTTTACTACCAAGTTAGCAGGATCAGCGATGAAGGATCGGTGGATGAGGTCGGGGAATTGAAAGAATTCAAGCGTATGTTTAATCCATTACACTTAATCGAGTGTGATTGAGACGGTGGATAGTCTATAAGAAGACGCTGGAAAGCCGAGGAAAGACACCGTCTGAGGGAGCGAAATCGACGGACTATTGTATAAGCCAAGCGGACGAGGCGCAAGTCATATACGACGGTCGGAGGGGTCGGGACCTAAAGCTGTCTACGATCGCTCCACGCATACAGATATTCCACCCTATTTTTGATGAGTTTACCTGTACTGTCAACGACCCGGACGTTCAGCCGACGATGGAGGATCTCGAAAAGGTCTACGATCTCATGCACACGGTATCCGAGGTCGGGCCGTTAGAGAACACCCTTGGTCAAAGAATACGTGACGGGTTGAGCAACATCCTGGATGCCACGGTCCGCAAACATCGAAATCCTGACAATACGAAGCCTGATGGGGTTATCAAGGTGGATGGTACCGAAATACCGTGCATGATTATGGAACTGAAGCGAGAGCTCGGGGAAGGCGGCTGCGACCCGAGTTCACAAGCGAGTCTGAGCATGAGACGGTCTTGGATTAACGATACGGTGCGTTATTTATAACTGGAACCGTGTGGATCGCAGGTGTGACTTCTGAATAGAGACGGACGTTGAGGGAGAAGTGCTGCTGCCCAACATTCTTGATCGCGGCCGGTGGCCCGTGGTTGGCCGTTATGGGTGGGGTATTCACGGACAAGTTTATTGTCCAACGGCTGACGGAGATGAGGTGGATGGCGGTCTCCTCGACGGAGGAGGACGGGCGAGTCTACGAAAATGCCAGGATCCTGGTCGCTCTTCGGGAAAGTCTGAACGACGCGAGATGCGTCACATACCTTGCAAATATCATCAAAGCCGAGGAAGGCGATGAAGCGGAGGGAGAGAGAAGCGCTCCTCCCGAACAGGTGGTGGTCAAATTCGTTGGGAGGTACGGAATCGATGTTCACAAATTTCTTGCGGACAAAGGGTGGGCTCCTCGGCTCCGATACTACGGCCGATTACGGGAGACGATGGGCTCTGATGAAATTCGCAGACCCGGTCAAAGGGCGGCTGCTGGCCTGTACTTGGAGTCGAATGTGGTGCATATGGTCGTTATGGATTACATCGACGAGCAACCCAAAAAACGACCGGCGGATGCTGGTGCACAGATCGAGGAGGTTTTGACCGAACTTCACGCTAATGGATACGTCTTTGGTGACTTGCGAGAGCCGAACATTCTTTTCGGCGCCGATCTCAAAGTCAAGTTGATCGACTTTGACTGGAGTGGACGATACGAGATGAAAAACGGTGATGAAATGAAAAACACGGACGGCGTCGAGGACGGAGAGGGGCGTTACGCACATTATCCGTTGGCGATGTCGACGAGATCGGAAATGTGGGAGGAAGGTATGAAACGTCTGAGACCAATTCGACCCGAACACGACCTGGATATGCTTAAAAAGCTCCAGTGGTAGTGAAATTATATTTTGTTGTAGGATGTAGGAATATAATCGAATGAAGAGCGGTAGAGATACTGCAGGAGTAAGTGGTGACGATGTGGATGAATGTTATATGTAGGTTTGGTTGCATACACCCACCACATACTGTATTGGGTGTATACCCGGAGATACTTATTGTAGTCTGAGCCCCGCGTATATGCCCTAGGTGTATATGTGGGGGTAAATACTGATGTCTGAGTCCCGTGTATACGCCCTAGGTGTATATGCGGGGGTACATACTGCGGTCTGAGCCCCTCGAATACGCCATAGGTGTATATGTGGGGGTAAATACTGATGTCTGAGCCCCGCGTATACGCCCTAGGTGTATACGCGGGGGTACATACTGCGGTCTGAGACCCGCGTATACACCATAGGTGTATACGCGGGGATATTTACTACTATCGGAGCTCCGCGTATACGCCCTAGGTGTATACGCGGGGGTACATACTGCGGTCTGAGACCCGCGTATACACCTATGGTGTATACGCGGGGATATTTACTACTATCGGAGCTCCGCGTATACGCCCTAGGTGTATACGCGGGGGTACATACTGCGGTCTGAGCCCCGCGTATACGCCCTAGGTGTATACGCGGGGCTATTTACTACTATCGGAGCTCCGCGTATACGCCATAGGTGTATATGCGGGGGTATATACTGCGGTCTGAGCCCCGCGTATACACCTATGGTGTATACGCGGGGATATTTACTACTGTCGGAGCTCCGCGTATACGCCCTAGGTGTATACGCGGGGGTACATACTGCGGTCTGAGACCCGCGTATACACCTATGGTGTATACGCGGGGCTATTTACTACTGTCGGAGCTCCGCCTATACGCACTAGGTGTATATGCGGCGGTACATATTGCGGTCTGAGCCACCGCGTATACGCTGATAACCCAAGTCTCCTCTGTACGCGTAGAGTAGAACCAAAGGTATGCTCCAGTCCGAAGGCCGATGTATGACAAGTCCCCGACGCTGTCAGATCAGTGGGGCAGTCGCTCTCACCGCTGCCTGCGCTGTGGTGAGACGACGATGTCTCTGCCGATGCCCCGCTGTCCGCCGCTGTGTCCCACCATGATAGAGACGAGAATGTAACCGAAACAGAAGGGCAATCCCTACTCTGAACACTACACTGTATGCTAAGAAGCTGCTCTGACTATCTACAGTACACCAATTATCCTCTTTATACTTAGATAGGCAGGACAGACCTTCCCTATGCCGCACAGACCCTCTATCTCAACCCTTCGTCGCAGGTGGGATCTGCTACTCTCCGATGCTCCCCCCAAGTAATCGCCCTACTACCGCCGTACACCTCTGCCTCGTCCGATCGCTGTTGATGTGTGTTCAAGTAGGCCGAAGAGTCGGTGCGATATAGTCCGCCTAGTCCTGATGTCAGTGTTAACATCCATCCGCTTTGGGCTGCCAGAGTCGACCGAATGTCCTTGGCTCTCCAGCTTAGAAGGAATCGTGACTTTGTAGTGTTTGTAATTGCCCATGCCTTCGGAGCGACGGTCCGACGGCCTTTTGGAGTTCCCGACCCTATACGTCGCTGGCTTCACCTCTTCCGCTATCGGTCGGTCCGCCTGCTCTGTCGGCCGCTTGGCCAGCTATCACTCACGCATACGAGTTCCACGCGTATCACCTCCCAACTGAGATACTGACTGTCCAAGTCAACCCGGTCCGTCGCTCCGCCCGTGGGATCCGCCACCTCGTGTCCTCGGAGGTATGCCCTGTCTCGGCGATTTCCAATACTGACATATATAAAAGAGATAAGACGAAAAAGGCGGAAAGAGGGGGGCGCATCTACGTCTATCCACCCCCCATCACCCTCTCTACATTTTGGGCTTGCTCCTGACCATGTCCTGTCGCGGAGTTTGCACTCCTGAACTTCTGCGACGTCGTTCCGCCGGGTGGACCTCCGGGACTTGTCCTTCGGACTTCACACTTGCGGATTCTCTGGAAATTCGTGGTGTCTCTCGTGGTCGGACCGCTCCATTGTTCCGTCTGTGTCATGCGATTCGTCCCGCTCTGTGTGGTTAGCCGGTTGGCGGCCCGCGCTTCTACCCCGTCGTTTGTAGAGATCGGTTGTCGGCCTATTGAGTCGCTAACGGCCCGCAGGAAACTTGTGTCGGGCTTTTGGATATTTAACGCGACCGCGCGACTTGGAGGACTTCAACTTGACACACACACTCTTCCCACTATCATGTCGACAACTCCCACCCCCACTACTCCTTCGCCCTTTGCTCGCATCCAGTACTATGGTGTCCAACGGGTCTGAATTTTCACACAAAAGCTGGTTTCCATTTTTGTAATTTTTTGTATCCATCAAACGCTTTCCGGATTCTTTGGGATACAATTGGGTAGTTTCTCTGAATGTTTTAAAAATAATACTAAGAGATCCCATTATGAGAATCAATCGCAGGACAGTTGCCGGTGTGACAAATTGGTGTTCCCGGTACATATGTCTGACTCAACACTTCAAATTATACCCTGAAGACCCAAAAATATTCATGGAGCATGGGATAGCACCTATATACGTAGGCATACACTTAGTTTGTATTTCCGGGAAGATCTGCAAGTGTGGTGAGGGACGGAGTGGCTTTTGAGAATTTTGTCACAGGCAGACAGTGTTGAGTCAGACATATGTACCGGGAACACCAATTTGCCACACTGGCAACTGTCCTGCGATTGATTCTCATAATGGGATCTCTTAGTATTATTTTTAAGACATTCAGAGAAACTACCCAATTGTATCCCAAAGAATCCAGAAAGCATTTGGTGGATACAAAAATTTACAAAAATGGAATTCAGCTTCTGTGTGCAAATTCAGACCCGTTGGACACCATAGTACGAGCGTGTTCGTCTGGAGCTACCGGGTCTTCGCGAAGAGCTGGAGGAGGTCACCAACAAGGAGGCTGCCCGGGCGTGGGCCGAGGCCTTTGGTTGGGTTATGGTACGTCATGTGTTTTCTTTTGGGTTCCGTAGTTTCTGACTTGTTTTTAGCGCGACCTTGCGTTCTTTGGGAACACTGCTGGCATCGCGGTCGACGACGACTTGGACATTCGCGCTGTCCTCGTTTCTGCGCGGGGCACTCTTGCCAGTTTCGCCACCTCGGAGTGGCTTCTCCTTGTGCCCCTCTTGGTGCAAGGCGTCGACGACACGCTTCGCGGCTTGGAGCCCGGAGCTACACTTGGGAGTCT